>Ga0209260_10000206_pt1 | contig 39407 bp, 34 predicted proteins | sample WorMetTypGCAVOLI_FD_187421 | JGI IMG/M metagenome (GOLD analysis project Ga0209260, IMG submission 187421) | Marine gutless worms symbiont microbial communities from Max Planck institute for Marine Microbiology, Germany - Olavius algarvensis... ...
CCTGACAGGACATTGAAGCTAGATTTGCAATCATGGCAGTTCCAGCGGCCAATACGGTGTCCATCGGCTTTCCGAGCTACGTTCGCGCTCTTACAATGTGGACAGTAATCGCCATCCCGGAAGCGGATTTCCTCAAGATGCTCAATGCACGCCTCATGATCTGGGAACAGTGTTAAAATTTGGAACAAATTCATCATATTATCCTCCTTGATTGAAACTCTATCCTAGATTCTTCCAAATGCCGAGCCTATAACTACTAATTTCCTTATTCTTTTACCTTTGCCTGCTTCCATATGGATTCGCAGAGGATAGCTCTATGAGAGGTGAGTTTAGATTTTCGGACGAACACTTAGCGTTGTTGCAAAATTTTGTGATTAGTTATTCGACCATAGAATCCGGCACCCCAACGGTGGAACCATCCATTCCCTATGGAACCACTGATATGTATGCCGACGTGGCCAGGATTTTGAATATTGCAAAAGAAGGAGAAGAACTCTCATCAGATCAAAAAACCAGGATAGACAAACTTCACCGGGAAACCGGGAAGCCATGAGATACTTCCTTTCAAAGGCGACTCTAAGACCTGGGAGATATAGCTACGAAGATAAGTTGCATATGGCTCTCCTTCCTTTCGACACTATCGACGAAAGAAAAGAATACGAAACGCTACCTGATTTTCCAGAGAGAAAGGTTATCCGATTTTTCCAAAAAAAGGCCGAAAAAGAGGCAACCGAACGTCGGAAAATGCTATCCGGAGAAAAGCCCTTTCCGCGGTCTCACTTTGAATTCAAGCAAGAATATTTAAAACTTTTACGCCATGCCAACATAGGATGGAAAGAACTGGAACTCTCCGCAATTATAACCTTGGGTGGGAAAGTGATCTCGGAAAAATTAAACCCGAGTGTAACAATAGAATACAAAAGAGGAACCAAGGAAATATTTCCCGTGCCTGCAATAGATCCCAAACGACCCTACGGACATACGGATGTCTATCAAGACATGGCTGATATTTTAGGTATGGAAGGAGAGGGGGATGAGCTGCTGAATCCCGACAACCCGGAAGACAAAAGAAGGTATTTTTCAGAAGAGCAAATCGATGTTTTCGATTCCTTGCATAGCGAGATGCAAGAGGCTTTACAAGTCTTTTTAAAGTATGCACAAATACCCGCATCACCTTAATCCTGAATCCGTGACGTGACTAGTACCTTGTTTCGATAGATATTGCAAATTTCTCGAAGGAGACTCGCATCAATCTCTAGCGCCTCTATCCGCAATATCAAGAGAAATGAGGTGCCAGTGCAGCAGAGTGGAAATTCGGAGACCATTTTCTGTAATTAGATAGTTCTACTTTGTCACATTCCGTAACAACCCACCGATCTTTAAAGAATCTACCAAACAGTGAGATCCGGAAAGACCGGCAAGTTACCCCAAATGTGACAAAGTAGAAGTAATCCGCGGATAAAAAAGCGAACAGTTGTGGCTTCATTGCTTCAATAACTTTAGTGCGCGAAGCGCATCATAGTTGAACCTATGGACGTTAAGTCCCTTCACTTTCAGTCCGTGGCTTGTCCACGGATGAGGACTTTAGTCCTCCAGACTATGGACTTTCAGTCCATAGTGGTTGATTGAAGCGGCAGGGATGCCAGACGCACCACCGTCCAAAGATGCGGTTCGCCGCCGGGCGCGGGGCTGGAGGGTTGCGGCGACCTGTTCGCGTCCTCCCAGCTCGGCGGCGGTGGCGTTGGGTATCAGGGTCAGCCAATTGACCCGCTTGATCTGGGGCACGAAATCCACGGTCCGCGACTGATACCGCAGGAGGTGACGGATCACGGCACTGGGACGATCCCAGTCCAGGCCCGGATGGTGGGCCGGCAATGCCGCCAGCTTCGAGGTCATCGGCGTACGCAGCGAGTCGAGACTGACGGTGTCGTCGAAGTTGAGGGCCAAGCCGGCGTGCCCGCCCGCGAAATCGCCCTGGGCGAGGGCCTGGAAGCCCAACGCCCAGTCACGGAAGACCGCGGGTTCAGCGAGTTCATGATCCAGGGGCAGGGTGACCCGTAGCACAGTGACGGGCGGCATGAAGATACCGCCGGCCTCCTCGTAGAACTGCCGCAGCCGGGCCCGCTCCTCCTCCGCCCGTTCAGGCGGTGGCGGATCGGGTGGGACACAGATGTTCAGCTCCAGGCTCGCCTCCGAGCACCACTGCTCCGACCCTAAGAGTTCTATATTGTATGTGTTACCGATGCGCAGTCGGCTGACCCAGGTCTCGATCATGGAATCGACTTTCGCCGACAGCCTGGCTGGCTTGCGCATCGTGTCCCTCTAATAGTGGGACAAGCAGTCCGCGAGTCCCTCCCTGCTGCGGCGCCAGAAATCCAGGATGGTATCGCCCACGGGACGTTCCAGATAGACCACCAGCTCGAGACAGGCCACTAGCAGGGTGCAGCCGTCCCGCTCGAGGGGCAGACCCAGCTCCGGAAATGAAAGTGACGTCATTTTAGTCTTCCCTCATGGGATTTTTATCGGCACCGGTACCTGGCCCGGTAGCAGCATTGGCGTCCGCCCACGCAGTGGTGGCGGCTTTCCATCGGGGCCCGGTAACATCAACCACTATGGACTGAACGTCCATAGTCTGGAGGACTAAAGTCCTCATCCGTGGATAAGCCACGGACTGAAAGTGAAGGGACTTAACGCCCATAGTTTCAACTATGATGCGCTTCGCGCACTAAAGTTATTGAAGCAATGAAGTATTCTTCTTCGAGCGCGGGATCATAGACATATTCAGGCTGGGTCCCGCGCCCATCGCAGCTGCAGTTTTTGGGATCGAGCTTGAGATCCTGGGCATCGGGATCGGTCTGACTGTTGATCTCGTCGTAGTCCTCCAGTTGAGTGTTGTTGCCTTTTCCTGGCGTTTTTCCCCACTTATCGACGGTTCCGTCTTTGCGGGTGAATTTGAGATCGACCACCAGTGGTCCCTGCGGTGTGTTGACAGTGAGATCCGGCACTCGATACTGTTGCGCGCTACCCTTTAACATCGCGCCCAGAGCGGCCCAGACCCCCCGCGGTTCGTGTACCCAGGAGCCGTCCGGGTTCTGCCGCCACACGGTCTTGTGCTCAAGCCCTAAATCCTCGCCGGCGGCCTCCTGGTAGGCATCGGCGGCCTCTTGGAAACATTTTTCTTTGGGGGTAGTGGCCATTGCGTGGTCCCCCGGAGATTCTGTTAGGTCGTATATGGATCGAACGGAATCTTCTTGACGAAATCCGAGCCGGAATTCCCCGCGTCACACCAGCAGAGGATTTTGCACAGTAGGTCGACTTTCTCATCTGCAACGCCGGGGATGTTGGGTTGGAGCTCGGCGGGTGCCCCGGTGAGGGAACCGGGACCGGTCCTCCCGGCGCCGGCGTCAGGCAGACGTCGGGAGGGCCGCTTACGGCCTGTCCCTGGCTTGTGCGATGGACAACGGTCAGTTGGTTGACTTTGACGGTGGCTACCATATCCATACCCGTTGCTGTGAATATTGCGGTAAGCGAGAAGAAGTCGGTCTATAAGCACTTTCTGGTGGATTGTGCCTTCCTCCAATAGTATAGGATTAACAGGATTTTCAGGATTAACAGGATTTCTTCGTCGTTGATAAATGTGCTTGCCGGGAAATAAGGAATGGTTATCAATAACACAAAACTCATGCCATGTGGTCTCGAGACGGAGCTTCGCTAGCGGGTAAAGAACTGGGGCATCGTAAGGCAATATTCATGGGTAAGGGGTCTCCTGCTTTGTTGCTCGGAAAGGACGGAAAGGAAGCATGTGCTGCGGAACGGTTGGGTGTCGGACGCGGCCCACACCAGGGCGGTGGTCGGCCCGTAGCAGTCCCGTTTCAGCTCGTGTGCGGCCAATGCGGTCAATGCCGCCCCCGAGGCGGCCCCGATATCCCCCCAGCTGATGGCCGGGTGGTGGAGTGTGAGGGGATCGGCGTGCCGGTCCGCGCTGCGCAGATAGGCGGTCATCCACTCGTCCGGGCGCTAGGCCTCTCCGTTGAGATCGGCCCAGGCCGCCCCGGCGATGGGGCGCTCCGGGGTGAGTAGCTGTTGGAGCAGGGTAGCCAGGCCGTCCCCCCCGTACCGCCCCGCCGAGATACCAGGGGGTGGGATCGACCGCCTCACCCACTGCCACCACCCATGCCAGCCCCACCTCTCCCAGTCGCTGTGCCATGCGTTGGGTGCCCAGGAGCAGGAATGCGGCGGCCTCTCCCGGTATCAGGCCCTGGGGGCCGTGGGGGATTTGGGCCGTCCTTGCTGGTCCAGCCAGTCGAGCAGATCGATATCGATCCAGGAATCCACGTCGCCCACCAGGCAGAGCTCCTGGTCCCCGGCCTCGAGCATGGCGACTGCCTGGCCCAGCAGGGCAATCGCCCCGTGATGGCCGGTGTCGGTGATCGAGCTATGGTCGGGGTCGAGACCGCAGGGGAGGTCCTTTGCCCAGGCCCGGATAAAGGCGGCGGGGTGGTCCTGAGTCCAACCGGGACGCGGCGATGGTAAGGCCAGGAGGGCCGGAATCCTGAACCCGGCCGGATCGAGCCCGAGCTCGGGCAGGATCGCCAGGGCCTCACGGGCGGCCAGATCCGCAAGCCAAAGCATGCGCCCGATGGGGTCGAGACCCGGCGATATCAGGGTGTGCGCGGCGGCCACCAAGGGCCGGCCATCGACGCCGGACGGCAACCAGTCGTACTCCTCGATGGTCGAGAGGCGGCCGCGGTAAGCGGGCGAGACCGGGGGCAGCGAGGCCCCCACCGAGGTGTTCAGCCCGGCGTTCAGGATCATCACGGGGTGAGTCGGTACCTGGATCTGGCATTCGATCATCAGAAAGGTCTCGATTTGTGGGCGACGATCGATTTCTCGATGCGCCACGCATGGGACCCACAAGGCAGGGAGGAGCGCCAGACCATGACCAAGCGCCGGCTGGTCCGGCTCGATGATGACGCGGTCGATAACCACATCGCTACGCACCCGCTGCCGATTGATGAGGGTGTCGATGACGAAGCTGAGCCGGGGGAACTGGAAGTAGAGGGAGCCGCCTCGGCTCAGGTTGACCAGCTTGACAGGTTCGCCGCCGCACAGGTGTTTTCCCGTCGTGAGCCCTGGTGACGCACAGAGGAAGAAGCGGGGGTCGAAGTCGTCGGGAAGGAACAGCATCTGCTCCTTGCGCCAGGCCGCGTCGTAGGTTCCGCCGAAGGTGCGGCGCGGCAGTCACCAGGGGGCGATGATACCCAGGCCCGCCGGCTGCGATGACGGATGGGCGGATTTGATCGGGCGGTCCGGGTCCTCCAGGTTGGGAGCAGGTCGATCGAGGATCGCTTCGGGGCGGTGGTGGAAGCCACGGCCGACAGGATTGCGGGGATCCATTTCAGGCGTAGCACGGGCGTCGGGCGAGGTGCCGTTCGTAGCGGATGGGCATGGTCGTAAAGGGCTCCGGGGCGGAGGGAACCACTCTGCCGAAGCGTCGCCGCCAGCGCTGCTCACCCAGGACGCGAAGCAGCTTCCGTACCGGACCGACCCTTACGCCGACTAGCACCTCCGGGCAGGGCTTGCCGTTGGGCGCGTAGGCCGATGCGTTGACGATGACGTCGGTTCCGGGGTGGGCGTAGACGAGCTCGCTCCCCCGCCGCAGACTGGAGCAGCCGGGCTCGCCGAAGTATTCGGGGGCGGCGCAGACCGGCTCTTGGCCATCCTCGGCAGCAAGGCTGACGGAGCCGTCTTCGCTGAGCATGAATGTCGCCTTGATAACGACCACCCAGATCTGAGCGCCGCTCGGATCGATGGCGATAGCCCGATCAGTGGCATAGGGGGTGAGATTCGAGATCTGGAGCATTTCCCGTTGACGCCGATAGAATATGGTAGAGAACGATTACTGTCAAACCCAGTGCATAGATGGCCTGACATGGCACCAAACCCGATCGTCCAAAGTACTGATGCGCTTTAGGCGGTCAGGTTAGCCTAGCGTTAACGGCAGGATGGCTTGTGCGTCCGTAATTGCGGATGAAAGGCATTGTCAGCCAGTAATGCCAAGGCGGTCTGTAAACCTCCAGCCATATGCGGATGTTTTTTCACCACGCGTCGGACAGCCCGGACAAAGGCACTGGAGCACAGTAAAAGTCGTCTCATGAGACGATCTCTTGCATCAGTTCTTCCGGTGTCGTCGGGTAACAGTGACCCACCTGAAATTCTTGCTGCGCCTGTTGGATGTCTTGGATAAGTTCACCTCGCCGGCGCTCGATAATGCGATGCTGCAGAATCTCTTTGAGAGTCTCCTGATCTTCCAGGGAAAAGGTATCAATGGTCTCCACCACTTCCCCGAAGGGCAGAGCCTTTGCCATGATTTTCCTGCCTCCTGTCTCGCGTTGTGAATGGATTGGCCTGATATCTGCGTAATCTGAACGCGCCCTCGCTTGACAACCGATTTGGTTAAGAGAAAACGACGAAGCGTGCGAATCGGTTCAAGGTCCTGGAAGCGGAACGATCTGTATGAACGTTGATTAATCAGAAAGATAGTCCTGTTAATCCTGTTGATCTTGTCCTATTGGCGGTTGGCACTCGGATTATGCCAACAGCCCCTAACGCCGAACCAGCAGCTTCTCCAAAATGCGGCCGTAAATGTGCGAGAGCTGTACTAGTTCCTGGACCCCGACACACTCGTCGATCTGGTGGATAGTGGCATTGACCGGGCCGAGCTCCAACACTTGGGCCCCGGTGGGCGCGATGAAGCGGCCATCCGAGGTACCGCCCGCAGTCGAGAGTTGGGGTTCTGTCCCTGTGATCTCGGCGATGGCGGCGCGCGCTACGTCCACAAGGGCGCCCTGGGGAGTCAGGAATGGATTGCCGGAGAGGTGCCAGTCGAGGTCGTAATCGAAGCCCCTTCGGCCGAGGATGGTCTCAACCCGGCGCCTGATGTCGTCCGTGTCGAGCTCGGTGGAAAACCGCAGATTGAACTGGGCCTCGAGCTGGCCGGGGATGACATTGTCCGCACCCGTGCCCATGTTGAGATTGACGATCTGAAAGCTGGTCGGCGGAAAGAAGGCATTCCCCGGGTCCCAGACCTCGGCGATCAGCGCGGCGAGTGCCGGTGCGCAGGCGTGCAGGGGATTCTTAGCCCGCTGGGGATAGGCCACGTGCCCCTGTTTGCCGTGCACGGTCAGCTGGCCGGTGATGCTGCCGCGTCTTCCGTTCTTGATCAGATCCCCCAGCTGCCGGTCGCTGGATGGCTCCCCTACCAGGCAGTAGTCGATCTTCTCCCCGCGGGATTCGAGCCACTCTATTACCTTGACGGTGCCGTCCCGGGCCGGGCCTTCTTCATCACTGGTCATCAGAAAGGCGATGGAGCCGGCAGGGTCCGGGTGCGCGGCGAGGAACCCCTCGGTGGCGGTGATCATGGCCGCGAGAGACCCCTTCATATCGGATGCGCCGCGCCCGTAGAGCCGACCGTCGCGAATCACCGGGTCGAACGGGTCCGAGGTCCAGTGCTCCAGGGGTCCGGTCGGCACCACATCCGTGTGGCCAGCGAAACAGAACAGGGGCCTGGCATCGCCGCGGCGGGCCCAACAGTTCGTCACCTCGCCGAAGGGCAGGGGTTCGATCCCGAACCCCAGGGCCACCAGCCGTTCGCACAGGAGTGCCTGACAGCCCGCGTCCTCGGGCGTTATCGAGGGCCGACGGATCAGCTCGATGGCGAGATTGAGGGTGGAAGGCATGGGTTAGTTATCAGTTATCAGGGGGTAGTGGTCAAGATGTTGGAAGATACCGGTTAGCGGACTCGTATATCCTAAGTATATTTTCCTCCTGCATCCTGCCCCCTGCCAACTACCCCTTGCTATAGGGCGAGCGCGTATAAATTTGTTGTCGATTAACAGGTTGCTGCCAGCTTCCAGTCGTCAGCCGCACCTGCGGTGGTTCACCATGAACGGTAGGCGCCGGCTTGCCGGCGCTGGGCTGGAAGGCATCCAAGCCGGCCGGTCGAACTTCAGGAAAGCGCGGGCAAGCCCCGCACCTATCGCCGTCGACCGACCGGGCAGCAGCGATAGGTGCGGGGCTTGCCCGCGCCTACCGGGAGCGTTCCAGCGTGGGGAAAACCGATCCGGCAACATCATGTTTTCAGGAAGATTTATACGCGCTCGCCCTGCCCCTTGCTAACTGTCCCCTGCCAACTGCCTCCTGCCCCTCTATTCCCGAAGCAGCTCGTTGATTTCTACCTTACTGCGGGTCTGCTCATCGACCTGTTTGATGATGACGGCACAGTAGAGGCTGTGGCTTCCGTCCTTGGCCGGCAGGCTGCCGGGGACCACCACGGCGCCGCGGGGGACCCGACCGAATCCGATCTCGCCGGTCTCTCGGTTGTAGATCTTGGTGCTCTTGCCGATGTAGACACCCATGGAGATGACGGCGCTTGCTTCGACGATGACGCCCTCGACGATCTCCGAGCGGGCGCCGATGAAGCAGTTGTCCTCGATGATGGTGGGTGTCGCCTGGACCGGTTCGAGCACGCCGCCGATCCCGACGCCGCCGGACAAGTGCACGTGCTTGCCGATCTGGGCGCAGGAGCCGACCGTGGCCCAGGTATCCACCATGGTGCCCGAGTCCACGTAGGCCCCGATGTTCACGTAGGAAGGCATGAGCACACAGCCGGGCGCGATGTAGGCGCCGCGGCGGGCGGTGGCCGGCGGTACGATGCGGACGCCCTCGGTGGGGAAATCATAGGGGGGATTACGGCGGGCGTACTTGGGGGTCACCTTGTCATAGTAATCGGTATAGCCACCCGTCATGAGCCGGTTATCCCGGATGCGAAACGAGAGCAGTACCGCCTTCTTCACCCAGTCGTTGACGATCCAGCCACCGTCACGCTTCTCGGCGACCCGCAGCGCGCCCTTGTCCAGTCGGTCGATGGTCGCGAAGACCGCCTCGTACAGATCCGTTTCCACGTTGCGTGGCGATAGATCGGCCCGCTTGTCGAAGGCCGCCTCGATAATTTTTTGATGGTTGTTCATAGGTCACCCCGAGTACCTGATCGTTGAGGGCACCATGAATTCTTCGAGGTGCCCTATAATACCAAGGAATATACTCAAACCATGGGGATTCAGCCCAAAATGTCAGGCAAACAACAGTATCACACCAATGGTCCCTTCCGCGCGGACCAGCTGCGTTCCGGCGACCCTTACGAGCTCGACGACGGCCATCCCATCGAGTGTCTGCCCAGCGGCGGGCGGCACGCCAAGGCAAATCTGAGCGGGGGTTTGACGCTGGAGACCGATCCGGACGTGGAATCGGCGGGCTTCGATACCGGCTTCACGCCGGACGAGAAAAACCTACGCGCCCCGGATATCGCCGTGGGTAATGTCCCGGACGATCCGGGTTGGGTGCCCGGAGCACCGCCGTTGGCGGTCGAGTATGCCGACATCGGTCAAGACGAGCGGGACTTGCAGGCAAAAATTCGCACTCTGCTCGGGGCGGGGACGCGCTACGTGTGGGTCGTGCGCCTGACCGGAGTGCGTCGGGTCGAGGTGTATGAACCGCACGCTCCCCACTACCTGGCGTATCCCGGACAACATCTGGAGGCCTCGGGGATCCTCGCCAACCCGGTACCGGTGGAGGCCCTGTACGACCCGGATGCGGCCCGGGAGACCGCCCTGCGTAACCTGCTGCAACGTCGCGGCTACCCGGACCTGGACGCTGTGCGGGAAGAGGGCCGGGAAGCGGGTCAGCTAGAGTTAATTCTGGGTCTGCTCCAACGTGTGATCGGGCAAATTCCGGAACAGGATAGCCGACGGATTCGCCGGCTCGATGGTGACGGATTGGCCGCGTTGGCTGAGGCCCTGTTGGATTTCCGCACCACAAGCGACCTGACCGCGTGGTTGGAGCGCTAGGCGTAGTCGAGGATCTTCCGGTGGCTCAGAGCCAGGATGTGAAATCAACCACTATGGACTGAAAGTCCATAGTCTGGAGGACTAAAGTCCTCATCCGTGGATAAAGTTATTGAAGCAATGAACGAGTAGCGGAGGCAGTATGCAAGGGAACCTCTCAGTTTACCGGAATGGGGTCGCCAACAAGCTGCAGGATGATGACAGCGCGGCGCATCGCTGGTATCGCTTGCTAAAGAGCATCGATGTAGCGCCCTACGCGCTGTGCCGCCTCCACGCATTCGTTCAGGGGGGGCACCAGGGCGAGACGTAGACGCCGGGCACCCGGATTCACCCCGTTCACTTCGCGCGAGAGGTAACGTCCCGGCAGGACGAGCAGGTTTTCCTCGGCAAACAGCCCGCGGGCGAACTCGGTATCCTTGATCGGGGTCGACGGCCACAGATAGAAGCTCCCGTCCGGTCGGGAAACGGGCAACAGACCATCCAGTATCGCCAGGACCGCGTCGAACTTCTCCCGGTAAGATCGGCGGTTGGCGACCACATGCTCCTCGTCGCCCCAGGCTGCGATACTGGCGTACTGGTGGTGTAGGGGCATGGCGCAGCCATGATAGGTGCGATAACGGAAGTAACGCTCGATGATTCGGGCGTCCCCGGCGACGAAGCCCGAGCGCAGCCCCGGCACGCTGGACCGCTTGGACAGGCTATGGAACACCACACAGCGTCGGTAATCCTGGTGTCCCATGGCCGCAGCTGCCTGGAGTAATCCTACCGGGGGCGCTGCTTCGTCGAAGTAGAGCTCCGAGTAGCACTCGTCGGCGGCGATGATGAAATCGTATGCCTCGGCCATGGCGATCAGCCGCTGCAAAGTGGCCTGTCGGATGACCGCCCCGGTCGGGTTCCCCGGTGAGCAGATATAAAGGAGCTGACAACGCCGCCAGATATCCGCGGCCACGGAATCGAAATCCGGTATGAAGCGATTCTCTTCGCTACAGGACAGGTAGTATGGCTCAGCCCCGGCCAGTAAGGCTGCTCCCTCGTAGATTTGGTAACAGGGATTGGGCATCACCACCGAGGGATCGGGGCCTGGGTCCACGACGGCTTGAGCAAAGGAAAACAGGGCCTCGCGGGTGCCATTCACCGGCAGTACCTGGCGTTCCGGGTCGATGCCCCCGTCCGGCAGCTCGAAGCGGCGCGTGAGCCAACGCGCAATAGCCGCCCGTAGCTCCGGGAGTCCGCGGGTGTTCGGATAGATGGATAGGCCCTCCAAATGGGCGCTCATCGCCTCCGCGATCAACCCCGGAGGGGCGTGTTTGGGTTCACCGATGGAGAGCAGGATCCGGTCCGATCCGGACGGCGGTTCCACACCGGCAATCAGTTCGGCAAGCCGTTCGAAAGGATAGGGCTGGAGGCGATCCAAATCCGGGTTCATGAGATGCAGGGCGGTGTCTTGTGCGGCAGAAACCTCACATAGTATAAGATTTGGCCTTGTTCGCCCAGGAAACCCGGTGCTGATCCGGGGCTACCGGATAATCATCACGGCTGAAACATGGCCTTGGGTAATGGCTTAGGCCCCCTGTTGTTGCCGTCCCTGGCCCTGGATTTCGGCACTCCCTGCCGGAATGACGCGGTGGGGCCGAAAGGATTGGGTGCTGACCCGAGGTAGATGTGTATAAATCCAATTTTCAACCGCCGGATTACACAGATTCTAGGTAATATTGACGTTCAGTGTCATTTCAAACAAAGCGATAAATCCTTGTCCCGACGGAGGAGGGATCTCGTACCCAAACAACACCCTATACTTTGTAAGATCTCTCCCTACGGTCGAGATGACAAGCCGTACTGCAACCTGATAGCCGACTATTTGATCGACCGTAGGGTCCGCTGGGTGGACCTTCTATAGGTCAACAGGTTCTAAAATGGGAGATTATCGGATGCCTGAAGCGATTCGCATCCATCATGTCAGCTTGATTGTCGCGGATACGAAGCGGTCACTCGCCTTCTACCGTGGTCTGTTGGGACTGATACCTGACGAGCACCGTCCGGACCTCGGCTATCCGGGGGCCTGGCTGTGGGTGGGCGATCAGCAGATCCATCTGTTGGAACTCCCCAACCCGGACCCGCTACAGGGGCGTCCGCAGCATGGTGGACGGGACCGTCACCTGGCCTTGGCGATGCGGGACGTGGCATCGCTCGCACTCCGTTTGGAGCAGGCCGGCATCGCGTTCACCCGCAGCCGTTCCAGTCGCCCTGCGATCTTTTGCCGGGACCCGGACGGCAATGCGCTGGAGCTTATGGAGACCGCTCTCTCCGGTTGTTGAAGCCTGCGCCAGGCGCTAGAGTGTGGGGTCAGGTTGTAGAGTCGGTAGCGGCACCGCTGCTTGAACGACCACTGATCGCCGCGTAGACCGCAAACATCACCCACCCCAGGAGTACCTTATGAAACTGAACCCAAGAATGATCCTTACCGCCAGCGTTGCCCTACTGGTTTGTACGCTCGCCATCCCTTCCGTCGGCCTTGCTGATAAAAAACGTATCGTGTTCGGCGGTGGCCCTGCGGGCGGCACCTTCCAGATCGTGGCAAACTCTATCCAGACCTATGAACCCGTCAAGGAATCCAAGGACTATCGGGTCAAGGCCCAGTCCTCCGCTGGATCGGTCGAGAACCTGCGCAAGGTGAACGCCGGTAGAATGCAGTTCGGCGTGGTCTACTCCGGCCATGTCTATCTCGGTCGCGCAGGCAAGTTGAAGAACGACGGGAAAAAATACGAAGACGTGCTGGCGGTGGCTAATCTCTACGGGGCCCCCGCCCAGTTGGTCGTGCACAAGGACTCCGGAATAACCGGCGTGAAGGACTTGGAAGGGAAAAAGGTCGGCGTCGGCAACGCAGGCTCGGGCGCCTTCGCCAACTGCGAGCTCTTTTTTACCCATTTAGGGGTCTGGGACAAGATTGAGCGCAACGCCATGGGCTATAACGAGGCCGCCAATGCCTTCGGGAACCATCAGCTCGATGCCTTCTGGCTGTTTACCGCCACCCCGAACGGCGCGGTGATGATGGCCGCCCAGACCAACGCTATCGACCTCCTGGATCTCGACCAGGACGCGACCGAAAGCGGCTTCTACGAGAAATATCCCTACTTTACCCGGACCCAGATCTCGAAGGAGACCTACAAGGGTGTCGACCGAAACGTCGCTTCCTTCCAGGACTCGGCCCTGTGGGTCGCCAATGCCAAGGTCCCGGGCGAGATCGTTTACGATCTGCTATCCAAGCTCTATACGAAGGAGGGACTCGATTATATGGCCAGCCAGAAAGAGACCTTCAAGGATATGAGTGAAGAGACCGCCATCAAGGGCATCGTCACCCCCCTGCATCCGGGCGCCGAGAGGTTCTGGAAGGAGAAGGGACTGCTCAATCAACCACTATGGACTGAAAGTCCATAGTCTGGAGGACTAACGTCCTCATCCGTGGACAAGCCACGGACTGAAAGTGAAGGGACTTAACGTCCATAGTTTCAACTCTGATGCGCTTCGCGCACTAAAGTTATTGAAGCAATGAAGCCGAACCCGCGCATTACCCTTGCCGCAAGTGCGGTACTGTTGGCCTCTATGCTCGCCATCTCCGCTGTCGGCCTTGCCGCTGAACGGATCGTGTTCGGCGGCGGCCCCGCGGGTGGCACTTTCCAGATCTTCGCAAGCGCCATCCAGACTTACGGGCCCATCAAGGAATCCGCAGACTATCGGGTCAGGGCCCAGTCCTCCGCCGGATCGGTCGAGAATCTGCGCAAAGTCGACCAGGGCAAGATGCAGTTCGGTGTCATTCACTCCGGGCACCTGCATCTCGGGCGCGCCGGCAGATTGAAGAACGACGGGAAAAAATACGAAAAGGTGCTGGCGGTAGCTTACCTCTACGGATCGGTCGCCCAGCTGGTCGTACGCAAGGATTCCGGCATCGCCCGCGTGCAGGACCTGGAAGGCAAAAAGGTCGGCGTCGGCAACGCGGGCTCGGGTGCCTTCGCCAACTGCGAGCTCTTCTTCACCCACCTCGGGGTCTGGGACAAGATCGAGCGCAACGCCATGGGCTACTCGGACGCCGTGATGATGGCCGCCCAGACCAACGCTATCGACCTCCTGGATCTCGACCAGGACGCGACCGAGAGTGGCTTTTACGAGCAGTATCCCAATTTCACCCGAATCGAGATCCCGCCGGGGAGCTACAAAGGCGTCGACAAGGCCGTTGCTTCCTTCCAGGACTCGGCCTTGTGGGTCGCCAATGCGAAGGTTCCGGACAAGATCATCTATGATCTGCTGTCCAAGCTCTATACAGACGAGGGTCTCGCCTATCTGGTCAGGATCAGTGGTGGGCACAACCCACCCTACAAGGCAATACCATTAAGTTAAGCGTTACCGGCCGGCAAGAAAGAGGAAAACTACGAATCACGCGAATCTACGCGAAATTGTCATCCCGAACCGAAGGGAGGGATCTTTTTCGCGCCGATTTATGCGCTCCGTCGTTTTCTCTTCCGCATCGGTTGTCGGGCAAGGGCGCGTTTAGGGGTTGTTAATATACTCTAACCGACTGTTTTTATGTGTTAAATGGCTGTAACACTCCACTCGTCATTCGAGCTATCCGTCAAGCACCTGACCAACTTGCGTCAACGGTTTCAGGCACTTGGTTAGCTTGCACTAGGATTCCTTGAATGATCAGATTTTGTGCAAATGAGTCAAATTTCGCAAACGTCTAACCCCTCTCATTGTCGTAATCGTGATCGTGATCGAAGCCGCCGTAGGAGGGATAGAATTCTTTTGCAGTTCGTGGTCTCCATAGGTCCTGGCCAGGTGCCGGGTCGAAACCCGTAGACATCAGGTTTTCCGTGCCCGCTTTGCCTTGCATCTCCTCGATTACGATCACGATCACTGTTCCGCTTTCGATAGCGATATAGCTTAACGTGACTAAAGTAGAATTAGGAGAGGGGCCTTGTTCGAGCAGCTCACCCGCATAGAACAGCGCCTGTTCGATTTACTGGCGCTCGGCCTGGTCCTTTTCTACGCCTACTCGGCGGTCTTCGAGCCGGCGCCGACCCAGTTCCACCGCGGTATCTATGTCCTGGTCACCTATGTCCTGGTGTTCATGATCTACCGGACGCCGGGGCGGTTCGGCCGGGTCGTCGGTTATCTGCTGATCGTCGCCTCTATCGTCTGTATCGGCTACTGGATGGCGAACTTCGAGGCCATCAACTACCGGGCCGGCGCGGAGACGACACTCGACAAGGCCATCGCCGTGGTGGGAGTGCTGATCGGTATCGAGCTCGCGCGCCGGGTCGTCGGCAACGTCTTCGTCATCATCGGCGCCGTCATGCTCCTGTACGGCGTCTACGGGGCCTATGCCCCGGAGCTGATCTCCCATGCCGGCGACACCTTCCCCGATCTGTGCACCAGCATCTTCTACAAGAGCGACGGCGTGTTCGGGATCATGGCCAATGTACTGGCGACCTACATTATCCTGTTCGTGATCTTCGGGGCGTTTCTCGAGGTGAGCGGCGCCCAACGCTTTTTCATCGACTTTCCGCTGGCGGCGGTGGGCCACCGGGTTGGAGGACCGGCCAAGGTGTCCGTCATCGCCAGCGGGCTGTTCGGCTCCATCTCGGGCAGTGCCATCGCCAACACCGTATCCACCGGCGCCTTTACTATCCCCATGATGAAGAAGGCGGGCTTCCGTCCCCATGTGGCGGGCGGAATCGAGCCGGCTGCATCCATCGGCGGCATGTTCATGCCCCCCATCATGGGGGCCGGGGGCTTCATCATGGCGGAGCTCACCGGCGTCCCCTACGCCCAGATCATGCTGGTGGCCGTCTTTCCAGCGCTCATGTACTTCTTCAGCGTCTATGTGATGGTCCATTACGAGGCCAAGCGCTTCGACATCCGCGGTGAGAAATTCGGGCAAGACGCCACGGCAATCCTCAAGCGGGAGTGGATCTACATCACGCCCCTGCTGGTCATCACCCTCTTCATGCTCAGCGGCTACTCGCCCGGCTATTCCGCCATCCTAGGGCTCGCGACCTGCATCCTGGTCAGCCATAAGCTGAGAGAGACCAAGATCGATCCGTCCCTGGCCTACAGCATGCTCTTCGTGCTCGCCGTCGGTTGGTTGATAACCGGCTTGAGCTGGGTGCTGGGGCCTGCGGTCGCCGCGGCCTTCGAGGCCGCGCTCGGCGCGCCCGTACACTGGCTTTCCACCGCCCTATCCCCGGTACTCAGCACGGGGGCGGTAACCGAGCTCCAGGCGGCACTCACAAGGAATCTGCCGCTCATCTACGGTCTGATCCTGGCCGCCGTTCTGCTCTACCGGCGGCACGCCCGCGGGGCGGATATCAGGTCGGAAATGCGCCGCTTCGTAATCGCCGCGCGCCAAGGCACCCTGTCCAGCCTCAAGATCGGTGCCACGGTGGGCGTGATCGGACTCATCATCGGCGTGCTCACTTACAGCGGCCTGGTGCTTACCTTCGCGGACATTGTCATCGCTCTGGCCGACGGTAGGCTGTGGCTGACCATCCTGTTGGTGGCCCTGGCCTCCCTGATCTTAGGGATGGGCGTACCCGTAACCGCGGCCTACCTGATCACGGCCGTGGTCGGGGTGCCGGCGCTGACCGAGCTGGGCGTCCATCCCATCGCGGCCCATATGATCGTCTATTGGTTGTCCCAGGACTCGAACATCACGCCGCCCGTCTGCATCGCGGCCTTCGCCGGTGCCACCATCGCCAAGGCCAATATGTGGAAGACCGCCTTCACCGCCTTCAAATTCGCCAAGTTTCTCTACCTCGGCCCCTTCCTGTTCGGGTATGTACCGGCCTTCTCCCTGAACGGCAGCACCATGGACATCGTCATTGCCTGTACGCTGATTATCGTCGGCACCTGGGCCTATTCCTGGCTGCTCAGCGGTGTGTGGCTGACCTGGTTCGATCGGAAAGGCAATGGTTCATAGCCAGCAGAGAGGGAGCAGTTGTCAGGGGGCAGGGAAAGTCGGGTTTGTCCCTGAACCCAGCCCACGGACTAGGCGGAAAAAACTGCGAATCACGCGAATCACGCGAATCAGTTTTCGCATGGATTCACGTGTTTCATAGTTTCCTTCCATTGCCGGCAGCTGGCAAGCGATTAGAACTGCAATTTATCATTCGGTTGCCCTGAGACCGCGCCAAAGAATTAGGGTGAGCGCGTATAACTCTTGCTGAAACCATGCTGTTGTCGGATTGGTGTTTCCGGCGCCGGAAGGCTCCCCGTAGGCGCGGGCAAGCCCCGCACCTATCGCCGTCGACCGACCGCGGCAGCGACAGGTGCGGGGCTTGCCCGCGCTTTCCTGAGGTTCGACTGCCAGCTTGGTTGCCTTCCAGCCCAGCGCCGGCAAGCCGGCGCCTACCGGTCATGGCCAACCACCGCAGTTGCGGCTGACGACCGGAAGCCGGCAGCAACCGGTTAATCGGCAACAAATTTATACGCGCTCACCCTGCGCCAAAGAATTCAGGATTGGCCGAAGTCTTGATATGGTCGGCGACGAAAATCGGTTCGACCTATTGGCAGGGAACTGAAAACCGAGGCGCCGTCAGTCGCCCCGGTAGGCTATAGGAGTTGATTATGTGCGGTATTGTCGGCGGTGTCTCCCAACGCGAGGTCGCGGCCATTTTGCTGGAGGGACTGCGGTGCCTGGAATATCGCGGTTATGATTCGGCCGGCATGGCGGTGCTCGCGGCACCGGGCGAGCTGAGACGGATCCGCGCCCTAGGGAAGGTGCAGCGGCTCACCGAAGAGGTGGCGCGCAATCCCCTCCCCGGCAGGCTGGGCATCGCCCACACGCGCTGGGCGACCCATGGTGAACCCTCGGAACGCAATGCCCATCCCCATGTCTGTCGCGACCGGTGCGCCATCGTCCATAACGGGATCATCGAAAACCACCAGGCGTTGCGCGAGGGGCAGGCAGCCGCTGGTCATACCTTCACCTCCGGCACCGACACCGAGGTCACCGTCCACGCCCTATACGACCGGCTCGCGGCGGGGCAGGGGCTGTTGGAGGCGGTACGCGATACCATCCAGCTGCTCGAAGGCGCTTATGCCTTGGGTGTCCTCGATACCCGCGATCCGGACCGGCTGGTCGCCGCTAGATACGGTAGCCCCCTGGTCATCGGGGTGGGTTTCGGGGAGAACTTCATCGCCTCGGACGTCTTCGCGCTGCTGGCGGTTACCCAGCGCTTCATCTTTCTGGAAGACGGCGACCTGGCCGAAATCACCCGCGATGCGGTCCGTATCTGGGACGCCGCAGGTGAGCCCGTGGAGCGCCCGATCAAGACCTCCGGCCTCCATGCGAACACCGTGGAGCGGGGCCGCTACCGGCACTATATGCTCAAGGAGATCTTCGAGCAGCCCCGCGCGATCGAGGACACCTTGCAGGGGCGGATTTCCCGCAGCCGGGTCCTGCCACAGGCCTTCGGCAACCAGGCCGAACGGATCTTCGCGGGGATCCAGGCGGTCACGATCGTCGCCTGCGGCACCAGCTTCCATGCCGCCCTGGTGGCGCATTACTGGATCGAGTCGCTCACCGGCCTGCCCTGTAGCGTCGAGGTGGCCAGCGAGTACCGCTACCGCAAACAAGTGGTACCTGCCGGTGCGCTCTTCGTCACCATCTCCCAGTCCGGCGAGACCGCCGACACCCTGGCCGCCTTGCGGATGGCCAAGCGGCTCGGGTATGCCACGACCCTGGCCATCTGCAATGTCCCTGAGAGTTCCCTGGTGCGCGAGTCTGACCTGGTGTTCCTGACCCAGACCGGGCCCGAGATCGGCGTGGCCTCCACCAAGACCTTCACCACCCAGCTTGCCGTCCTGCTGCTGCTGACGACCGCCATCGGGCGCTGCCATGGCCTGGACCGGGAGCTCGAGACCCAGTGCGTGATGCTACTGCGGGGCCTGCCCGGAAAGATCGCGGCGGTGTTGGAGCTGGACGGGACCATCAAGACGCTCAGCGAGCGCTTCGCGGAGAAGCATCATACCCTCTTTCTGGGACGCGGCGACCAGTATCCCATCGCCCTGGAGGGGGCGCTGAAGCTCAAGGAGATTTCCTATATCCACGCCGAGGCCTATCCCGCCGGTGAGCTCAAGCATGGCCCCCTGGCCCTCATCGACGAGGACATGCCGGTGGTTGCCGTGGCGCCCAACGACAAGCTGCTCGAAAAACTCAAGTCCAATCTCGAAGAGGTCCGCGCCCGCGGCGGCGAGCTCTTCGTGTTCGCCGACAACCGCGTCACCATGACCGAAGGGCGGGGCATGACCGTCATTAAGCTCCCCCAGGCAGAGGCCCTCGTCGCCCCCTTGCTCTTCACCATCCCGCTCCAACTCCTGGCCTATCACGTGGCCGTGCTCAAGGGCACCGACGTGGACCAGCCGCGGAATCTGGCCAAATCCGTGACCGTTGAATAATGATTCCGAAATGATTTGGGGAGTTCGACTCACCAGGAACCACGAAAAACACGAACACCCAAGCAGAATCTAAGCACCGGCAAACCGCCGCCTCAGGTAGCAGGGTCGATGGACCGCGACTGCTGGAGGGAGCCTTGTATCTGCAGGTTCAATACCCGCAGGGTGGCGTTGATGGCCGCGAATACCTGATTGTAGTGCACGCCGCGGGTGCGGACCTCGCCGGTCTCGCAGGCCCAGGTGATGATGCACTCGGTCAGGGCGTCGGAGCGTCCGCCTTTGGGGATGCGGACCTCGAAGTCCACCAATTTGGGCAGGGCAAGTCCCTTCTTCTTCAGGATTTCGGCAAGCGCCCCGGTGAAGGCGTCGAAGCCGCCATTACCGCTGCCGGCGGCGGTCAAGACCTCGTCTTGCAGCCGGACGCGAATGCTGGCGGTGGACTGCAGGTCTAGGCTGCTGGTAACGGTGCACGAGAGCAGCGCTACATGGGTGTAGTCCTTGCCCTTGAGGACCTCGGTGATGATAAAGGGCAGGTCGTCGCTGGTGATGGTCTTCTTGGAATCCCCGAGCGCTATGACCCGCTGGAGCACCTTGCGCTGGTTCTCCTCCGAGAGGCTGATATCGAGGTATTCCAGGTTCTTGAGCAGAGAGGCCTTGCCCGCGAGCTTACCCAGGGCGTAGCGACGGTTACGGGCGAAACGCTCCGGGCTCAGCCAGGTATGGTAGAGGCTGGCCTTGTGGTCGCCGTCAGCGTGAATGCCGGCGGTCTGGGTAAAGACGTCCTCGCCCACGATGGGGGCGTTGTGGGCGGTGCGCTTGCCCGAGAAGTGCTCGACCAGCTCGCCGACCCGAACCAGGTGGGCCTCGTCGATCCTTAGATCCAATCCGAGCTGATCCCGCAGGTTGACCGCCACCTCTGCCAGAGAAGCGTTCCCGGCCCGCTCCCCCAGGCAGTTGATGGTGCAGTGAACCGCTGCCGCGCCCGCCCGGGCGGCGGCGATCACGTTGGCCGTGGCCAGTCCATAGTCGTTGTGGGGATGGAAGTCGAATTTGAGGTGGGGAAAGCGCCGGATCATGTCCGTCATGGCGGCGGCGACCTGCTCCGGGGTCATGACGCCCAGGGTGTCCGGCAGCATGAAGTGACCGATGCCCGTGTCGGCGAGCCCGTCCACTAGCCGGTAGACGAACCCCCGGCTGTCCCGGTAACCGTTCGACCAGTCTTCCAGGTAGAGGTTGACGGCCAGGCCCTGGTCGCGGGCGAGCGCGATGTTCGCGCGCAGGTCGTCGAGGTGCTGGTCCGGCGTCTTGCCCAGCTGGTGCCGGCAGTGCTTCTCGCTGCCCTTGGCCAACAGGTTGATCACACGCCCACCGGACTTGAGGATCCAGTCCACGCTTTCCCCGTGGTCGACGAATCCGAGTACCTCGATCCGGTCGGTCAGCCCGGCGCCTTGCGCCCAGTCGATGATGCCGGACACGGCCTCGATCTCACCCCTGGACACCCGTGCGGAGGCTACTTCGATACGATCCACCCGCACCAGCTCCAGCAGCGCCTTGCCGATGTTGATCTTTTCCTCCGGGGAGAAGGAGACCCCGTGGGTCTGCTCGCCGTCCCGCAGGGTGGTGTCGAGGATCTCAATGCTAGGTTGTGTTGACATGTGTGGTTCTTAAGTCCGATTTTCGACTCAGCCGCCTCCCTCCAGGCAACCCGCAAACGCTTCGTCTATTTGTATAATTACCACATCCCACGAAAAAACCTGCAGCACAAAACGCCCCTTCGAACGCTCCGACAATGGTGCGCACAGCGGCCCCAGCTGTTCAAAAAAATCCACGCAATCCTCCAGGATCTGATAGTTAACGCAAAAATGTGGAAGATCGAAATATGAGGACTCTCGATACATCATGGGCAGTTCAGTCGATGATATCCGTCCTGATCGGTACGGTTGCTCTAGTCGGATGGTTGATCGGCGAGGGGGAGTGGACATGGACCAACTATGTGGCACTCGGCTTCGGTGCATGGATAGGGATTAGTGCAGCGTAGCTGCTCTTTATGAGAGTCCGACTAAAGAGGTGGCGACGGTGGATCACTATTTTATTGGGGGCATCGTTTGTGGAGTTGCTGGAATTGCAGCGTTGGTTTGGATTTCTCTGTATCACGCTCGGGTAAGACCCAGCTTGGCTGAAGTCGTTGTAGTATTTCTGACCTCCTTTGGACTTGTGGCAGGAATCAAAGTTTGCGTCCTAGCATTGAACCCCGTAATCCTCACCGAAGTAGAGAACGAACGTGTGTACGTCTTTCTTGGTGGCATCGCAGTCACTTGGGTTTCCGTCGATAGTGTGTGGACGACTCTATCGGCTGTGTATCGTAAAGAACGGAATAGAGAAATGTGATCCTTTGTGGCCGATTTGCGTTAATTCGCGTTTATTGCAGCAAAAAAATGGTTTCTATGTTATCTGTCACCCGTTCTCCGCCAGGGTGGCGCAGAGGTGCCCCCGCACGGCCTCTTCCGTGGCATCCAGTAAGACGCAGCGGGTCTTTTTCTCCAGCAGTCCGCGCAGACAGGGCGGTGGGGGCGCCTGGGTACCGATGGCTTGGTGCACCGCAGCGTTGAATTTAGCCGGGTGCGCCGTGGCCAGGCAGACCATGTCGGCGCGGTGCCGGGCGGCCTGTACGCCAACGGCGGTATGGGGATCCAGGATGTAACCCTCGTGCTCATAGGTCTCCTGGATCTGGTCCAGGATTTGGGCGTCGCTGACGGCCGCGGCGTCGAAATCATCGACCAGGGTCGCCCGCTGCTCCGCCGTCACCTGCATGTACCCGGTACGGTCCAGGTCTGAAAGCAGGGCCCGCACCGCCGCCGGGTCCTCACCCACGAGAAAATACAGGTAGCGCTCGAAATTGGAGGCGATCTGGATGTCCATAGCCGGGCTCAAGGTCGGATAGACCTCGCCTACCGCGTAGGGACCGCCGGTAACGAATCGGGTCAGGATGTCATTGCGGTTGGTGGCGATGAGCAGCCGGTCTACCGGCAATCCCATACGCTTGGCTAGGTAGCCGGCGAAGATGTCACCGAAGTTTCCGGTGGGGACCGCAAAGCTGATCCGGAATCCGGGGTCGCCTCGACTCATCCTGCCCCAGGCGTAGAAGTAGTAGACGATCTGGGCCAGGATACGGGCCCAATTGATGGAGTTGACCGCACCCAGGTGGTAATGTTGCTTGAAGCCCAGGTCGTTGAACAGGCCTTTGACGATGCGTTGGCCGTCATCGAAGGTGCCGCGGATGGCAATGTTGTGGACGTTTGCATCCAGCACTGTGGTCATCTGCCGTTCTTGAATCGGTGAGACCCGGCCCGCGGGGTGCAGGATGAAGATCCGGATCCGGTCCTTGCCGCGCACCCCGGCGATGGCCGCCGAACCCGTATCCCCCGAGGTCGCCCCCAGGATGTTCAGCTGGCCGCCGTCGCGCGCCAGCAGGTACGCGAAAACATTCCCGAGAAATTGCAGCGCTACGTCCTTGAAGGCCGCCGTGGGACCGTGGAAAAGCTCCAGGACTCGCTGCCTGCCGACCCGCACCAGCGGCGTTATTTCTTCATGGGAGAAGGTCGCATAGGAACGGGCGATCAGAGCGGCCAGATCGGCACGTGGGATGGTATCGCCAACGAAGGGCAGCATGAGCTCCACGGTCAGGTCCCGGAAGCTCAAGTCGGACCAGTCGCGGAGCTCGTGGGGACCGACCTGGGGTACCGTCGCGGGCAAAAGTAGCCCGCCGTCGGTGGCGAGGCCCATCATCACGGCTGCGGAGAAGCCGACGGGCTCAACCCCACCGCGGGTACTGAGGTATTGCATCGGTCTCAGGACTGTTGATATTGATCTGAGCGCAGGCGATTGTAGGAAATTAGCACGGCGAGGGGAATCCTGGACCCATTTTGCGAATCGAGACTTCAACTGTATCGAACACCAAAGCCATTGGTCGCCCCCTCACCCCAACCCGCTCCAACCCGCTCTCCCAAGGGGGCGCGCGGGAGCAAACCTGGCATTACTTTCGATTCTCTCAGTAGAACAAGACCCGAGTATCGGGTACGCTCGCCGTCCAAAGATGCGGTTCGCTGCCTGCCTGTCTGCGTGCAGGGACGCATAGGCAGACAGGCGCTCACCACACCATTGATAGGGTTCGCCGCGCTCACCGCATCTCACGGGCTGTCCGGTTAAAAGTGATCCTGAATTATTCGGCGTTGTCCGGTGGGAAAAGATCCTTACCTAGCGTCGGGACAAGTTTAATGTGTTGCGTTCGACGGCTAAACGGCTCGTCGATCTCCTGACGCCGCCTAGCTCATAGACTGAGTTCAGGAACAACCCCGGTTTTCCCTGCCCCCTGACAACTGCCCTCTGCCCCCTCTGGTCGGTGTCCGTGCCGGCGTCTTGACGCGACCTACATCCATCAGGATTCGATCATCTCCTCCAGTCTGTGTCCAGGCTGGACCATGGGCAGCACGTCTTCCGCCTTGTCGATCCAGACATCCACCAAGACCGGACCCTGATATTCGAGGGCCTCGCGCACGGCTTCCGGCATCGCTCGGGGGGTTCTGACCCGCATAGTCTTGAGCCGTGGGTAGACGAACTCCAGCCCAGTCAGGTTGGGGAGCTGGATACGACACGTCGGATCCAGCTTGACGCAATCGGGATCGCACTCGGTGGTCCGAGAGAGGCAGGTTTCATAGTGGTTCCCGCCGTCCATCATGTCCTCCCACTGGCGCACCATCCCGAGATAACCGTTGTTGAGCACGAACGTCTTCACCGGGATGCGGTTGGCGACCAGGGTCCCCAATTCCTGGATATTCATCTGGAAACTGCCATCGCCGTCGATGAGTACCACGGGTCGGTCCGGGTTCGCGTACCAGGCCCCGATGGCGGCCGGGAGCCCGAAGCCCATGGTCCCCAATCCCCCGGAGCTGATCCACTGGCGCGGACGGGTAAACTGATAGTACTGAGTCGCCCACATCTGGTGCTGACCTACCCCCGTAACCACAGTCGCGTCGCCCTCGGTGAGCGCCGAAATGGCCTCGACCACCGCTTGCGGCTTGATGTAATCCCCGCTGCCGTAGGGCTTGGGCAGCTGTTCCCGCCAGTGGCCGATCTGCGCCAGCCAGGCCGTGTGGTGGGCACTGCGGCCGGAGGCCAGGGCATGGCGCAGGAACGCCTTGAGATCGGCGGCCAGGGCCAGATCCGCCTTGATCGCTTTGCCGATCTCCGAGGGGTCGATATCCACATGGGCGATGCGCTTGTTCTCCGCGAAGCTCTTCACTGCCACTCGGTCATCGAAGCGGCCTCCCAGGGTCAGGATGAGATCCGCGTCCCGCAGGGCATAATTGGCCGGGATACTCCCGTGCATGCCTGGCATCCCCAGGTTATGAGGATGCGCAAAAGGCATGGCACCCAAGGCATTGAAGGTGGTCGTCACCGGGACTTGGAAACACTCGACGAAGCGGCGCAGGAGGTCCGCGGCATCGGCATGGATGATGCCGCCCCCCGCCTTGACCACCGGACGCTCGGCCTGGGTCACGGCGGCCAGGATGGCGTCCGCCTTGGCGGCATCGAAGGAGATCGGTCCACGATGGCGCCAGCGCGGGGGATTTCCGGGCCCGACCGCCGCCAGCTGGACATCCTTACAGATATCCACCACCACGGGACCGGGCCGATCGGTGGCGGCCAACTGGAAGGCCTCGCGCAGGATCCATTCCAGATCCGCAACCTCCTTGACCAGATAGTTGTGCTTGGAGATGGGGCGAGTCACGCCGAGGGTATCGACCTCCTGGAAGGCGTCGGTCCCGATCGCAGAACTCGGGACCTGCCCGGTGATGAAGACCGTGGGGATGGAATCCTTGTAGGCGTCGGCGATCGGGGTGGTCAGATTGGTTGCCCCCGGCCCCGAAGTTGCCAGGGCGACGCCGATCCGACCACTGGCCCGAGCATAACCCTCCGCCGCGTGGCCGGCCCCTCCCTCCTGCCGGAACAGCACGAACCTGGGCACCGGCTCGCCGCGGCTCATGCGCTTGTTCAGCTCCACATGAAGGGGAATGACGGCGCCCCCGGTATGGCCGAACAGATAGTCGACCCCGAGCTCGCCGAGCACCTCCCAGAAGAGGGCGGCGCCGGTGCGGTTCGAGTCGTTCATCGTGAAAACCGATCAGAGCAAAGTCGTTGCATCGAATACCACCATCATTGCGCCTCCCCCGATCCCCGGCGGAGGTATTGCAGCGAGGCAAAACCATTTGGCCGATAAATGAAGATGTCGCAAAAGGCACCGATCTTCACCCTTTGCCCCCCTCCCTAAGTCCCCTCGCTGCGCTCGGGGCAGGCTCTCTCCCGGCCGGGAGAGGGGCAGGGCGAGCGCGTATAATTTGTTGCCGATTAACAGGTTGCTGCCGGCTTTCGGTCGTCAGCCGCGCCTACGCCTTCCAGCGCCGGGAAAACCAATCCGGCAACTTCATGTTTTCAGGAAAAGTTATACGCGCTCACCCTGGGGAGAGGGGCCCTTGGACACCATCCAAGGGGGCAAACGAGCGAACCGGGCATTACTTTCGCTTAGCTAGGAGGCTGCCATCCGGCTCCCATGCTCCGGCGTGGGAGCAGGTCTTGACGCTCCAGCGTCATCAAGCCTGGCCGCCGGAGCGGCCAAGGTGGCATTCCCACGCTGGAGCGTGGGAACGAGCAAAATCAGTTAGTTTTTAGACGGCCTCTGAGTCGTCGGTGGGCACAGCCCACCCTACCTGGCGTGACCGAAGGCACTCAGTTTCTGCTTTTATCGACCAGTTTCTTCTCGCGGATCCAGGGCATCATCGCGCGCAGCTGCTCACCGACCTTCTCGATCGGGTGCTCTTTGCTCAGGCGGCGCAGGGCCTTCATCTTGGGGGCACCGGCCTGGTTTTCCAGGATGAATTCCTTGGCGAACTCGCCGGACTGGATGTCGGCCAGGATGCGCTTCATCTCGGCCTTGGTCGCGTCGGTGATGATACGCGGGCCGCGGGTGAAGTCACCGTACTCGGCGGTGTTGGAGATCGAGTAGCGCATATTGGCGATGCCGCCCTCGTAGATCAGGTCGACGATGAGTTTGACTTCGTGGAGACACTCGAAGTAGGCCATCTCCGGGGCGTAGCCGGCCTCGATCAGGGTTTCGAAGCCGTTTTGGATCAGGGCGGTCAGGCCCCCGCAGAGCACCGCCTGCTCGCCGAACAGGTCGGTCTCGCACTCCTCGTGGAACGTGGTCTCGATGATGCCCGCGCGACCGCCGCCGTTGGCCGAGGCATAGGCCAGGGCGAGGTCGCGGGCGCGGCCGCTGGCATCCTGGAAGACAGCGACCAGGCTGGGCACGCCGCCGCCCTGGGTATAGGTCGAGCGCACCAGGTGTCCGGGACCCTTGGGTGCGATCATGATCACGTCTAGATCCGCACGGGGCTCGATCTGACCGAAATGGATGTTGAAGCCGTGGGCGAAGGCCAGGGCGGCGCCCTGCCTGATGTTGGGGGCGATCTGCTCCCGGTAGAGCTTGGCCTGATACTCGTCCGGGGCCAGGATCATAACTACGTCGGCGTCCTTGACCGCATCCTCAATGGTCTTGACCTGGAGCCCCACAGCGGTCGCCTTGGCGGCCGACGCCGAATCGGGACGCAGCCCCACCACCACCGAGACCCCGGAATCTTTGAGATTGTTGGCGTGGGCATGACCTTGGGAGCCGTAACCGATGATGGCGATCTGCTTGCCCCGGATGAGGGAGAGGTCGGCGTCTTTGTCGTAGTAAATGTTTATGGCCATTGGTGGTTCCTGGAGCTGTTGGATCGAGTGGTCCGCGAATTATACCCGTCGCCAAGATGAAAACTACGAATCGCGCGGATCGACCGCGCATCGTCATTATCCGCACCTGGGAGGGCAGACGATCAGGGGTAAGTTGTGTTCTGATTTGGAGTTCCCGCAAAAGACAACTTTACATCATGCAAAATCAATGGGTTAGTTTTTGGACAGCCTCTCAGGCGTAAATTGCGGCAACGGCCAGATCGGCACCGACACTTTCGAGTCGAACACTGTCTTCCGGGCCGTAGGCCGTCGCATTCCATCCATCGGAGCGGCGGTAGACCTCCACGCGCTGCGCGTCCTGGGCCACCAGCACGTATTCCTCGAGGCTCGCGAGCCTGCGGTAGGCGTAAAACTTATCGGAACGATCATCGCACTCAGTAAAGCCGGACAGCACTTCGATGATCAGCTTGGGACACTCGCTGTAATAGCTACGGTCGGCAAAGGGTCGACATTCCACATGGACATCCGGGTAATAGAATCGCTCTTCGGATTCTGTTTCGATGTGGACCTTGACGTTCTCCATGTAGACTCTACAGGGTTTACGAGCAAGCTGGTTACGCAGCAGGATCGCCATGTTCAACGCGATCATGTTGTGCGCCTTGATGGTACCCACCATGGCGAAGACCTGGCCGTCGACGTATTCGTGGCGTACCTCGGCGATCTTTTCGCCTTCCAGGTAGTCCGCGACGGAAATCCAGTTGTGCTTTGCCGCTTCGCCCATTGTCATACCCCGAATCGGTCCCTTCGCAGGCTGGTGAAAGCTAACCATCCAGCCCCCACCTCGTCATTCCGGCAGGGAGTGCCGGAATCCGGTGCCAGGGATGGCAAAAACAGCGGAAGGCTGAACGATTACGGTGAAAGGTGTGGGTTTGAACCCCTTCCTAGAGCGTGTTGACATTTAATTAATGGAGTAAACCCTAACCTCCGGGCTTGTCTTCTAATAGTACAGGATTCGCAGGATTTCAAGGATTAACAGGATGTTATAATTGTTATTTAAGAAAAATAATCCTGCTAATTCTAGAAATCCTGTTAATCTTGTCCTATTAGCAGTTGGCACGACAGTTATGTCAACAGCCCCTAGCGTCGCAGATAACCGACTGTTATACTGGGCATCTCACAGCGTCAGTCCCTCCGCGCCGCGGGAGATGCCGGATGGCCCGGTACGGACGACCTCGATGATGAGCCCTTTAGGCACGGCATCGATAAAGGCGTCCAGTTTCTCCGCAGCCCCGGTGAGCTCGACCACGAAGCTGGCATCGGTGACGTCGATGATCTTGGCGCGGAAGATGTCTACCAGGCGTTTAAGTTCCTCGCGGTCCGCCCGTTCGGCCTGGACCTTGACCATCATGAGCTCACGCTCGATATGGACTTCCTCGGAGAGGTCGAGCAGCTTGATGGTATCGATGAGCTTGTTGAGCTGCTTCTTGATCTGCTCGACGATATCTTCGTTACCAGCCGTGACCAGGGTCATGCGTGACAGGGAGGGATCGTCCGTGGGCGCCACCGTGAGGGACTCGATGTTGTAACCGCGGGCGGAGAACAGACCCGCGACTCGGGACAGGGCACCGGTCTCGTTCTCCAGCAGGACGGAAATGATGTGTCTCATAGGATGGATCTCAGAAGCTGCCTGGTTAAAATGGATCGTAGCGAAAATGATCCGAACTGAGGGCATTTTTTCGCGCTTTCGAGGCGAATAGCCGGCCTATTTAACGAGAAAGCGCGGAAACAGGGACCATTTTGGGACATTTGCAGCCGATACACTTTTGGCCAGACAGCTTCTCAGATTAGGCCAGCTCCCGTTCCGGCGACAGGTGCATCTCATGGTGCCCCTTGCCCGCCACGATCATCGGATAGACGTTCTCCGTGGGATCCACGACGATGTCGAGGAACACGAAACGATCCTTCATGCCGAAGGCCTCCTGCATAGCGCCTTCCAGGTCATCGGGCCTCTCCACCCGCATCCCGACGTGCCCGAAGCTCTCGGTAAGCTTTACGAAGTCCGGGAGGGCGTCCACATAGGAGTGGGAATAACGGCTCTCGTAGAAGAACTCCTGCCACTGACGGACCATGCCCATGTAGCCGTTGTTGAGCATGATCACCTTGATCGGCAGCTCGTATTGCCGGCAGGTCGCCAGCTCCTGGATGCACATGAGGATGCTCGCCTCGCCGGAGACGCAGGCCACCTGGGCCTCCGGGAAGGCCAGCTGCACCCCCATGGCCGCGGGCAGGCCGAAACCCATGGTCCCCAGGCCCCCGGAATTGATCCAACGACGCGGCCGGTCGAAGGGATAGAACTGGGCGGCAAACATCTGGTGTTGACCTACGTCCGAGGTCAGATAGAGCTCGCCCTTGGTGACCTGGTAGAGGGTCTCTACCGCGAGCTGGGGCTTGATCTTGGCGCTGGCGCGATCATAGCTCAGGCACTTTATATCCCGCCATTGCTCGATCTGCGCCCACCAGTCGGTCAGCGTTTCGCGGTTCGGGTCGCACCCGGATTCCTTAAGCAGGCCCAGCATATCTTCGAGCACGCTCGAGACGGGCCCAACGATGGGGATATCCACCCGCACGTTCTTGGAGATGGACGAGGGATCCACATCCACATGGATGATCTCAGCGTGGGGACAGAAGAGATCGATTTTGCCGGTGACCCGGTCGTCGAAGCGGGCACCGATGGCGACCAGGCAGTCGGTCTCGTGCATCGCCATGTTGGCCTCGTAGGTGCCGTGCATGCCCAACATGCCGATGAAGCGGCGATCGGTCATCGGATAGGCGCCCAGCCCCATGAGGGTACTGGTGATCGGGAAGCCGGTCGCTTGGACCAGCTGCGTGAGCAGGTGCGAGGCATCGTCCAGGATCACCCCACCGCCGGTATAGATGACGGGTCGTTGCGCCGCGAGCATGGCCGCGACGGCCTTTTTGATCTGACCGGGATGCCCTTTGGTCGCGGGGTGATAGGAACGCATGCTGATTTCCCGCGGATATTCATACGGGATCTTGACGTTGGGATCGGTCGTATCCTTCGGAATGTCCACCACCACCGGCCCGGACCGGCCCGAGGTGGCGATATGGAATGCCTTGCGAATGGTCTCCGCCAGCTTGCGCACGTCTTGGACCAAGAAGTTGTGCTTGACGCAGGGGCGGGTGATACCAACCGTGTCGACTTCCTGAAATGCATCGCTGCCGATCACGGGCGTGGGTACCTGCCCGCTCAGGATCACCATCGGGATGGAGTCCATGTAAGCAGTGGCGATCCCGGTAACCGCGTTGGTGGCACCGGGACCCGAGGTGACCAGGCAGACGCCGCACTTGCCGGTGGCGCGCGCGTAGCCGTCGGCCGCGTGGGCCGCCCCCTGCTCGTGCCGGACCAGGATATGTTTGACCCGGTCCTGTTTGAAGACGGCGTCGTAAATGTGCAGAACCGCGCCTCCGGGATATCCGAACACATGCTCGACGCCTTCGTCGATCAAGGCCTGAACGACGATCTCGGCACCACTCAATTCCACTCGGCGATCCTCCGTCGACCCCGGACCCGCGGCTGACCCGCGGGTAAATTATTTAGAGACTGTCTAAGAACTAACTTATTGATTCTGCTTGTTCCCACGCTCCAGCGTGGGAACACCACCTTGGCCGCTCCAGCGGCCAGGCCTGGTGACGCTGGAGCGTCAAGACTTGCTTCCAAGCCGGAGCGTGGGAGCCAGAGGACCAGTTAAGCTACATGAGCCGAAGCTGCGTGGTCAAGGAAATCGCTTCCAGCGATCCTGAACGGTTCGGTGCTGTCTGGGGGAAAGATCCCTCCTGCGTCGGGATGACAATTTCGTGTCCTTGCGTGTTTTTCGTGGTAGGAAATCCCTATGACCAACCAGGATTTGGACCCGTCCTGAATGCTTTGGTGTGGCCTGGAGGACCGGACGTGTTGCGGGTGAAATCCTGAATTATTTGGTGTTGTCCGGAGAGTTTGACGTGTTGCGTTCGACGCACCAAGGTTTGCTGATCTCCTGTAGCGCCGGTGCCGGCGTCTTAACGCAACCTACACCCATTGGACCGCCCGCGCAGCTTGTATGCACGGACCTCGCTTTGGGTGTAGGTTGGGTTAGGCGCGCTGTTCGATCCCGAAGTACAGTGACAGGGCTAAACGCGCCGTAACCCAACACGCCGGATCCCATAACCAACGCCGAATAACCCAGGACCGCACCCGGACAGGCACGGCATCGAACGCGGCGTAACGCAACACGACGCTCACCAAGAACCACGAAAAACACGAACAAACACGAATTTCTATCCGTGGATAGCGCAGATTTGCGGTCCAAAATATCCCACCATCGCTGGAAGCTGGCGGCTGGTAGCTGACTAAAGGACAACCTGCCCCGCTTGTACCGGACCGGGCCTTTTTAGTATTTTGCTTAATCTTTCGCGGCCACTTCGAGTCGCGACCTGGCACAGGGTGAGGACAGGGCGGATGAACATGCGCAGCCATTATTGCGGGGATCTGGAGAGGCGTCACATCGGCGAGGAGGTCGGGTTATGCGGTTGGGTGCACCGCCGGCGTGACCATGGGGGGGTGATCTTCGTCGATCTGCGCGATCGGGAGGGCCTGGTCCAGGTGGTCTTCGATCCCGATCGGCCGGAAATGTTCAGGCGCGCCGAGCAGATCCGCAGCGAGTACGTGCTGCAGGTCCAGGGTCGGGTCAGGCCACGCCCGGAAGGGACGGAGAACCCGGACCTGGCGACCGGCGAAGTAGAAGTCTTGGCCCTGGCGCTCGAGGTCCTGAACGCCTCCGATACCCCCCCCATCCAGCTCGATGAGTACGCCCAGGACGTATCCGAGGAGTTACGTCTGCGCTACCGCTACCTCGACCTGCGCCGGCCGGAGATGCAGGGACGTCTGCGCACCCGCGCACAGGTAACCGGCGCCTTGCGCCGCTTTCTCGACGGCCACGGCTTTTTAGACCTGGAAACCCCGATCCTCACCAAATCCACGCCCGAAGGCGCCCGCGACTATCTGGTCCCCAGCCGTACCCATCCGGGCCGCTTCTTCGCCTTGCCGCAGTCGCCGCAGCTCTTCAAGCAGCTGTTGATGATGTCCGGGATGGACCGCTACTACCAGATCGCCCGCTGCTTTCGGGACGAGGACCTGCGCGCGGACCGCCAACCCGAGTTTACCCAGCTCGATATCGAGGTCTCCTTTATGACCGAAGACGGTGTCATGGAGCTCATGGAGGCCATGATTCGGGAGCTGTTCGGCACCGTCCTGGCTACGGAGCTGCCCAACCCCTTCCCGCGCATTACCTACTCCGAGGCCATGCGCCGCTACGGCTCCGATCGGCCGGATCTGCGCGTACCGCTGGAGCTGGTGGACGTGGCCGACCTGGTGCAGGAGGTCGATTTCAAGGTCTTTGTCGGACCCGCCAGGGACCCGGCAGGACGCGTGGCAGCCCTGCGCTTGCCGCAGGGCGGTGCGCTCAGCCGCAAGGAAATCGACGCCTACACCGAGTATGTTGGCATCTACGGCGCCAGGGGGCTGGCCTACATCAAGGTCAATCAGTGGGCCGCCCAGGGCTGCGCGGGACTCCAGTCGCCCATCCTCAAGTTCCTGCCGGACGCGGCGGTCGAAGGCATCATGGCCCGCACCGGGGCTGAGGACGGGGATCTGATCTTCTTCGGTGCCGACACGGCCAAGGTGGTCAACGAATCCCTCGGTGCCCTGCGGGTCAAGCTGGGCCAGGACCGGGGTTTGGGTGAAGGAGACTGGCGGCCGCTGTGGGTAGTGAATTTCCCCATGTTCGAGCGTGACGGGCCCGGCGGACGTTGGGTGGCCCTGCATCACCCCTTCACCGCCCCGCAAGAGGGCCAGATCGACCTGCTTACGAACGATCCGGGGGCCTGCCGGTCCCGGGCCTACGACCTAGTCATCAACGGCACCGAGATCGGCGGCGGCTCCATTCGTATCCACCGCGAGGCAGTGCAGCGGCAGGTTTTCGCGGTGCTCGGTATCAGCGACCGAGCGGCGAACGAACGCTTCGGGTTCCTGCTCCAGGCCCTCAGGTTCGGTTGTCCGCCCCACGGAGGCATCGCCTTCGGCCTGGATCGGCTCGTGATGCTGATGACGGGGGCGGGATCGATCCGCGATGTCATCGCCTTTCCCAAAACCCAGACAGCGGCCTGTCCACTCACCTCTGCCCCCACCACGGTGGACCCGGCCCAGCTCAACGAGCTGGCGCTACGGGTCCGCGCCCAGCCCTGATTCTCGGTCCTACAGTAAGCGATTCGCCGGTAGTGTACGGTGGGTAAGGTGCACCGCCGCCGCGGCGACGCCCGTGTCTAATGCGGAATCGTTTGAATCGCAAAGACGCAAGGACACAAAGCGTAGGATGCGGTGAGCGCCTGCTGCGTGCCTGTGCGTCCCTGCACACAGACAGCCAGGCAGCGAATTGCATCGACCAGCTACCAGTCGCCAGCTACCAGCCGGTACTGGCGACTAGGTCATGTTGACATCTAGTGTCATTTCGAACGCAGCGAGCAGAAACAGGGCAATCAGCGAGGGTTGTCCCTATACATCTTAGCGGTGGTTCACCGGAACGCGCATCAATGCCGGTTAGGCGCTGAATCGTCGTCTCCCGCCGCTGCCATGCGTTTCACATCTTCCGGTGCCAGACCGAGCAGCTCGGAAACTTCCGCGACCCCAAGCCTGCTCAACAGACGACACACAATCTTTGCCTCACCTTCTTCCCGACCTTTTTCCTCACCACGTTCAAAGCCAAGGCTGAAAGACGGCAAACGTTCAACATCGATTTCGGTCAGCATACGTTCGGCCTCCTTAATCTGCGCCTGGAGATCCCGGTTCTTCGAGAGGATCTCCAGCATAGTCATGTAGTCGCGGAATCCCTGCTCGTTCGCACCCAGCAGTTCCCGCAAGCGGTGCACGATATAGGTGACGACCTCCTGGGGTCTGCGGTCCCCGAAGTCGCACAGCACGGCCAACACCAAGGCATCGGGATTGTCCTGTGCTAGCAACCCGGCACAGTCGACCTGATGCATATCGACCAGGCCATAGCGGTAGTCGAGCAATCCTGGCTCATCGAGGCCCGCCGGCATGGTCAAGCGGTTAGCTCCGATGTAGATTAGGAACTGGTGGATCGGTCCGGGGTGGCCAGCAAAGCGGATATCGGTGTAATAACGCAGCATCCGCAGCGGCATGTCCGGCACATTATTATTGGCGATCTCGACATGCAGCAGAAATTCTTCGCCGTCGGTTGCGCGCATGCGAGCGACCAGATCTGCTCTGCGGTCCTCGATCCGCTGATTTTGGGTTTCCAGTAGCTTAATGGCCTCACCGTCGATTTCGAGGAGATGGCGTGCCAGATCGGTAGTCAGCCGCTCCAACGCATCGCGGCTGATGATGTCTTTTGCAGTCATAGCAGAAGGCTACCACGGCAGGGCAGCGGTTTCGACTGACGAAGATGGTACCGGATGATTTCTCATGCTTAACATAATATTTATCATTTGCACCTTTGTGGTTCAAACTACTAGTCCGTCAACCGTCTATTGATGGATACAGCCGTTTGAGCTTGATGCGAGCATTCTCGGTGGTGAATCGCCAGCCCACCTCAATTTACATCAGTAGTTTACTGTCAGACTACTACTCCGCAAGCTGAAAGTTATACGCACTCGCCCTGGTGGAGGCGGCGGTGTGATGCAACCGAGTCCGACCCAGGGTATAAGGTAGGCAGGTTTCCGCATCTACCCGCACCAAGGCCATGATCAATAGCATCGCTTTCAAGCAGTTCAAGAGCTACCGGGACGCCAGGCTCCCACTGGCCCCGCTATCCTTGCTGATCGGCGCCAATGCCTCGGGCAAGAGCAATGCCGTGGAAGGGACACGTTTCCTGTCCTGGCTTGCAGAGGGGCGCCGTCTGGACGATCTCATGAGCGCTGTGCAGGCGGAAGATCAACAGGTACGAGGTACGGTCCGGGATCTGATCTATTTCGCCGATTTCGCCAATCTCTTGAACAAATTCTGTTTCTCGATCCAAGTCCGCGCGCGATGCGGCAATACAGCTTTGTCGTCGAGAGGAATCTCAAGGGCGATGGCTCAAAGCTGTCGAGTGTGTTGTATGACCTGTGCGAGGCGAAAGATCAAAAAGAACAGGTTCTCGACTTCATTCGCGCGTTGCCGGAACGAGATATCCGCGACATCGGTTTTTTAGAGACGCCGCGTAACAAGGTAATGCTTACCCTCACCGAGTCCTTCGCAGACCAAGCGAGGGTGTGGGACGCCGGAATTCTATCCGATGGAACCCTGCGTATTCCCGCCGTAGCCGCCGCGCTCTTGTCCGCCCCCGACGGGTCCTTGGTCATCGTTAAGGGGGTCGATAACGGGGTGCATCCGAGTCGGGCCGGGACCCTGTTGGAGAATATCCAAAAGGTTGCCCGTGAGCGCAAGATACGGGTGCTCGTGACCACGCGCAATCCGGCCTTGTTGGATGCCCTGCCTACCGAAGCAATCCCGGATGTGGTGTGCTGTTATCGCGACCCGGACGCAGGAGACAGTAGACTGATCCGGCTCGAAGACTTGGATACCTACCCGGAGCTGATCGCCGAAGGTCTCCTCGGTCGACTCATGACCAAAGGTATTCTCGACCGCTATCTGAAAGACCGCACCAGCCCGGAGCAGTGGCGTGCCCGAGCCATGGAGTGGATCGAGGCGCTCAGGGGAGGGGAGACGGCTTGGCCATCTGCATCCTGGACACTTCGGTCTTCTACAATATCCTCGATGTGCCCGCCTTCAACCAAGATCGAGAAGATGCACTGTCCAAGTTGGAGAACTATCTGACAGAAGGACACACATTACTGCTGCCCCTTGCTGTCATCTTCGAGACAGGCAACCACATCGTTCATGTCTCAAACGGAGGGGCGCGTCTTGAGGCTGCTCGTTGTGCTTCGTCGATCAGGTCACAAAAGCCATTGCAGGCGAGGCTCCGTGGACGGCCACGCCGTTTTTCGACTAAGGAGTTGTTAACGGATTGGCTCACGAAATTCCCGGATTGCGCAATGCGTGAAATGGGGCTTGCGGACCTTTCGATTGTCAAGGAGTTCGAACGCCAGTGCATGCTTCACAGGATGCGCCGGGTATTTGTCTGGTCCTATGACCAGCACCTTCAGGGCTACGACAGCGAGGTCGAGTCGGATTAGTGTCGGGTGCGGAATGATTAGTGTGAGGCTCTAATAGTACAGGGTTTTTTTATTCAATGTAAGCATCCTGTAAATCTAATTCAGAACCGTAGGGCGGGAAAGCGTAGCGCATCCCGCCGCGAGCGCTGGCAATACTCAAGCGGCACGTGCCGACATCTCGAATGCCGAGGTCGGTTTGGTGATACACAAAGTCTCGACCGGGAAGTCGACGTGACCTGAAAAGATCTCCGTCGGTTTTGCGTCGTAGATCGACCAGCCTCGGTCCTTGAAGTAATCGGGAGGTCTCTCGGGGTAGGCCGACACTTCCGCCCAGATCAGCCCGAAGCCGGCGGCGATCGCGTCATCGACGAAGCGTCGCAACAGCTTCGTGCCAATACCCCGGCCCTGGAAATCCTTGTCGACCTGGAAATGCCAGTGCACACCCGATTGCGGATGGACCGGACGTTCGCTCTCCCCTTTGAAGATCACATGGGTCGCAAACAAGCGGCTGGATTGGTCGAAGAATGCCCAGGGCATGGTTAAGGATGCAGCGAGCGATACGACCTCCCTGCGCACCATCCGGTACTGGAGCTTCTCGAATTGCATCCCCCCCGTAGAGCCGGTGAGATACCCGATCAAGCACCCGCTGGCCTTGTGAACGGCAATGTGGATATTCTCCCGCTGATATTTGATGTAGGGAGCAAGGACAACATCGGAGAACCACTGCTTACAGGGGCAGACGACGTCGAACGGCTGGCCGAGAAAGGCATTGTTGAACAGGAGCTCGCCCATCCGGGATTCATCTTCGCCATCCGGAGAAAAACGGCGAAACAAAATCTCTTCGGAATCCGACAATTCGGATTTATGCCCCTTATCGGCCCAGTGCGTTTCGTATCCGAATACTTGTGAAGACATGTCGACCTACTGCTCATCGCCGCGGTGAGAACCTGGCAAAATTCCTACCCTGGAATTTTTCAACCCACGAAACTGTGCTTCCGAATTCGCCTGATCTCCAATTGATTATCCGATTAAGAGGTTGTCTAAAACTGACATATCGATTTTTAGTTAGAAAAACTACAGATTCACCTCGCTCCCACGCTCCGGCGTGGGAGCAAATCTTGACGCTCCAGCGTCACCAAGTCTGGCCGCTGGAGCGGCCAAGGTGGTGTTTCCACGCTGGAACGTGGGAACGAGAAAAATCAATAGATCAGTTCTTAGACAGTCTCCAAGAAGGGTAGAGCACCCTTCCCCCGCACGGGTATCCTGCATTTATCGAGGTAGCCTGAAATGGGCGTTCGATCACGGACAGACAGCGAGGGGGAATAAAGCTGCTACTATATTAGTACATGCCAAATTAGCAGTCAAGCTCCCTCCCCCTCCAGGGTGAGCACGTATGGGCTTTTTCAAAATCAGTGATTTCAGATTCTTGCAGACCAAATATAATAGTAAAGGTAAATTATAACTTATTGATTTATAAGAGCGTGCGTTCACTCTCTTTACCCTCTCATCTTCGGTTAAGGTGGCCGACCCGGGTTCGTGACCCAGGCACAGCTCCCGAAGCGTACCCATCATCCGTATTATTTTGGCCGTACTCCTCACCGCGCACGGGTAACCGGCATGATTTCGATGCTGGATTTCAAGGCGTATCTTGTAAAAACCTGCTTCAATCTTCTCGGCAGATTGGGTAGCCCCCTGCTCAATTTCGGTCTGACCCGGAACCTGGAAGTATTTTCCGATCTGCGATACGGGTCCGACGCCGCTCAGCGCCTGGACATATTCAGACCTGGATCCACCAATCCCCGCAACCTGCCCGTTCTCGTCTATTTCCACGGCGGCGGCTGGATCAGCGCCGACAAAGGAATCTATGCGGGGGTCGCCGCAACCTTCTCGCGCAACGGGTTTCTCACTTTCAATGTCGATTACCGGTTGGCACCGAAAAGCAGGTTTCCCACTCCGCTACAGGATGCCACCCGCGCCATGGACTGGATCCACCGCAATGTCGGGCACTATGGCGGCGACCGCTCAGCGATTGTTCTGGCCGGTGATTCCGCCGGTGCCCAGATCGCCGCATGGTATGCAAGCGCCCTGCATAATAACGACCTGTTTCATCAGATCGGGAGCCGGGGTCCTGCAAACGGGGTATCCGTGAAAGGATTGCTGCTCTTCTACGGGGTGTACGACTTCGACACCGTACCGGATGCGCGGTTCCCTTTTATAACGCTATTCGCGCGCAGTTTCTTGGGCGATGATCCGCGCAGCTACGCGAGGAACTCGGAATTGGCATCACCCATCAGGCAGATTTCCCGAGATCTGCCACCGATCTGGTTATGCGCGGGGAGGAAGGACGGTCTGTTCGCTCAGTCGCGGGCCTATGCACGTGCCCTTGAGGACCAAGGCATCCATTGTCGGACGCTTTTTTTCTCAGAGGATGACCGTGCGCAGCACGGATTTCTCTTCTTCAGATGGCTCAGGTCGTCAAAGATGGCGGTTGCGGCCGCCCGGGAATTTCTGCGGGATTGCACTGCGATAGACTGCTAGGTCCTGTTGACATTTAACTCTAACCGACTGTTTCCATGCATTTAGATGGCCGCAACATCCACGTGGTCCACACAGCGGACCCCACGCTAACCATTTGATTGACCATGGGGTCTGCGGTGCGGACCTTTGTTTTCAAAAAACGGGCTTCCCCAATTCCCGAGTGGAGGGCGGCAAATCCACTTGTCATTCCGGCTGGGATGCCGGAATCCAGTGCCAGGGATGGCAAGCGGTGGTAACCTACATGGCTCACGGCTCATCCCTGCCCAGCGACGGGTAACGTGTCGTTTGCCGTCCCTGGACGACTGGGTCCCGGCATCCTAGCCGGGACGACGGATGGTGGGAGTGGGCGCTATGCGAGGGAGCGACAACATGCTAAATGTCAACAGCTCCGAGTACCTCATTTCACCTTATTTTGCATTCTCAGAGCCCTCCCAAACGCGCCAAGGCCAGGCACAGCGCTTGGCAAGAGGGTGAGCTATTCCCGGCGCGCTGTGCCTGGCCTTG
>Ga0209260_10000207_pt1 | contig 39299 bp, 41 predicted proteins | sample WorMetTypGCAVOLI_FD_187421 | JGI IMG/M metagenome (GOLD analysis project Ga0209260, IMG submission 187421) | Marine gutless worms symbiont microbial communities from Max Planck institute for Marine Microbiology, Germany - Olavius algarvensis... ...
TTAACAACCACCCTACATATAAGGAGGATTTTTTTCAATGACTCGTATTATTACTCACTTTATGACTCATTCTAAACCCGTTTTTGGACAAGAGTGATCTGTACCATAACTGGTATTCCTCCCCATCCCATTATAATATAACCTTATTGGTGTTGAGCGGTAATTACCGACCCCATTCTGAGTGACTTCTTTTCCTTTGCTGTTTTTGTCAGTTAGCTTGTCATGTACCCATCGCCGTATGTATCCTTCAAAGGTCGTTGCTGGAAATACATTGTTTCTGGTCACTTCTTTGCAGTTTGTACAGACTGCTTTCATTTTGTATCCCCGGTTTGAAACCGGTTTCTGCTCTTTAATTCTGTGTTCGCATTCTGGGTTGATTTCACATGTTCTTTTCACATATATCACCTGGTTGTTTTTTTTCTGATTGTCTCGTTGCCTGCATTGTTGTTTGCTGTATTAATCTAACGGGCTTTGCAAGGCGTTGGCCTTGCTTGCAGAGCGCGTAGTTTGTGTATGATAGGGCTTTTGTTGCTTTTGTGATTTGGTGCATCCAGTTGTTCCAGTAGCTCTCGAACCTCCTGGCTAAGATCCTGTGCTCCTCATCTCTTGCACCCTTGAAACCAAGATCCTTCCTGAGCTGCTTAACCTTGTCCTGCAGCTCCTGGTTGACGAGGCCGGCCCTCCTCATGACCTCTGCTTTCATGTAGCAGTCCTTGCCGAACGGCAAGAACTTCAGTTTAGGAATAGATCCGAAGGTCTTGGTGTTCTCGGACCTGTACTCATAAATGGTTGAGACGTCCTCTCGTTCAGGATCATCAAGCTCCCTCAAGACCTCAGAGAGTGCATGCATGAATTTCTGTCTGCGAGACGTAAACGGGGAAAGATTAGGAGGAGTCATCCTGTTGTAATGTTCAGTGCAAAATCAAAGACCTCATCCCTATCCATACAAAGCCCTTTATAATGAAAGTCCTTGTATTCTATCTCACAATGAATCGACTTAACCAGTTCAGTGGTTGCCTCATCAAATTCATTAGCTACTTGTTCCCAATCCGTAAAACCGTAGTTCAGGACAAACACCGCAAGACCTATCGTCAGGAAAACATAGAATCCTGCTACAGCCCAGTTTTTCACATTTTTCGAATCCATTTTCTTAGTTACACCTCACTTATATGTTTCTAACTCGAACTTCTTGTACTCAACAGTTGATATGATCATGAACAGGAACCCGATAGCCATCACTCCAGGATTCTCAAGATGCAGCCCAACAGACAACAAGAAGATGCTGCCGGCCAACCTCACATTCCACCAATTGATAACGAAATCATGTATTGAGACCATCTTGAAAGGTTCAGTTATCATCTTCTGGATAAAGACATGAATCACATCCTATTCTGTCTTGCTCATCATCATAATAAATCTCTACCATTTCTGATTTACAAATAGGACATTCCTCAAGTACATATCCATATAGTCCTCTTTTTAATCCTTCTATAAAATCATCTATTGGTCCTTCTTTTAAACCTTCAACGTTAGCATTCTTGACTAACTTAACTCTCTGCTCAATATAATCGCATTCATGACCGTGCTCTGATCCCCACCAGGAATAACCCATACGTTTAGCTTCTCTATAATTATTCGCAATAACTGCTATTCCGGATTCTGAATCTTCATGTGGTTTCCAAAAATAAGCTTTCATTCATATCAATCCTCATTTAGTTTTCTTGGTTTGATGTCCAGGTAGTCGCATAGCGTCCTCACCAACGAGGCCTCAACCATCTTTTTCTGGTACGCTCCTATCTGGTCACGAGCTGATTTGAGCGTGTAAGCCTCGTATTGCTCCCAGAAATGCTTGATCACTTCCTTCTCAGAAACATGATTCTTTACAAACCACCTCAGCAAACGCGCAAAAAGCAGCTTCATTCTTTCACCAGATCCTTCAGTCTCAACAGCTTCTTTTCTTTGAAGGCTTCCACCTTGTTTTCTAAGTTGTTCCAATCTGTGACGCTCTTTATTTGCTCAATCATGATCTCGACATCCGCTATCTCCTCAGCGAGGTCGTTCCATTTAGAATAATCCTTGTTCCAACTCCGGATCACCTTATGCGTTGCCTTGATAAGCTCGGCGGCTTCTTCCATGAGCATACCTAATTGTGTAATCAGGCCCCATTTCCTAACAGCCTTCTTGTATAATATTTTCCTTTGTCGCAAATTCATTTTATATGCATATGATTTCTCCATTTTTGGCTTGCTCGATGAAGCTCGTTTTGTCTGCTTCATTGAGCGTGCTTATGTTGACCTGTTTGGTCTGACCTTCTCGGTCCTTGACCGTGACCGGCAAGTCCTGGTCAGTGTCAGTGTTGATCGTGATGTCATCGAAATGGTCCTCCTGGACGAGCTCTATGAGGCCTTGTGTTTCCATGCTGAGTAGGGTTGAGAGCTTTGCGACCAACTCAAGTTTCGGGGAACTCGTGTAGGTCGGCAAAGCCCTCAGTATGAATTTTGGGGATCTTGATACTTCTGAGAGTATGAGCGCTTTTAGGGGCAACCTGTGGACCTCTGAGATGTCCAGGAGCCTGTCGAACTCTGCCTGCAGATCCCTTTCAGTCTCAGCCTCAGGACTGAACGTGCTGAGGAACTCAGTCATGAACTCGGTACTGTAATGTTGGGTACCATTGGTACCTAAGGGTGTGCTTGTGGTTTCCTGGCCGAGCAACTTCAACAATTCCTTTTTTTGGTTGTATTTCTGCCAGTACAGTCTTAGGCGTTCTGCCTGTAGCGCCCTGTCGTAACGTCGCTGGTCTCGCTTTAAGGCGGCCCAATCATACACGCGCTGATCCTCTATTCGGTGACGCAGCAGCATGTCCGGATCATCGATCCACTCAGCACACACACTGAGGATCTCGTTGTTCACCTTCAGGCTGACGCTCTTGGCCTTGAACAGCAACAGCTTGCCCCACATGATCATATCGATGCTTGATTGTTCTTTTTGGGAAAGTTCGGCTTTTAGGCGGGATTCTAACTCTGAAAGGTCATCATCGGAAAGATTGTTCCAATCCAGGCGCTCAAGATTTTGTTGGTCCATGTTTTATTTTGTGTTTTCTGATTCCGTGTTTATACGCTATTCCGCGCACAGCGCTTGCAGACACTTCCACGTTAAACTCTTTCAAGATCAGGAAAGATATTTCATAAGATTTCTTCTTACCATAATGCTTTTTGACAAGAGCAATCACGCCAGGAGAGTTTTTCCTTCTCATTTTTTATTGTGGATTTATTTCGGCAGGTTCTTCTCCTTCCTTGTGTTTTTTTATTGGGTTCCAGCACTGTATTTTTAGTGCGAAACTATATTTTTCGTCTTCTGGCAACCGCTCGAAATCCTTGTACAGCGCGTCTGCCTTCGTGATTGTGGGCATGATTTCTTACCTCCTATTGTCTGTTGAATTTTATCTTTCTTGGGAAAAGGCGGTTTAAGTCTCGCCGCGTCCTCAATTATCTGGATAAGCTCCTTGCTATTCATTTTTTACGGGAAAAATCTTTTTACGATGTCTGAGGGATCATCCTCAGGCTTCTCCTTCGTTGACAAATGCCCGCCGCAAACCTTGCAAGCGCTGTGACCAACACCAGGATCATACTTGAAGCCCCTCATCTCCTGGCAACCCAAGCAATACCTCATGCTCCCAGGAGGCCTCTTAAGCCTCTTGCCTCGCTTCTTAGACGCCCTGCCATATGGTGTCGGGATACTCATGCCTTGATCACCCGATGTAATTCCTATCTTCTTTCTCAAGTTTGACTTTGTGATCCTGAGATTTTCTCGGAACAATCTTCATCTTGTAAGGCATCCCGCAATTCTTGCACCTGAACGAAATCACGAGACCACTGATCTTATGACCTGTTACTCCCCATTTAATATCATCAACATGGCCACAAGCTGAACACTGGTACTTTGTCATCGGATCACCCAAGCCTCGAACAATTAAAGCCATTAAGCGCGTCTATGGCCTGCTGAGCCTGCAACTCGTTATAGATGATGTTGACATCAATCCCGTTCGTCAGCAGAAACAACAAAAAGCCCGCTGCTATGCAGACAGGAACCAGCCAAAATAAATGTATGTTTTTCAATTTTTCACCTCTTTGTTCATGTTTCTTTTGACAGCATTTCCATCACGTCATTCAGGCTGAAAATATCAGTCTTTATGCTCTTAATGTTCCCGTTCATCTGATCAATTTCGATTTCTGCAGCCACTTTTCATTCCACCGGATCAACGCGCACATTGTCACCAATATCGTAATTGTCCCTGTCCTTTTTTGGGACCTCTACGTGTTTCCTGCCCTTGTTTCCGAAACCTGCGACCTTCCCTATGAATCCTTTCTTTTTGCCGTCTTTCTTTCTTGCCATGTCCACATTTGTGGACACGCTCATATAAATACTTTTCGGAACTCCAGAATATAAATCTCAATCGGAACTAAAAAATTATGCCTCAAAAACCATTACATAAGACAAGGGCAACAGTGCTATCGCTGCAAAGGTTGAGTTTAAACTTAACTTATTGATATCATTGATTAATTGCTTGACTTCTGCGCATAGTATCAATACAATAATGTCAACTAATCTATGAAGGGAGGACAGATGAAATCTCAGAAAAGGATCACTAAAGAAACACTGAAAGGGATCTGTGCAGCACACCAAGAGCTCACAGAGATCCAAGACAACCAGGCCAAGAAAACCGGCACATCAGACACGCTCGGTGCCTACTTCAACAAGAAGCTTCAGGAACTCGAAAAAGAATTTATGGAGGACGCAAAAGTATGGTTTCTAAACAGAAAAAAATAGATCACCCGATGTTCAGAGGGAAACACCTCAGGAAACTTAGGGACGGTAAAATCATCCTGCCACCAGCCATAAAACTGGCCCTGCAAGGCCAAAAAATCTTTCTCATCACAAGGAAGAACGCTCGACACATCGTCCTGGTATTCGAGGACCAAGAACTGCCGACCTACGTCGAGCACAACCCTAAACCCTACACATCACTTCAACTAACGACGGTCGGAAAAAAAGACCACACCCTCAAGATACCTAAAGGAATACTGGGTGTCAGCGGCCTCAAGGACTGCCAATTAATACTGGTCGGAATACTGGACTCACTCGAAATCTGGGACAAAGAAATCTATGACAAAGAAATGGACGACGACATAATATTCTGAAAGGAGGGAACCCAAAAACCATGGCACCAATACCGTCAATAGGATGGGTAGCGGGAACATTCACCATATGGTTCATCCTCACACTCCTGATGCGCCACCCAGGAATAGCAGCCATAAGCACAGCCATCATAATGACCATATTTTTCCCGCTAACCTGAAAGGAAAAAGGTGAAAAAGGGAAATGATAGGATTAATCAAAGACGCGTTCAAAGACTTCAACATGCTGCTGAACGGACACGACCAAAAAAAACAACCATTCTCCGCCACCGTCAAAGCCCCAAACCTTTACCCATGGTACGACCCGTTTGGAGTAACGACCGGAGCAACTAAGTCCAACCCCCTGCGACCTCAAAACACTCCGGTCGTGCTCCCGACAAAAGGATACCACGGCACAGTCTGGCACGCAGCAAACGACATATTCCATAACGAAAGATTCATCCTTGGAACTGAAAACTCGTTCTGGATAGCAGAATCATTCAACGAGGCAGTAGGTTATGCCAATGGAAAAACAAACGGCCTTAACGAAGGGCTAATCATAGAGTTCAGGATCAGCCCAAGCGCCACGTACCTGTACAAAGCCAAACCTTCACAAGGGTACTGGACCATCAAGATCCCGAACCCGCAACCAAGAACCTATTATTCAATGCCGGGAATCAAGCCAGTAGCGATGTACGACATAAACAAGAACATTCTGCGCACCAAAGTACCTGACCAGCAAGGTCAGTTTCCGCCAATAAAAAAAGGGGAAATCAATAATGGATAACCAAAGAATCCAAGATGCAGGAAGCATCGTCCAAGGAATCTGTTGGGCTGGCATCAATAGCTACGCGGTTGTGGGAGTATACAACTCATGGAAAGGATTCGACGTAGAAACAGGCAACCCAGTTCAAATCTGGATCGACACAGGAAACCTTCACTCACATGATACTGAGGACAGGCTCACAGGCAAAAACGTCATCGCGTTCCTGCAGGAAACAAAACCCTCAAACCTCAATGATGCAAACCTGACAGCAGGCATAGGACCGAACGATTTCATATTCCATCCTATGCAGCCAGCCGCCAACCACATAGTTGAAGCTGACGCAGACCTCATCATGATCCTGGACATGATCGTCACCCAGAAGCCGAGCGATTTCACCCGCCAGCCTCTCGAATTCAGGCGGCATGCGATCCAGCCAAACGACGGATTCCTCGTGCCAGTAAGGTGCTGCAGGACCCAGAAAACATATTTTTATCAGGTCCTCAACGACGCCAGATTAGGATACGTCTGCGCCCCGAATCCAGTGATCCGGAACTACACTAAACTCAGGGAAGAGACCACCTACGCAGTCAGCGTATTCAACAAAATCCAGTACAGGGACGAGCACGCACCGGCATGCCCGTACTGTGGGTGGACTGACGCAGTTGAATGCGAAAACTGCGGAGCAATACACTGCATACCGAGATCAGGCCAGACCTTTATGGGAAATGGAGTCTGCTTAGGAGAACCGACGCACACCGAGAACATCCCGATTCAGTGTCCTTCATGCGGAGCTAAGGCCATGCACGAACACCATTTTTACCCAGTACCGGAAAACGCGAGGAATCCGAAACTCCACGGAGACTCACTAATATAAAAAAGGAATTGATTGATGGACCCAATCATCGGCATCCCCCTCATGTTTTTAGGTGGGAAAGCCATAGTCTCAGGCCTTGAAAAAGTCAGGCAGAGCTACATAGACAACCACGCAGTTCAAGCCGTTGACGTTGCTCCAGCTGCCCAAAACCAGGTAGGCACACAGGTCCTGCAACAGCAGCAACACAGACCTCAACCGCTGACTCCAGGACCAATAGCTCCATCACAAGGATACCACGGAACAGGCCCGATTGCTGGTCACGATATTTTCCATAACAAAAGGTTTGTGCCTGGAGTCGAGAGCTCCTTTTGGATTGCCGAAACATTCCAGGAAGCACAGCACTACGCATACAAGGAAGAAGGCACTAACGGGGTGATCATTGAATTCTTAGTAGACCAGAATTCCAACTGCCTTGAGAAAGCCGAGACTCACCACCCATACTGGATTGCAAAAGTAATAGATGCTGACCCATACGCATATTACTCAATGCCAGGATTATACCCAACAGCTCTTTACAGGATAGATGGAGTGCCGATCTCGTCAAAGCAACCACCTATATTCAGAGCCTAAAACCTATAAGCAAGAAAGGAGAGTCATTATGTGCAATTTTGTCAACAAAGCGAACGTCTCAAAGGCCAACGGCAGAAACACAGCGGAGGTCTACCCGAAACAAAGCCAGAATCTGCCCTACGAATCGGTGAAACCTTTCCATTGTGCATGGACTAAGGAGCCTCTCACCCCAGAATATGTTCTGCAGACTGGTCTGACACCTAAGGCCTTCAGCGAGGAGATCTATCAGAACATCATCAACAACAAGCGCCCGAACTGTTTCCTGTGCGGCGAAGGCCTCAGCCAACAAAAACAGTCAGCACAACACAGCCAGCACAGAGAGATCTCGAACCATATGTGCCCTGAATGCGAGGAATACATGGGCCTGATCTACAGAAAGGTTGCCGGCCAGGACAACTCGTTCCTGCTGGACGAACAGCGCGTCAGCAGACCGGCTCTGCCCCCTCCTACAGCGGAGCATAATGAAGATCCGGACGTGATCGACGCCGAGTTCCGCGAAGTCACTCCCCAGGCGCTTCCTGGAGGGGCTTATCCCGCAATCGGATACCAGCCTATGCAGTCTCTTGATGATATGTTCAGCCAGACGCCTCAGAAACAGATGGTGCCGGTCCCAGTGGGCAAGTTACACTAAACGTTCAATAATCCTCTAAAACAAAGAAAGGCCTGGACAAAAAAGTCCGGGCCTTTTCTGTTTCGGTGTTCCCTAAATGTCCCAGACCTGCCCGTCTTGATAATAACCAAATTAGTGTGCTTCACGAGAAATCTCGATAATTCGTTGATAAGTGACAAAAAGAAGAAACTTTTAACATTATAGGCCAAGACGATGGTTTGGTTAAATGTGTTGACTTATCAAATGGTTATGGTAGTTTAAATCGAAATTCCCCAAACTTTCAAGAAAACAGACAATACAGCCTCAATTAGGGCTTTTCTGTTCTTACGTAGATTTCCACTGAATAACTAAGTTAGGTGCAAAGAGGACGTAAACTATGGATGAACTTGAACCTTCAGAAATACGGCAAATAAGTTCTGCCGATGATATTGATAGACTGTATCGAAAAAAAGAAAAAGAAGCTCGGGTTAAGCGGGAAGCTAGAAATCAAGATTTAAAGTTAGCTGCAAAACAAATCGAGATGCTTACCGAGGCTAATGACTTAGCGACTAAAGCTCACATTGAGGCTCAGCAGTCCAAGGCTGAAAGTGAAAAGTCTGCTAAAAGAGCATTCTATGCAAATGTGATAGCCACTGCCTCATTGTTAGTTGCCATTGCCTCACTCATTTATGTTTATGTTTCAAGTGGCAACTAACAAGAGCATGCAGACGGACCAAATGACCGATGCGCGATCATTTGGCCGCTGATCCGGGGCGTTATGCCCCAAATATTCATCAATATCGAAAATTAAAATCTATTATATTGAGGAAGAAAAATGGATAAAGCGACTTATGGATTAATTGGAGTGGTTTTAGGATTTCTTCTTCCAGTCGTTAAGGATTTGTGGATTCAGCGTTCAAAGAACCAAAAGAATATTGAATATCTGTGCATCCACGTAACCTGCATGCTCGATAGATTTGTGTCCGGATGTTCGGCTGTAGTAAGTGATGATGGACTATATCATGGTCAACCTGACAAGGATGGTTATAGCCGTATACAAGTGTCCGCTCCTGTTTTTGAGCCAGAAAAACTAGAAGTGGAGTGGAAGTCTCTACCAGCAAATATCATGTATGAAATATTGAATTTCCCATTGAATTTAGAATCTGCTAATTCTTTCATCGACTCAACATTTGAACATGCTGCATCACCTCCGGACTATTCAGAAGGATTTGAGGAGCGTCAATATCAGTATGCCCTACTGGGAGTCAGGGCAAACGTATTAGCGTTAAAACTTAGATCTTTGAGCAAACTTCCACAGAAAGAAATTGGCGATTGGGATTCGATTCAATACATGAAAGATCAAAAACTAAAGATAGAGGAAGTCAGGAAAGAAAGATATAAACAACAAGGGAAGATGTTTAAAGAGTTATCGTCTTCAAAGGCCAACAACAAAAAACAGGCATAACAAGCCTTTTGCAGCGGAGCGCAAAAAGCCACGCCCGCTGAAAAGCACGTTAGCGGCAAAAAAGGAAACAGAATGATGACCGATTCCCCACCGGAGGATTCAGAGTTGACTTACGATGAACTGGCGAGACGCGCCCAGCGATTTCTCTCTGAACGCCCTGTCGTTGTCCTCGGGACAGGTGCAACGATCCCCCACGGCCTGCCGTCAATGACGACCCTTGCAGACCTGCTTCTTGCCGACATAACGGATCATCCCGAAGGCTGGGATGCTTTTGCGGAGCGCTTGAACGAAACCAAAGACCTCGAACAAGCCCTTCACGATGTGCCGCTCCCGCAGGAAACCGTGGAGATTCTTGTCCATCGGACTTGGGAGATTGTCTCGGCGAAAGACATCGAATTTTACGAGCAACTTTTAAAGGGTGGCGTCTCCTTTCCTCTCACTAACTTGTTCGGCTACCTTCTGCGGACAGCGGATGCTCATCTCCGTGTCGTCACCACAAACTACGACCGTGTCGCTGAGTATGCCGCGAACGCGGTCGGCGCGTATGCATCTACGGGCGTTACTGCCGGATGGCTCCAGCGCTTTGTCGCAACATCCGTTAATGCAGAACGAGCACCTTCGCCTGGCTTTGAGGGACTGGTGACGATTCTTAAGGTTCACGGTTCCCTCGATTGGTTTCGTGATGCTACCGCCGATGTGGTCGCGGTTCCCATTGCCCAAACGGTTCCTGACGACATGAAGCCCCTTGTCGTGACACCTGGTGTCTCCAAGTACAAGGAAGTCCACAAAGACCCTTTTCGAACCGTGATGAGTGCCGCGGATATGGTTCTCCGCAGATCCACATGTTACGTGTGCATCGGATATGGGTTCAATGACGAGCATGTGCAGCCGGTTCTGGTTAGCCGTGTTATGAAGGACGATGTCCCGCTAATTGTCGTCACGAAGGAGCTCACCGAGCAAACCCGGAATGCGTTTCTTAATGAACCGCCCAAACGGTTTCTGTTTGTAGAAGAAGCACCTAGGGGAACAAAGGTGTACACACCGGACGACCCAAGCGGCGTTCTGCTGGATGGCGTGTCAGTCTGGCAGTTGCAGGATTTCATGAATATGATCACTGGAGAAGGAGGGAGATAAGGAATGCCTATTTTCGACTACCAGACCGAAGATGCTATCGGCTCCGTGTACAGTGTGGACACGGGCACTGTTTTATTGAGCGTTTCGAACCTCGATGCGCTTCGCAGGATGCAGGTTAATCATTTAGTCGTTCTACGAAGTTCTCGGGCTGGGCAGCACTTAATTGGACTGATTAACAAGATTATGCGCAAGGCTCTCGTTGGGGTGAATGAGGATGAGCAAGACGACAACGACATCCAGGACGACAGTATTGCCGTTGAGAACATCGTCCGACTGACACTCATCGGCACGCTTCTCGATGCCGTCGGTACTGAGCAGAACGTGTTCCGGCGAACACTGGAAACGGTGCCCGAAATTGACGCTCCTTGTTTTATGCTGGGCGGTGAGCGCCTTACGGGGTTTATGCGCGCCATTTCGAAACAAATCGTAGAGGGCCAAGAACCGCTTAGCCTGGGCAAGTATACACTCGACGAGGAGGCTGACGCCTGGATTGACGGCAACCGCTTTTTCCAGCGCCATGCTGTTGTGGTCGGCAGCACAGGGTCCGGGAAGTCGTGGACTGTCGCACGCATACTTGAGCAGGTTGCCCAGCTACCGAACGCCAGCGCTCTCCTTTTCGACATTCACGGTGAATACTCCCCATTGGACGGTGACGGAATCAGCCATCTAAAGGTTGCTGGGCCGGGCGATCTGACCGCGAACAAGACCCTGGCGGACGGTGTGCTCTATCTGCCTTACTGGTTGCTGACATACGAAGAAATGCTCGCCATGCTCCTTGATCGGAGCGACCAGAACGCGCCGAATCAGGCGATGGTCTTCAACCGTGAGGTTACTGATGCAAAACGCGCCTATCTTGAATCGAGCAAGAAGGACGAAGTGCTTGCAAATTTCACGATCGACAGCCCTGTGCCATTCGAAATACAGGCCGTCCTCGAGAGGCTGATATTTCTGAATGAAGAGCGAGTTGAGGGAGCCAGGAAGGGAACGACTAAAGCCGGTGATTTCAACGGCAAACTCTCGCGGTTCATCCAGCGGCTTGATGCAAAGCGTCAAGACCGACGTCTCGGTTTCATGTTCAGCGCGGGCGATGATGCGATGCGCTACGAGTGGATGCAAGAACTTGCAACCGTGTTTCTTGGTAGCACCAAGGTTAGAGGAGCAGGGGGCGTCAAGATCATAGACTTCTCGGAGGTCCCGTCAGACATATTGCCGCTCATCATCGGCTTGGTGGCTCGAGTGGTCTTCTCGGTTCAGCAATGGACCGACAAAGACAAGCAACATCCGGTTGCGTTGCTTTGTGATGAAGCCCACTTATACATTCCGGAACGGCATGAATCCGGTGTTTCCGAACAAGGGCTGAAGTCGTTTGAACGCATCGCAAAGGAAGGCCGGAAGTATGGAGTTGGATTAGCAGTCATAAGTCAACGCCCGGCGGAGGTGAACCGAACGGTACTGAGCCAGTGCAACAACTTCGTGGCGATGCGCTTGACCAATGCAGAAGACCAATCGGTCATCCGCCGATTGATGCCTGATACACTCGGGGGATTCGCGGAACTCTTACCCATTCTGGATATTGGGGAAGCTCTGGTTGTTGGTGATGCTGCCATGTTGCCCAGCCGAATTCGAATTGACGAACCAACGAAGCATCCGAGCAGTGCAACCGTGGACTTCTGGGACAGGTGGGCCGCAGAAAATGTCGAGGATGGAATTGCAGATGCTGTTGAGGCACTGCGAAAACAGCAATCTAGTGCGGAGTGAAGTTTGCGTATACCGCTAACAAGGCGCTGCACCGGACAGCAACCCCGCTGCGCTCCATTGCTGCCGGTGAGCTATTTCGTTATGTGCAAAAGGAGGAGCGATGTTTTATCACATGAATCTTGCTGCCAAAGAAACACACAAATTCGAAGGCAATGAATTTGAGTTGGTTGTTTATCGCGCAGAAGAAGATGGACATTTACGTGGGTATATTTCCTCTGGTGGGTTTAGTGACCGTATAGCAGAAATATCTGGAGAAACAGCCAGCGACATGAAATCGGAAACAGGTAACGACCCAGCAGATACTCTCATTTCGCTCATGAAAGATGAGATCAATGCAGGAAAATTTCCTCTTTCAAACGATACATAACAACATACCGTTTCTTAAGCAGGGTGAATTCTACAACCGTCTCTCCAAAAACAAAGGAAAGGCCTGGACATAATTATCCGGCCTTTCCTGTTTCTCTGTGTTCCCTAGGTGTTCCCTCGCGAGCCAAGGCTATGCGTAAGTATGCGAAATATACACACTATGCACAACATGCAAAATGATGCAGTGTTTTTGGTGTGCCCAGAATACGCAGTGTTTTTAATTGGTTATCAATTTTATTGGATCTGCGAAGCGCAGAATGGGGTTCAAGGGGTCGGAGGTTCAAATCCTCTCGCCCCGACCAATCATTTCTTAGTTTAGGGGATCGACCCGCTTGAAAGCGGGATCGCCCCGACCAAATCAATCAAACCAATGTGGGGTTGGTGTTCAAGCCCCATTTTTTTTGAGGGTCCTAAAAGTCTCCTCACAGGCCGATACAACGGGTCTCGCCATAATCACTCGAGCATGCCAGGACATGGCATAGAATCCAATCGACAAACTATGACTGGTGATGATTTGAGGGCCGGAAAGCCTGCTTTTGCATAAAATAAGTATGGCTTAGAAAGAATAGGATGTCAAATTAGGAGGGGGACTTGATTTTACTGGATGTGCTATTTTTCAGGGCGGATTAAATAGGATGAACCCGCTCAATGTCTTTTAACTGGCCGGTTTCCATGTAGTGTGATACCGTGCCCTGTTCATACACCGCATCGAATGCCGCCACGATGGCCGGGTCAAACTGGCTGCCGGAACCCTCGTGGATCACCTTGAGTATTATTCTTTCTTCCATGCGTTTGCGGTAGGCGCGATCCGATGCCATCGCGTCATACACATCGGCCACCGAGAGTATTCGAGCCAGAAAGGGAATCTGCTTTTCCTTTAAGCCATCAGGATACCCTTTCCCATCGAAACGTTCATGATGGCAGCGAATTATTTGTCTTTCTTTCTCCCACATACCAAGCTGTTCCAACATGTTAGATCCGATAGCCGGGTGTTGCTTGATTTTCTCAAATTCCGCTTCGGTAAGCCGGCCCGGCTTGAGCAGGATATCATCGCGGATTCCGATTTTGCCGATATCGTGAAGATGACCGGCAAAATTCAAAATGTCGAGCTCTTCAATGGTGCACCCCAAATGTTTGCCGATAATCAGCGAAATCCCGGTTACGCGGCTGGAATGCTGCCGGGTATATAGGTCCCTCGCCTCAACAGCGCTGACAAATGCATAAAGCGTGGCGAATAGATTCTCATAAATGTTTTCGTACAGGGCCAGGTTCTCAATGGACTGGGCCGCACTCTGGGCCATAAAAGACAAATAGTAAAGGTCCTTTTCGTTGAAACGGTAATCACCTTGCCGGATCCCGGTGGTCAGAATTCCGAATACTTTGTCACGAATTTTCAAGGGTACCAGCATCACGGACAATAGATTTCTCGGCAAACCGCGCGCACCATTATTCTGGGAAATAAGCAGCGGTAATTCATCCGACACAACCTCCATAATCAGGTCCAACATGGACGATGGTTCAGCAGCAGTCTCTGCTCCATTGGATTTTGGTCGAGGTAGTTGGCGATTTTGCCTGTTTTTATAATCCACCTGAGTCGCCGGCGTACCGGCCGAGGCAACTTCAAAAGGCTGTTTGACCGACTCGTTAATAATGTGAAACATGGTGTGGTCGGCCTGGGTGATTTCAAGAGCGATGTCCACCGCACGTTTGAAAACATCGGCGCTGGAAATTATGGTGGTAAAACTGCTCATTATCTTATTTAAAATGTTCAGTTCATCAACTTTATACAGCAACTCCTGATTCAATTTCTCAAGACGCTCTTTGCTCTGGACCTCCCCCTTTAAGAGGACGTTTTCGATAAAAAGCCCGCGCTGCCGCAGCACACGCCGCATGCATAGCTCCATCTGCTTGAGATTGACCGGTTTGATCAGGAAATCAACAACGCCGTTTTTGATGGTTTGAATGGTGTTTTCCAGGGACGGATACCCGGTCATGACGATGACCGGCATGGTATTATCGTGCAATCTGATATTTTCGGCAAGATCCAGCCCGTTCATGACAGGCATATTAATATCGGTGAAACAGCAGTCCACCTTTTCATTTTCAATAATTTCCATAGCTTCCGCACCGTTGCTGGCGGAAAGGATTTGATAGCCCTGACGCTTAAAAAATTCGGTGACAACATTCAAAATACTCTCTTCATCATCGACAAAGAGAATGGTTTCTTTTATTTGATCGTCCATGCAATAGAGTCCGGGATATTTCTAACAAAATTTACTCAGGTTGCATTTAACCCAAGCGACAGTCTCTTCTCAATCCAATTCCCATAAATAGCAGCCGGTTCTGAAAACCTATATGTTTGATATCGTCAGATCAGGCGAGAACTTTAGTCGGATTCGGAATAAAATGAATGATTGATAATTTTCGATTGATTATTGAATATTCAATAGTCAATTCGCAACCGAATACCAGGGCCGGATTATCTGAAATATCTCTTGACGAAGCTAACAAAGACCTTGTAATTGAAGGCACCTATGAATCCTCAAGCGCCATTAAATATCTGCCTGTTAAGCTACCGCAGCAACCCCCACTGCGGTGGACAGGGGGTCTATTTAAAAAATTTAAGCCGCGCCCTCAAAGATCTCGGCCACAATGTTGAAGTAATTTCAGGTCCGCCGGACCCGCAGTTGGATGACGATATCCCGCTGTATCAGCTGCCGGGGCTGGATCTGTACAATCCGGCGGATCCGTTTAGGGTTCCAAAACTGAATGAACTGGTGGATCCGGTTAATCTTATTGAGTGGATCGGGGTTTCCACCATGGGTTTTCCCGAGCCCTTCACCTTCGGGCTGAGAGCCTATCGGTTTTTGCGCTCCAGGTTACCGGCCTTTGATATAGTGCACGACAATCAAAGCCTTTCTTACGGACTTTGGGCCATTAATAAAAAAGTACCGACGATCGCCACGATTCATCATCCGATTACCATAGATCGCAAAATAGCCATCCAGGCAGAGTCTGCCCCTTTAAAGAAAATGAAACAGTGGCGCTGGCACTCATTTATCGGAATGCAAAAGCGGGTGTCCCGCTCCCTGGCCCGTATCATCACCGTGTCCAGATCAGCCAGAGATGACATTTGTCGAGATTTTAACATCCGACCCGGTCATTTCCGAATCGTGCCTAACGGTATCAATACAGACCTGTTTTATCCCATTCCTGAAATCGAAAGAAAAAACAACCGCATCATCGTCACCAACAGTGCCGATACGCCGTTAAAGGGCCTCTTTTTTCTTTTCCAGGCCGTGGCCGAACTGGCGAAAACCCGGAAAATCGAAGTAACCGTGATCGGGGCTCCGAAAAAAAACGGCAGCATTGTTAACCTGATCAGAAAGTTAGACATCGGTCACCTCATTAATTTTACCGGCCGGATTGACAATGGAGAGTTTGTTCGCCAATACGCCCGGGCGACGGTGGCGGTCGTTCCGTCCGTTTATGAAGGATTCGGCTTGCCGGTGGGTGAGGCCATGGCCTGCGCTGTTCCCGTCGTCAGCACCACCGGGGGTGCTCTGCCCGAAGTGGTGGGAGATGCCGGTATTTTGGTACCGCCGGCCGATCACCGGGCGTTGGCCCGGGCCATGCGGGAAATTCTTGGCAATCCGGAGCGGGCCGGCGATCTGGGCCTGGCCGGCTATCAGCGGGTTCAGAAACATTTTACCTGGTTCAGAGCCGCTGAGAAGAGCGTTGCGGCTTACCGGGAGGTTATCGATGATTACCGTCGATTTTGACCGGCTGGCGATCAAACCCGGATTTAAAATCCTTGACATCGGATGCGGGTCCGGCCGCCACACCTGTGCTGCGTACAGGCTTCCAAATGTTATCACCGTCGGAGCCGACCTCAAATACGACGATTTGACCGAGGCCGCCGAGCGGCTCAAACTGCACGACCGGCTGGGTGAACACGGAGGTGGTGTGTGGAGCCTTGCAGCAGCGGATGTGACCGGCCTGCCATTTCAAGATGATTATTTCGATCTGGTTATTTGCTCGGAAGTTCTGGAACATATCGATAATTATTTGCAGGCCATCCATGAAATCATCAGAGTATTGAAACCGGATCGCAATCTGGTGGTCAGCGTCCCCCGCTACTGGCCGGAACGCATCTGTTGGATGCTTTCGACTGATTATCACGCAGCCGAAGGAGGACATCTTCGGATTTTTAAACAGTCACAACTTGTCACAGAGCTACAAAACGCCGGCGTCAAACAATGGGACCGCCATTATGCTCACAGTCTGCATACGCCGTTCTGGTGGCTCAAATGCCTGGTAGGCCCGGACCGCAAAGATTGCCTGCCGGTCAACCTGTATCACCGTTTTTTGACCTGGGATATTATGAAGCAGCCCCCATCCACCCGCCTGTTGGATAATCTGCTGAACCCGGTTCTGGGCAAAAGCATCGTCTTGTATTTGCGCAAGCAAAAAAGCTCATGACGGCACGAGCATTACCGGACACGGCGCTTTTTCGAGGATGGTATTTCCCACATAATTGATGCGGCCCATCGGCTTTTTTTCCGGTTGTTGGTGGCTTCCTAAAATGATGAGGTCATAGTTGTTATGCCGCGCTAATTTGCAGATTCCCATGGCCGGATCCGCCGGCTGACACCCGAATGTCGCGTTATTGGAACCATTCAGGAGCGGTTTCACTTCAGTTTCAAACCGTTGCTCGGTCGCCCGGCTTATCTCCACCCGTCTGGGGTCGCGTGCGTCCAGTTCCTGGAGCCGAAAATCCAGGGCATGGAAAATGTGCAGTTCCGCCCCATGCTCGCGGGCGATTTCAACGCCTTTTTCCAGGGCAGTTTGGCTGGCCGGGATGAACTTTAATGCAACGAGAATTCGTTTAAACATCGTTCCCCCCTTTCTGTTTGATGGTTGGTTTTCTGTAACACTTTCCTGAAAATCCAATACGCAAATTTCGTGCCTGATTCGAAATAGAATGAGGGTTTGGCCCACTGCCCAATATAATACTCTGTTATTATTTTAATATTTTGTTTCAACCACGGCACTTGGATACGCCTAGTCATAAGGTTAATGCGATATCTAATGTAAAGTTGGTTCACGAATTCAAATGGTTTATGTAAACTTGGCTTACACTTTATTTTTTTTCGTTTTCTAAAATAACACCCTACCCTTCCAATTGAATTTTGATTGGCATAAATACCTGGCGAGATTAGAAAAAAAGCCTCATTAACAAACGAGGATCAGGTGGGAATTAAATGGTGTTGCGGCCCATACACATTTTTCCAGTCGTGGGTGTCTTCTCAGAATGATGAGGTCGATATTGATATGTCGGGCTAATTTTCAGAATCTCATGGGCTGAATAAACATTGCCTTATCTTTTTTTAGCGGAAAGAAATGGACGGGCAGACCGAATCTCTGCCCGTCCAGCCGAAGGCAGTGCTAAGATTCTCAGCTCGAATCCATCAGCAGGCAAGAACTAGGGGCAACAAATACAAATATAGCCACCGGTTACCATTGGGATATAACACGATTTTTTTTCAGGTGAATGGGCATAGATTATTGTGGTAGTTTTTATTTCTATGCATGACTCATGCCTTTCATCTCGCAGTCTAGCTAAAAAATCGATGGGTACGCACTGAGTATTTCCGCTGGCAAATTCAGTGCAGTCCCCGACGGCTATCGCATCCATGGCGTCTCCATTTTCATCAAAGGCTAAAAGAAACCTGGCCCCCTTCTCGGCACATTGCTCAATTTGTTTTTGGACATCTTCATAACTCATGATTAGATTCTCCTTTCCATAGATTTGCATTAGTTTCTTATTCGAACTGACATTGGGTCCAAACAACCAAACTAGCCAGCCAAATTTATCACCTCCCCATTTTTAAGTACTGGAATTACTTTCATTTCCTCCAAACAGGGCTAAAACGAAAGTGTTACCTTGCCGAAAACGAAGCGCTCCGGGTAGATACTCGGGGTGGCGGGATCAGTGTCTTGGAAATTGAAATTTTCATCGAACAGATTTTTGACCCCTATGCTAACGAGGCCATAGCGTTTGGGCATGCGATAACCGACAGAGGCATCCGCCACCCAAAAATTATCGCTGTCCTCTGTCGTACTTCCAAAACGGGGATCCCCAAAATCTCCTTTCTGATTTAAATAGGTGGCTTGCAACCCGCCAAAAAAACCTGAGGGAAGGAAAACATTTACACCGAATGGCAATCGGTGGGTCTTTAAGTTGTCTATTTCCTCTGGACCGACAAAGTCAAGATCCCGATCAAAACGCTCATATTGATATTCTGCTTTCAACGCCAACCAATTGTACGGAGTAAAGTAAAGGTAGACTCGACCGAAGCCTTCTGTCCAATCGGCATGTTCTTCCTGCAATGTCAGTGTCTGATACGGCACATCCAAATCGCGCCATAAAAATTCTAACCCACCGGTTAAATTCCTGGTGATTTTTTGGCTAATGGCACCACCGTACAGCCATGCATCGGTACCATTCCCGTCGTCATAAAATTGATTGAACCCAGCCACCTGGGTGGGCTCAATTGTCTGGTCCGAAAACAATGATCGTTTCAAAACCCTGAACACAGCTCCACGAACTAAAGTGCTAGAAAAGGGATTCCAGATAAGTCCAAATTTTGGATTGAACTGGTTTTTATCCACAACCTCGTCCTCGAAAAAATCAATACTCGCACCAATTGTCCAGGTAAATTTTATCGGATAATTGATTTGAGAATAGATATAGGGATTCGTATATCTTATATCTGCTTTTTGCTTGGTTGATGAAGCAATCGGTGGCAGGGACGGGATTACAGTTGTCGAGTCGACTACAATTTTTCGATCTGAGTTGAAATGGCCGCCGCCGAGGGTCAGATTCAAACGGTGTGAGTGATACAAATACTGCGCTTCCGTCATATAACCATCTTCGTCCTCTGAAATATCGACATCAACCGCAAAGAACGGTGTTGATGCAGACTCCTTCGTGGAACCATCAATATCCTTATAAATAAACGTCGCAATGATGTCAGAATTAGATGCTAAGGATTGACGCAGGCCTAAACGAAAGGATCTGGAGATGCTGTCCTGCCGAAAGGCGGGAGAAAAATTATCAGAATCAAATCTCAACGGAAGGTCCCCTTTTTTCGTGTCATCGTATCGATATTCGGTCAAAAAGCTCGTTTGGGGTAAGGGATTTATCTGGGCATACGCATTCAAAATATCTTTATTCAGATCGTTGTTATCCCTAAATCCATCGGTTTCATAATGAAACTGACCGAGACTGTAAGATAGTTTTCCCCAAACCGTACTCTGAATGAGATCATCGCCCCACGTGTCATTTTCGCCTAATATACCGTTTGCCTGCAATGCGAACCGATTTCTTAAGAAGAGCGGATTAAACTCATTTAAAGAAAGATCCGATGGCCCCGCGCCCTCCAAGATGAACAGATTGCTCTCCGCCAGTTGAGGCTGAACCGGGGTGATGTTTATAGGCTGAAGCAACTGAGACTGTAGGAGTTCGCTTACTCTGGCAATTTCATGCCGCGGTAATGCAGCGTATAAGTCGGCCAGCAACCTATGGGCAGAATGATTTGCCGGAGCGGTATTGACGGACTTCCACCCCTCGACCAGACCCAGCTGCTGGAACCCAAGATCGTTGTATATTCGTCCCAGGCTGGCACTGCGGGCCGCCAGATCTTGATCGAGTAGCAAACGCGATCGATAGACAGCCCGATTGTCGTTTAATTCAATGGATTTTTGCATATCCTGCAGGGCCTCGACCGGGCGGTTGATTGTCTGTTTGCGGATGGCGTCGTAAAACCAGGCGGTCGGATCCAGCGGATCTAATTTTTTGGCGATTTGGTACTGGGCTTCAGCCAGTTTATCGCGCTTTTCCTCATGGTAAGCTTTGCCCAGATAGCTGCGAATCAGGGAGTTGTTGGGATCAAGACTGGCGGCGATTTCAATTTCAGCGCGCCCCTCCTTTAAGTCACCGCCACGGATCTTTGCCAGACCAAGCCCCAGCCGGGGCAGCGGTGCGGCCGAATCCATTTCGATGGCCTTGTTGAAAGTCTCCTTGGCCGCTTTGATCTTAACCCGGTCGATCAGGGTAAATCCCAGCACCGTCTGTGTACGGGCAAGAGCTGGATTCAAGGCAACGGCCTGTCTGGATGCCCTGGCTGCTTTCGTGAGTTCACCCACCGACAAATAAAGTTCGGCCAATCTTGACCAGGCCAATGCATTTTCTGGACCCAGTTCCACGGCGTTTTTAAGGCTGTCCAGGGCACCCTGAATATCAAAGTGCGCCTGCCGAGCATAGGAAAGTGCAACCAGGGCGGTCGATGATTGGGGAGCCAGTTTAACCGCCCGGTTGGCCAGTTCAAGCGCGCGGTCCCTTTCATTATGAACCACAGCAATGATCGACTGCAGCGCAACTGCGTAACTGTTTGAAGGATTTAGGCTGAGTGCCTTGGTAATATCTGTTTGCGCAGCACCAATCCGCCCTACGGTAAGAAACAACGCCGCCCGATATAAATAAAAGCGCGGATCGCGAATTTCTTCAGGGGCTTTTCCCAGGGCGGAAAAAGCCCCGACCATATCGCCTTGCCAGTAATATTCAATCGATTTGCGAGCCATCCCCCGCCAATCGGTTTCCTTGCCGCCGGCAATATCGATCGGGCGCCAATCGATGATGGGCGGATAATACAGGGCCCACTGAACCGCATCCCTGGGATTAACGACGACCTGCAGCACAGGCGCTTTTCCTGCCTCCGCGACTGCCGATTGTCCAGTGGCCACTGCCAAGCTTCCGGCAGCATTGGCAACGGCCACCCGCCCTTCAAAAATGGACAAAAAGGTCTGATCGTCTTCAACCCGCAGGTAAAATTCAGTGCCTTCCACAGCCGCATTTACAAAAGGAGTCGAGACTCTAAATTTTTTCGGAAAGCGGCTGAAGAAATGCGCCACGCCTCTGATGAGATTGATTAGAGATGTTTTTTCTTTCTCTTCAGCGGTGAAGGTAATGGTTGTATTTTGATCGACACGGATAAGGGTATCGTTACTCAAGGAAATGGCAGCTCGACTGTTTTTCAGCACTCGAATTCTATCTTCGGGACAGTAGGTTTGATTGAGTTGAACCGGATTCCAGCCTCTTTCTGTGGCTTTGCTGGCTTGAACCGCACCTTGCACAGATACAATTTTTGCAACCCACTGCTCGCATGATTGGCAGTACGCGGGACTGGCATTCATGAAAAACGACCAAATGGCAACACCGATAGCAACGATATACACGAGAGCCCGGTTGTGCTTCATTGCAATTCCTTTCGGGTGAAGGAAAAACCCTTGCTGTTCTGCAGGCATCCACTGGCTCAAAGTTCCCCGTTTAGAGTTCATGCGACCATGAGCCCTGAACCCTGAATCCGTGAATGATTATGCTATTTTTTATTTATATATACGATGCCGTCCCAGTCTGTTTCCGGAGTTTCGGCCCGATGTTTCTCAGTCAGCGTGCGATAAAACCGTGAGGGCCCATCCGTATCGTCCATTTCCAAAACATGACTAAAAAATTCCATGGCCTCCCCCCAGGACTGCCTTCGATAGGCATCAACCCCGCGGGCGAATAGGCTGCAAAGTTTATTTTGCTTCTCACTGGTCGCTTCCACTTTGCATATCAATTCGTAAATTTCCACAGGCTTTGATTTTCCGGCCAACACGAATTTGCCAAGCCGTCTGTTAAAAAAACCGTCGAGTTGATCCAACACCTCGTCGGAAACCAGTATTTGGGTTCCCAGGTATTTGTTTAGACCTTCCATCCTTGATGCGGTATTCACAATGTCACCGACCGCACGATACTCGTAATGGTCCATGGCACCGACGTTTCCCAAAGAGATGTAGCCGGAATGAATCCCGATGCGAATGGGAAGCTGCCGGGCCTCTGAAGACTGATTGAACTGTTCCACTGCCTGCACAATCTCCAAAGCCGCACAGCAGGCGAGATTTCTGGCAGCCGCATCAGGATGGGCCGTCGCCCAAAGGGCCAGCATTGAATCCCCAATGACATCCGATACAATTCCGGAATTTTTTTTAACCGGCTCAAATATGACCTCATAGTATTGATTCATGAAGCTGCTGAGTTCGTCGGGATCCATGGATTCGGACAAGGCTGTGTATTTCTGGGCATCGGTCATCAGGCAAGTCCCATAAACAACCCGGCGATTGCTCGCGAAACCGGATATGTTCTTGGCCAACTGGTTGACGACATTATCCGGCAGGTAATATCCGAATGCCGTGCGAATATTGTTCCGCTCCCGGTTGGCCTGGAAGTACTTCCACATTACCGATGCAAAAAAAGCGAACGGCATTTGGAAGAATAATGGGATAATGAGCGGGTACCAGACGGCGGCATGCTTGAATTGAAAATGAGCAAAAGTTAAATAAGCCAGGCTTAATCCGACGGCCCAGCCTGCGGCAACAACGGCCGGCGACAGCAGACACAAGATAGTGATCAGCACCCCGCCAAATACAATAATTACAAAATGCATACCATAGTCAAGCGGCTCAACCGGCATATCCTCCAGGAGGTTGGCAAAAGCACTGGCGGCAATTTCAACACCGCTGATATCCAATCCATTGGGCTGTGAAAACGCCGTATAGAATCCGTCCTTTTCCTCCGGACGCAATTGTTCCGAGAGTCCGATAAAAACGACTTTACCGCTTAAATCATGCCGATCGGCAGCACCGGATGTGTCAATTTGTTCTTCTAAAATTTGATAGTAAGGTATCGTTTGAATGGTACCGGGCGGGCCGTAAAAATTCAGATATCGCACTGGGGGATCCTGATACATCCGGATCAGGGAGACCAGGATCTCATTTTTGTCGGCATTGTCCGTCGCCACCTGCGATTCCCGCAGCCCTTTCAACAGGGTTTGCGGCATCAGCGGATCCCGTTCAAAATGATCTTTCAGCGCCTGGATGACTTCCTTAATTTTCTTTTCAGCAATTACTTTCTCACGGCTGGTCGGCAATTTCGCTGTCAGCTCAGGGTTGTACCCCTGCAGCAATTTGATCAATTCCTTGTAAACCGAATTGGCGTATGCCTGAAAAACCACCACCGGTAGGGAGGGTGTGTCACCGGCACCTGTCTTAAAGGTCCAATAGCTGTTTACCTTGACCGGCACCTTAGGCAGAGTAAACGGGGCTGTAGCCAGAGCAGAATATGCGAAAGAATCAATCGGTGGTATAATTTTTTCGATCTTGAGGGTACCGGTACGATCGCCCCTCTGATCGTGGACAGGAATTTCATCGGTTTTAAGCCATTCCACCAGAACCACGTTGCCGGCCTTACGAAATGCCTCGGCCAGGGCACTGTCGGGCCCGGGTAATCCCGGGTCGCTGAAAATCAAATCTAATGCAATGACAGCCGGCTTTTTATCGGCCAACTTGCTGATCAGGTCGGCATGCAAAGCGCGCGGCCATTTGCGGGGAGCGGTTGGAAGATTAAAATGATCAGCGGAGGATTTGTCGAGGGTGATGACGATCACATCCGGCGGAGCCCGGCGCACCCCCCTCATCTTGAACAATAAGTGCAGGCCGGCATTCTCCTCAAGTTCTTTGCCGAAAGGGGTTATGGTGATTATTACCCCTAAAGTCCCCACAACCATACCTGCAGCTGTAACTTTTAGCAATCGACGCATGCCCGAGTCCCAATCTGGACTTGCCGTTTAACGAGTTCATATCGCGGTGCTGAAAGAATGAGGATTTTACTGCAACCAATTTTGAACGCAGAAGATCAGTTTGATATTGAGTTCAGCGGCCAGAAGGTAAGACCGGTTCAATCTTAATTGAAGGTTGTGTTTAACAGAGTTCAGCTAAATACTGGACTAATCAAGCGCGATCGGCATCCAGGATCAGAGCAGAAGGAGGAGGACTAAAACAGCAGACAAGCTAGACCGCAGGCAGCATCCGGTGCACAATACCTTAGCTGGGCACCACTATAGGCTAAGCTTAATGACTTGTCAAATGAAAATATTGCAGGCGCTCACAGGTTCAGGGGTCACCGTTGACGGCCTCTTTTTTGAACAAACTGCTGCCAGTTGAAGGGTTATTGGCCGGTACCGCGATAGCTGCAATTTTTCTCAGAGTCAACTATCATTTTTTAAGGTCTGCGGCAGATAGGGCTTTAGATATTGGCAAGGATGGCCGGCATCTCTGCGCCGGGCCGACGCTGCAGCACGCCCAGGGTTTTAACCGTATCAACTTCCCGGAAGAGACCGGAAGCAAGCGCCAGATTGTAGATTTGGAAGGGCGCCTGTCCGCCCCTGGCCGGATCCGCGAAAATATCGTGCACCAGCAAATAGCCGCCGGATACGATGTGCCCGACCCAAACATTGTAGTCGGTAAACACCGTCTCAAGGGCATGGCCGCCGTCAATAAAAACCAGGCTCAGGGGGGTAGCCCAGCGCCGGGCGGCAACTTCCGACCGGCACACGATGGGTACCACCGTATCCTCCAGGCCGGCGGAGGCGATGGTTTTTCTGAATTCCCTGAATGTATCCAGATGACCGCTTTGGGGATCAAACAGCCCGGGTTCAAAGTATTCCTCGCCCGGCTGCTGCTCTTCGGACCCGCGGTGATGGTCAATGGAAAATAGGATGCTGCAGCTTTTTCGACAGGCCGCCCCCAGATAAAGAGTGGATTTGCCGCAGTAGCTTCCGATCTCCAGGCAGGGTCCCATACGGCCGGCCTGCAGCGCCATTTCATACAGACACCGCCCTTCGTCTTCGTCAAGAAAACCCTTGACAGAATCAAGCAATTTTTGATCAATATCCATGTTTCTGCAGTATATGTCGTTTCCGGCGTCCAGTTGAGCGTCAATGACCTCCGGTTGATAGTCCAGGGTTACTGACGGAGTGGTGCTGCTCACCGGTCGCCACGGAGGCCGACCCTACTATCCCTTAAACCATTAGCCTTGCGCCATGAGTCTGTTTATTTCCAGCATCCGGCATCCAGCTTTAAGTTTTCGGCTCATAGTTTCTAACCAGGACTTCCCGGGGTTTGACACCGTCGGACGGACCGACGACGCCCTCTTTTTCCATGACTTCGATAATACGGGCGGCCCGGTTATAGCCAATGCGCAGGTGCCGTTGAACCATGGAAATTGAGGCCTGCCCGGCCTTAGCGACCAGTGCGACTGCATCATCATATCGTTCGTCATATTCCTGTTCTTCGTCTGTCCCGGCTTCCGGAGCGGCTGCCTCAGTGACTTTCTCATCATACTCGGGTTTGGCCTGGGCCCGCAAAAATCTTGTAATCTGAACGAGTTCCTCCTCGGAGATGTAGGCACCGTGAATTCGCTGCAATTTCGCTGTCCCCGGGGGTAAAAACAACATGTCTCCGCTGCCCAACAGGTTCTCAGCCCCGTTGGTATCAATGATCGTTCGCGAATCGGTTTTGGAAGAAACTTGAAAGGTCAGCCGGGTGGGAAAATTAGCTTTGATGATGCCGGTTAACACATCCACCGAGGGTCGCTGGGTGGCAAGAATAAGATGAATGCCCGCCGCACGTGCCATCTGGGCCAAACGGGTCAAAGTGACCTCGACGTCCCGGGAGGCCAGCATCATTAAATCTGCAAGCTCATCGATAATAATGACTACATAGGGCAATTTTTTTGAATCTTCTCCTGCAGCGAGTTTTTCCTCCTTCTCGATTTTATTATTATACTGCTTGATGTTGCGGGTATTATTCTGTGAGAGCAGTTCATAGCGCCTTTCCATTTCCCGAACCGCCCAGTAAAGCGCATTAGTCGCTTTTTTAGGATCAATTACCACCGGTGTAATTAAATGGGGAATTCCATCATAGCTGGAAAGTTCAATTCTTTTCGGATCCACCATAATCAGCTTAACTTCATCGGGGGTGGCCTTGTATAAAAGACTGCATATCATCGCATTTAAGGCAACGCTTTTGCCGGTTCCCGTAGCGCCGGCGATCAGCAGGTGAGGCATTTTTTCGAGCTCTGCCACCACCGGATTGCCGACAATATCCTTTCCCAGGCATATAGTCAGTCTGGACTTGGATTTATCAAACACGGGGGATGCCACGATTTCTTTAAACCGAACCATTTCGCGGCTGCTATTGGGAACCTCGATGCCGACAGCGGCTTTACCCGGAATCGGTGCCACAATTCGTATACTGGCAGCCCGCAGCGCCAGGGCAAGATCATCGGACAGATTGACGATCTTATTGATTTTAACGCCGGCCGCCGGTTCATACTCAAAAGTGGTAATTACCGGACCGGGGGATACCGCCACGACCTTGCCATGAACCCCAAAATCTTCAAGCTTCTTTTCAAGCAGCTGCGACTGCATACGCAAATTTTCACTGTCCGATGATGCCGGTCGATCTTGCGGATCTTCAAGGACATTAAACGGCGGCGGCTGGTAGCCTCGGCCGCTCCGCATGAAATCAAAGACTTCCTGTTTGGCGGGAGGTACGGTTTTTATTGGTTTTGGCAGCGTCTGCTTGATCTTGATTTTCTTGACTCGTTTAGCTACTTTTTCTTGGTCAACCCGCGAGCGCTTTTTGACCTTTTCCTTGCGTTCCTTGCGTTTCAGATAAAAAGTCTTAAAACGATCGCTGACGGCGCTTATCCATCTCCAAAAGCGTTTGCCGAAAGCAATTAAAGAAAATCCCGTGGCCAGTATAAAGCCAATGATCCACAGCAGGACTAAAATGATCACGCTGCCGGCAGTGTTGGTATACTTGATTAAAAAAGCTTTAAGGGGGATGCCGACAATCCCGCCGGCTGAGAATTTGTTGCCGAATAAAACAAACAGATTTTGTTTGACGGAAAGCAGGCTGCCGGTGATGACCACCAGGATAACCCCGCCGATCAGCGTTGCAATCATGGCCCGGCTGGGATGGTTGCCGAAAAAATGAATGCTTGCCAGCAGCAGGAGAATCGGTATCCAGAAGGCTCCCAGACCGAACAATCCAATCAGCATACCGGATACATGGGCACCAACGACACCGAACAGATTGTGTATTTGCCCGGCGGGCCTGGCATTATTTATCGAAGGATCGCCGGGGCTGTATGATAAAAGGCTGATCAGCGTGAAGATGACAAGAAAAAATAGAATGATGCCGTATATCTCTTTGCGCATGCTATACTATCTATGAAGTATGGATTTGTATTCAAACAATTTTAATCATGATCCGGCTAATGAGCAATTTGATAGTGGCTCAAGGCATAAGGTGCTCGGAATGACAAATGTCGAATTATTGAATTCTGTAATTTTTAAAGCTTGTTTTCCCCAACACCTTGAACCATGCAGCACTCTGTCTTTCACCGTGCGCTGTAGGCCGATCATATTAAGCCTTTCATTTTCCGCCTCAAACCTCAAGCGCAGCGATCCTCAAACCTAACGCATTGTTATCTTGCCTTGCGCCGTGTGCCGTGAACTTTGCGCCGTTCGCCGAGTGTCTTTATTATACTTCGATAATAAATGGAAGTATAACCGGCCGGCGTCCGATGGTAAAGAAAAAATATTGCCGCAGGGCGGTTTGGATTTTTGAGCGAATCTTATCGACCCGCTTGGGGACTTCGGGCGCAATTTCTTCAACGACCTCAAGGATCACACATTGAGCGTCTTCGAGCAAATGACCGGTTTCAGTTTCGAAGACAAAGCCGCGGGAAACGATTTCAGGTCCATAGATAATAATTCCGGTCTCCTCATCAAAAGCCATGGTCACGGCCACCAATCCCTCTTCCGAGAGGATGCGCCGTTCCCGCAGAACACTGCGTCCGACATCACCTACGCCTTTGCCGTCGATCAGCACCCGGCCGGTGGGGACACTCCCACTGAGCCGGCCGCCGGTTTTATTAAATTCTATAATCTGACCATTTTCAGCCAATAAAATTTTATTTTCGGCAATTCCCACGTCCCGGGCCAACCTGGCATGCAGGATTAAATGGCGGAATTCTCCGTGAACCGGGATAAAATACTCGGGCTTTGTCAAGTTTATCATCAATTTGAGCTCTTCCCGAAAAGCATGACCCGACACATGAATATCCGATATTTTTTCATAGATTACGTCGGCGCCTTTGCGGTAGAGGCTATTGATAATCTTGCCGATTGCCTTCTCGTTACCCGGAATAAACTTGGAAGACAGAATTACGGTATCACCGGTTTTAATTTTAATCTGTTTGTGGATGCCCGATGCCATGCGCGCCAGAGCCGACATCGGTTCACCCTGGCTGCCGGTTGTAATGATGATAATTTCATCATCAGCATAGTCGACCACCTGGTCGATATTGATCTCCATCCTGTCAGGGATCATCAAATGACCGAGGGATTTGGCTATCTTGACGCTGACCTCGATACTGCGGCCGTCGAATACAATCTTTTTGGCCCGTTTGGTGGCAATGTCAACGATGAGCTGGATCCGGGCGACATTGGAGGCAAACAGGGCAACGATAATTCGGCCATCGTGTTCGGCAATTATTCGATCCAGCGTCTGGCCGATTTCCTTGTCGGAAATGGTGTACCCTTCTTTCTCAACATTGGTGGAATCGGATAAAAGTGCCAGGACACCTTTCTCACCACAGGCGGCAAATTTATTTAGATCGGTTGTCATACCACCGGCAGCGCCATAGCCGATTTTATAATCACCGGTATGAACAATAAGACCACGGGGAGTGTGGATCGCCATCCCCAGGCCATCGACCACACTGTGCCCGACCCGGATAAATTCGAGTTCAAAAGGACCCAGTCGCAATTTTTCATCCGGGTAAATTTCATGCAGCGCAATTCCTGAAATCAGTTCCAGTTCTTCCAGTTTGTGGCGCACGAGTCCCAGGGTAAACGAGGTGCCAAATACCGGCACATTAATTTCTCTGAGCAGGTATGGCAGGGCCCCGATATGATCTTCATGGGCGTGGGTCAACACAATCGCGGCAACTTTGGAACGATTTTGTCGAATATAATCCAGGTTCGGTATAACGAAATCAACCCCGAGCATGTAATCTTCAGGGAACATCAAACCGCTGTCGGCCACAAACATGGTATCTCCGTATTCGAAGACCATCATGTTCATGCCGATTTCTCCCAGGCCGCCCAGGGGTATTATTTTTAGAAGTGACATTTATCCCTTTTCAAAACCTTGGCTGATAACAGCTCGAACGGATTTGATAAGATCATCTTTGTTTTCTCGCGTGTAATCGGTGGTGGCGATGGGTGTTTCGATGTTCAATGAGACTTCTCCGGTATTGATTCTCAAGCTGCTTTTGTCCATAATTGTCCAGGTTCCCTTAAGAACGACGGGTACAATCGGTACGCCGGCATCCAGCGCCATGACAAATCCACCTTTTTTAAAAGGTCTGATCTTGCCATCCCGGCTGCGGGTTCCTTCTAGAAATATCATGACGGACACACCATTTTTCATTTTTCTGGCGGCCTCATTTAGACTCTCAAAAGCTGCTTCCCGATTGAAGCGGTCTATTTTTACATAGCCGGCGCCACGCATGGCACGCCCGAAGATGGGTATTTTAAAAAGCTCTGCTTTGGCCAGCCAGCGGAATTGAACAGGAAGATACGCCAATAAGACCGGGATATCAAAATTGCTCTGATGGTTGGACATGTAGACATATGATTGGGTTGGGTCTATATTCGCCAGGCCATTGACTGTAACCTTGATGCGGCTGACATATAAGATGCCCCGGGCCCACATTCGGGCAACTATGTGGACCGGGTTTCCTGTGCGGGTAAAAAATGAGGTGATTATGGCAGTCGCGCCCCAAAAAAAAGTAGTCAGCACCACCCACAGAATAATGTATGTCGTTCGTATCATTTAAATCTTAGCCAGCCGGCTGGCAACGTTCAGGTCATTATCTCCAGCTGGTTGAAAATGTCATCAATAAATGCAATGAGCCAGTTGCGCTGCGCCTGGGTCGCATAACAAATACAGTCGCAGCGCATAATGCTTTTGGTACGGACTAAAAGTTCCAGGGCCAAACGGTTTTCAGCAAGATCGACGGCAAAATAATGCGGTTGGCAATCGCGGTGTGCTTTCTGAATATCCGTTAGTAAACCATTTTCAAGCGGAATCCAGTAAATACCGTCCATGGCGACTGGGCCGTAATGTTCTTGCAGATAGGTTTTGAGCGATTGGTAATCTGCCGCCCTGAGCTCGTCGATCACGTATTGTTTCATAAAAAATAGAATTATCACAGATTGTTGCAGCGTGCAAGACGTATGTCTGTATATGAACGGATCTTAATTTACAGTTGCTTTAGACGATTAAGTATTTTAAACTGGTGCCGATAATACCTTCAACGCTACCTGAATTTACCGATGACCAATAAAGAGGTTTAAAGCATGCTGAATCCCAAGCGCCATTATAGATTATGGGCGGTTCTGACCGGTTTAATATTTATATTGATAGTCCCGGAAGTTTCGGCGGATTCAGGCCGTCCTGCAGGCACGGCAGCGGCGGCAGGCATTGAAAAAAAGAAGCACCGGAATTTTGAAACTGATTTAACGTTCAGCGCTGGCTATCGCAAAGATGACCTGGACTGGAATATCGGTGGGTATTTGTCGCCGGATAATTACGTCAATGTTTTATCCGAGCTTACCTGGGATGACCTGGAAAGCTATCAGGTAAAATTCCAGGGCAGTCTAATTTTTCCCAACGTCATCGCTTTGCGTGGCATCGCTGATTATGGCTGGATTTTCGAAGGTGACAACCAGGATTCAGATTATGCGGCTGACAACCGCAACTGGGAATTTTCCCGTTCCAACAACAAATCGGACGATGGCGACGTGTGGGACGTCTCCCTGGCAATCGGCTATCCATTCAGAACCGGTCGCGAAGTTATCGGAACCATCACCCCGCTGGTGGGCTATTCCCATCACGAGCAAAATTTGAAAGTGAGCGACGGATACCAGACCATCCCCCACCTGGGAGCATTTCCCGGACTGGACAGTTCCTACGATACAGAGTGGTACGGTCCCTGGCTCGGAATTGATCTGCATTTCAGAGCGTCCGAAATAAAAACCTTTGCCCATCGATTCGAAACGTTTATCAGCTATGAATATCACTGGGCTGATTATGAAGCTGAGGCAAATTGGAATCTTCGCGACGATTTCGAGCATCCCAAAAGCTTTACACACGATGCCGACGGCAACGGCTGGATCTTAAGGACAGGATTCAATTTTGTGCTGCAGCGCCACATTGCTTTGAATTTTACCTACGATTACCAGGACTGGTCCACCGATAGCGGAACGGACAAAATATTCTTTGCTGATGGAACGACCGCAAAAACGCGCTTAAACGAAGTCAACTGGAAATCATATTCACTGGGTCTGGGATTATCTGTAAGATTCTGATCCCAATGCCTTATCTGATAATTCGTTCTGGGTTTTATGTTTGCTGATGCAAGGTTGAATACCAAAATTGAATATTTTCGATTGAATATTCAAGGAATTTTCCCCATATTATTAAAGAACGGCGCAACGCGCCAGCAATAAATATTCAATTTACAATCTTCAATACTCCGCCTCAGGCGGATCCGGATTAAGCTGATTGGGGGGGGGGCAACAAAGAAAAGCGCCCCCTGCCCTGAAATTAACGAATCGGGCAGGGAGACGATATTAGAGCCATGATTAGGTCTCTTCGACAATAATGGCGCCTTCTTCGCAAACTTCGACGCAGCTTTCGCAACCAAGACATTCTTCGGCATTGACCGGCACAGACTTGCCATCCTGCATCTCGAACACTTCGACGGGACAGACATCCACACACTCTTCGCAACCAGCGCATTTTTCTTCGTCGACGATAGGATTAAAAGACATTATTACGCTCTCCTTTCAATAGATTATTTGAAAATGGTGCAAATACCTTTCATTAGGATCTTGTAGAAATATAATATCGTCCGCCTGCGGCGGTAAAATTTGAGGCATCCAGTCATTTTATGGCCGAAATTTAAATTGTACCTCGCTTTATAATTGACAGAATGCCATTAATCATCAATTTTCAATCTTCAATAATTCGTACCAGGGAAAGGTCCATATACCAATTAAAAAAGCGAGTCAAGCCTTCTTGACAATTTTTCTAGCATTTTCCTTTTTTTCTCAATTAAACGAACCCTGAATTAAAGCGATGAGCGTACTACTAAATTTACTCTTGTAATCAACGCCGTCGGCAACAGGCCAGTCGATTTCGACAGAGCGGGCAAAAAACTCGTAGGGCGTTTGATCCGGCACCCGGTAGACGCTCATTGATACCGTGTTTTCAGCGGCCGGCAAACCCAGTGGTTCCATTGATTCACCATCGGTGTCGATCTGATTTTGTTCGACAAGTCGCACCAAATTCAAGGCCAGTCCTTCCTGCCAGGATTCCCTCTCAGCGTTCTTGTGTTTGCTTATCGGTATTGATTCTAAATGCATAACCCGGGCGGCTGTCGTAGCCCGGTCCAGCAAATGGTCCAAAACTGCCGCGCTGTGGGTAACGAATAAGCCGGGTACTTCCGGATCCCGGCAAAAGATGCGGGTCCAGGCCTCCAGGCGGTCTGAAATCATATAATCCGCAAATGGATCCGGCAGTATCGTCGGGGCCTTCCGGAACTCGACCGCAACGGGATCTTCTTCCATTTTCAATTGACGGATCAAATCCGCTTCCTGTTGATGGTGATGATTTAGATCGTCGGTCAACTCACGGTTTTGGCGATCGAGTTCCTGGGCAAAATATAGAAAGATCCGCGCGGTCAAGACCGGATCCGGGATTTGAGATCTCGAGCTAACAGGGATATTTTCCTTTATATTTTCAATAATTTTGTGAATTGATAACTCATTAAAAAACGGCATCGGATCTCTAGGTGACTTTAAAATGGCGGCCTTTCCCCTTGAGCTGTCCCGGTGTAGATCGGCCCAAGCCTGATAGTTTTTGACCGCGGTTATCAATTCGTTTTCATTTCCGGTCACAGGCACCCGGACATCCGCCACCCCGCGATTAATCCAAAGCTGCAACTGCTCGGTTAAATTTTCGCTCATGGGCCGGTAAACAATAAATTGGCCGAAGCAGGCCGAAAGCGCTTCTGCCACAGGATCGGAGATGTAGGTAAATGGAAAATAAATTGGTTTCATGGTAATTAATCCGCTCAGAAAAAGGTTTAGGTATTAACTCATTTTAGATGAGCAGAAAGCACCTGCCGTATATCCGCCCGGACCTCATCGATCTGCCGGGATGCATCGATGATCGTAAATCGATTGGGTTCCATCCTTGCAAGTTCGAGGTAACCGGCTCGAACTTTCTCGTGAAAACTGATGGCTTCATCCTCAAAGCGGCTCTCCGTGTCGCAACGATTACCGCTGTCAAGCTCCTGCCAGGCACGTGCCAGGCCGATACGAGGCGGCAAATCCAGCAACAGGGTAATATCGGGTTTTAGATCTTCGAAAATAATTTTGTGCAAATCACGGATAAATCCGGTATCAAGTCCCCGTGCAAATCCCTGATAAACTACAGTTGCATCAAAGTAGCGGTCACAAACGACAATTTTACCTTCAGCCAAGCGTGGTTTGATCAGTGAATTAATATGCTGGGCCCGGTCGGCCATATACAGCAATAATTCAGCTGCAGGAACCAACTCCTTGCTTGCCGGATCCAGCAGAATCGATCTGATTTTTTTCCCGATGGCAGTGCCTCCCGGTTCGCGTGTCACCACATAGGATCGCCCTTTACCTTCTATAAAAGTGCTCAAATATTCCAGCTGGGTCGTCTTACCACAACCCTCTATACCTTCCAGGGAAATGAACATATAATCTTATTCGCCTTTCGTTGTACTTAACTTTTAAACTTTAGGAACCTATTACCATGTTTTTACCGTATGTGGCGGGGAAAATAATTGAGGGATTTAGGATTTGAAATAGGGATAATTCAGGAATTAGGAATTGAAGGTATTCTGTCTATCTAATCCCTTAATCCCAAAATCCTCAATCCCTCAATTTCTCATTTCCTCGATCAGTTCATCTAAATCCCACTCGGCCAGATCTTCCAGCACGCAATAATCAGTCATATCGCATTTTACCGGAGTTATGGATATATAATTTTGGTTTAGCGCCACCCCATCGATCCTGGAGTCCTCCCCAAACGATTGCATATCCCGTCCCTGCCAATAATAAGTTCGATTGCGGGGATCCATACGTTTGTCGACATATTCAGTCAATATCTCCACTCCCTGGCGACTGATCTGAACACCGGCGATCGCTTTCAACGGGAGATTAGGCATATTTACATTGAGAAATGTTCCAAAAGGCAATCCTTTTCTTAAAACCGCTTCGCCTAATTTGGCAACAAACAGGGCGGCATCATCGTAAAATTCTACTTGCGGCCCCTCAATAGATACTGCAATTCCTAGCGTGCCACACAGGGCCGCTTCTTTGGCAGCTGCTACCGTACCGGAATAATTTAAATTGGCTCCGACATTGGCACCCGGATTAATCCCGGCAACGACCACGTCCGGTCGGGTGGGAAGGATTTCCAATATAGCCAGTTTAATGCAATCTGCCGGAGTTCCGTTTACCGCATAACCGCTATATTCACCGTTTAACGAAATTTTGGTGGCACGCAGCGGTTGATTCAAGGTGATGGCGTGCCCGATCGCACTGCGTTCGCGATCCGGGGCAACAACAACCGCTCGATGGCGTTTAGCAAAGCTATTGTAAAGCGACCACAACCCCTGAGCATAAATGCCATCATCATTGGTTAAAAGTACATTCATGGGTAACTTAGAATTTCGCTTATGGATTTTGTATCATATTTTTTATAAAAACACTGTTTGACGATATTAGGGTCGAACAATATCTTGACTTTTTTCGTTGACTTAGATTTATATCTTAAATCGTGCTAAGGTTCAAGATGTATAGTTTATTACAAACACCTAAAGTGCATATTGCGCCAAAAAACAAGGCGGATACGAATTAAGCCGGTCCACTCGTGCCCGTCCACTTCGCTGCGCTTGGCAAGCTGGCGGCCATGGCATGGCAGGCGGGCCTGCCTGATCCCATCTTGTTTAGCCGACGTGTCGGTTCGAAGTTTAAACAAAGCCTGAGGCTTTTACGAAGTGGGAAGCCTGGATGGCGAAGGGACAACAACCAGAAACCTGAGAGACCTGTGAACGCTTACTATGGTGCCAACAAAATCTAAACCCGGAATCAGGAATCTGCCCAGCGGGAAAATCCCTTGCATCGCCAGGCACCCGGGTTCCCTGTTCGGCCTGCTTTTGATTGCCGCCCTGGGCATCATCGCTGGTTATCATTTCATATTTCCGGCATCCGCTGTGGCGCAGATAAATTTAAATGAGGGCCAGGTCGACAGCGTAATCAAGGATCCAAAAATACCGTGGCAGCTTGAAGCCGATGAAATCTTCTACGATCAAGAATACGATGCGTACATTGCTAAAGGCAACGTATCGATATATAAAGGAAATATTAAGTTAGTGGCCAACTTCATCCGATTCGAACAAAAGCAAATGATGGCCTATGCAGAAGGGGATGTGGTGTTGACAAATGGGGAGGACATCCTGAGCGGTTCAAGCATGGACATTGACCTGGAGAACCAGATCGGATCCGTCGAAGATGGATACCTGTTTATCAAGGAAAACAACTATCATTTAACCGGCGATGTGATCAAAAAGGTCGGTGAAAAGACCTATACCATTGATGAAGCCACGTTGACCACCTGCGATGGTGATAAGCCGGATTGGAAAATAACCGGCAAGAACGTAAAAGTAACGCCAGACGGCGAAGGCAGCGCCCAGCATGCGACCGTGTGGGCCCGGAATATGCCGGTCCTGTATACCCCCTATTTTTATTATCCAGCCCGCAAGAAACGTCAGTCCGGTTTGCTGTGGCCCGAATTCGGCAAATCCGATCGCTGGGGCTGGTATTATAATCAACCCTTATTTTGGGCCATTGACAAAAGCTCGGACGCCACATTTTACGGACATTATATGGACCAGCGCGGCATGAAAGGCGGTCTGGAATACCGCTATTACCTGGACGACTGGTCCAAGGGAACCTGGATGATCGATGGCTTGGATGACAAACAAACCGATAGGGGTGGCCAGTCCAGCAAAGATTGGGGCTTTGAAGACGGTACCACGGATATTCTGCGCAAGAACACCGATCGCTACTGGCTGCGGGGCAGCCATCGTCAAAAAATGCCCTATGACTTCAGAGGTCAACTGGATCTGGACATTGTCAGCGATCAGGATTATACGCGAGAGTTTTATAAAGGCTACATGGGCTGGTCAGAATCAAAAGACTATTTTGAGGAAGTTTTCAATCGTGACCTGGACGACTATAATGATCCGATTCGAACCAACCGTTTAAATTTTAACAAGCTTTGGACCAAGTACAGCCTCAATGCAGAGATGCGCTATGATTTGGACAGCACTATCCGCAACACCAAAAAACCGGATATCACCCTGCAGCAACTACCGTTTATCAATTTTGATGCCGTCAAACAACGCATTTCCACTTCGCCTTTTTTTTACAATCTGAATTCGCATTATGTGTATTATTGGAGTCAGGATGGACGCCGCACCCAACGGGTGGATGCCTTTCCACGGCTCTATTTGCCTTTTCAGCTTAAGCCTTTTTTCACGATAGAGCCGTCGGTGGGATGGCGCGGAACCCTGTGGTATTTAGATAAAAAAGAATTCGGTCCGGAAGGCAATCAAAAATTTTACAGCCGCGGACTGTACGACACCCGGCTGGATTTTTTCACGGAAGTATTTAATATATTTCGCACGGAAGGCAAAACAATAGAGTCCATTAAACACACGGTGCGCCCCCGGGTCGTTCATACCTATATCCCCGATAAGGACCAGGACGATCTGCCAAGTTTCGACGGTATTGACCGCATCAATAACCAGAACCTGCTCACCTACTCGCTGACCAACACCTTGACATCCAAAACCAGAAAAGAAGGCAGCTTTGAAATTACCCGCCGTCACGACAATGATAAAGCCACCATAATCGACTCGCAAACCGATTATAGCTACAATGATTTTTTACGCTTTGAATTGGAGCAAAGTTACGATATTAAGAAAGCCAAGCAAAAAGATTCGAAGAAGCCGTTTTCTCCAGTCAGGGGCAGGCTGGATTTATTTCCGGGAAAATATATCGGCCTGGATGCCGACGCGTTGTGGTCCGTCTATGATTATAAATTTTTGTCCCACAACATCGGTGGTAAAATCTGGGACCAGCGGGGAGACAGGCTGCTGGTGGAATACAGGTATACCCGGGAATCAGATGAAATCTCTCTGAATAGGGCCAAGTCCATTTATGGAAATTTACGCCTGAAAGTCACCGACAGGCTCAGGGTTTCAGGGCTTTACGAATATAATTTTCTGGATAAGACCCGGGTTCAAACAGGTTTGGGACTCAACTACAGGGCGGATTGCTGGTCATTCGAGGGCCGTGTAGTCGATAAAGTCAATGTCAAAAAAAAATCTGATTTAAATTGGGAATTTCAAATAAAACTCTTCGGATTAGGTGAGTTTGGGATTTAAGAATTCTGGAAGCCGGCCAGGAAAATTTTACAACACCGTTTCCAATTTAACATTTAATGTGTTATTTGCCGGTACTTGATGCTAGATACTCGATGCTGGATACTCGATGCTGGATACTCGATGCCGGATACTCGATGCTGGATACTTGATGCTGGATGCCGGATACTGGATGCCGGATACTGGATATTGGATACTTGCCTCCGAAACCGCCTGAGATTGAGCATAAAGGGTTATAACGATTGAATATTTAAGGTTTTCTTTCCCTCGAGAGCTAAGGATCTAATGACTGGGTAGAACGATTAACTTGAAAAAAGTCGGAGCGCAGCGACATCCACAAATATTCAATCTCAATTCTTCAATTAGATATTATGGTAATCGTTAAATGAATGATCGCAAACTCGAGCGTCTGTGGTATGTGATGCACACCAAGAGCCGCCATGAAAAAGTCGTTAATGACCTTTTACTAAAAAAATCAGTTGAAACTTATCTGCCCATCGTGACGATGCGCAGCAAACGCCGCGACCGCAAGGCGATGATTCGGGTTCCCCTGTTCCCGGGATATCTATTTGTCAAAACAGATTTACACCCGAATTCGCATCTGGAAGTCGTTAAAACCGCAGGGGCGGTGCGTCTGATCGGCAATAAACAAGGGCCGGTTCCAGTGCCCGACGAAACCGTAGAATCCTTACAAATTATGGTGGATAGCAATAATCCCGTCACCACGGGTCATCGTCTCACAAGCGGCGATAAGGTGATGGTAGTCTATGGGCCGTTTGCAGGAGTCGTCGGAACCTTTGTCAGATATGGCGGTAAAGGACGCGTCATCGTTAATATTGAGGCTCTCGGACAGTATGCTGGGGTGGAAGTCAGTGAAGAAGATATAGAAATTATTCCGAAAATCACTCTTGTCCAAAAACGGGTTTAGAATGAGTCATAAAGTGAGTAATAATACGAGTCATTGAAAAAAATCCTCCTTATATGTAGGGTGGTTGTTAATTTCGCCAAAAAATAACAAATACCCGCAACA
>Ga0209260_10000209_pt1 | contig 38221 bp, 27 predicted proteins | sample WorMetTypGCAVOLI_FD_187421 | JGI IMG/M metagenome (GOLD analysis project Ga0209260, IMG submission 187421) | Marine gutless worms symbiont microbial communities from Max Planck institute for Marine Microbiology, Germany - Olavius algarvensis... ...
TTGCCGGTAATTGTTTGTTTTTGGCGAAATTAACAACCACCCTACATACAAGGAGGATTTTTTTCAATGACTCGTTTTACAACTCATTATATGACTCATTCTAAACTCGTTTTTGGACAAGAGTGAGATTTTCTAAAAAAAGTGGTGGTAATTAATCCAGATGTTATAATTTCGGGTTTGAGTAAATATACAATTTTACTACACTATGTTCTATTTTGGAAAAAAGTGTCCTTAATACATTGGAGTGAAGCGACATCAATAACAGAAAACAATATCAATTGGTTCAATAAAAAATACCTCAAAATGCACTTAAAGTTGCCAAAAGCATTCCTTTTTCCCGGGAAACTGGCCATGGAGTATCACCATAATTGCGGGTTTAGTCTTATAAACAATGTGTTTTATGCATCAAATAGTATTGACGGTATTTTTTCGATCACGGAAAATGAGTTTGAAGAAAAGTTTTCAAATATTAAACCATTAAAATTTTTATTTGTCGGGTCTTTTGTCAAAGAAAAGGGATTTGACCTTCTGAATGCCGTTTTTGTAAGATTGACGGAAAATAAATATAATTTTGAATTGCATGTTGCCGGAGACGGTCTAATTAAACCAACAGATGGAATTTTTAATCACGGATTTCTTTCAAAAATTGAGGCCCTTAGACTTTACAAAAAATGCCATGTGTTTCTTATGCCTTCCATTGCAGATTGCAACCCCTTGTCCTTAATCGAAGCAGCCAAAACTGGCAACGCTATATTAGCTTCCAGGGGAGTTGGCAATTACCCTGAATTTGTGAATGGAAATGGTTATGTCTTCGAAATTGGGAATGAAAACGAGCTTTTTATTGCCTGCACTAAAATTCTTGCTGCCAGTAAAGACAAATTAGCTAAAATGGCAAATAAATCAATAGAATTGACTTCTGAAATTTCACACGCGCATTCGGCCCAATCATTTTACAATGCAATTCGGCACGCCATAAATTAAGAACGATCATACAAATGCAATGAAACGATGTCGGGATACTCTATAGACCCTATAGTTGCATAAAATTTTGAAATCCAACTTCGCTGCTGCAATGAAGACCATTGAAAGTATTGACTGATCCTGGATTCTGGTTTCTGGATCCTGGATGTCGTTGAAATTCACCGATAGTGTCCTGTTAGATATCCAGCATCAAGTATCAAGCATCCAGCATCAGCCCGGAAAAAGCAACAATCTCAGACATAACGGCCAGGCTAGATGACAAGAATTTATGCAATGTCAGGGTAGACCAGGCTAAAGGATCAGAGTGAACGAAAAAATGATGGACATAAAAGGTTTAAGGCTTTCTGAATTTAATAGCGGTGAAAATCCAAATACGCTAGATCTTGCTCAAAACGGTCGCGATTCTAAGGCCTCGGTGCGGAGTGTTATGCTGCTAGCCATCTTGATTCTGGCGACGGCTCATCTTTCAGTCAAAGCCTTTTTTCCAAATCCAGTTTTTTGGGTTATTGGAGCATCATTGGTCGTTTCCATTGGGTGTGCTTGGGTAATCGGCCGAAAAGATTATTTCGGGTTTCTTTTGGCGCTTTTTGTTTGCGCCCACTTTAATTTCGCAGACAACCAGGGCGGACTCTGGTCATATGTTCTATTTGCTGTTTTTCTTATCTGTGCTTTTCTTCGAATTAGACAACCCGTCAATTTAAAGGCTGTTTCAACTAGTGCAAGCCTGCTCTTATTGATATTTTTTATACACCAGGTATTGGGTACTATTTTGAATCCCTATTCATTGATCAGCAATATTCAGGCTATAATTGTTGCAATATCGCAAGTCCTTATTTTTTATTTCTTTGCTTCTCAGCCAGCAACTGAATCGAATCTTAAACGTCTTTTATCCGTCTGGTTTATCACTATACTTTGGGTGTTTGTGATAGCTTTGAATCAGAAATATCACTGGGTGGTTTCTTCAAGTCCCTTAATGCCGCAGGTTTTCAGATACAAGTCTTTGGGGATTTTGTCATCGACTCCTGCAGGTTCTTTTCAGAACACCGAGTTGTTCGCCGAATATTTTTGCATTGTTTTTGTGCTCGCCCTTGTCATTTTTAGCCATTCAAGGGAACTGGCAAGTTTGAGCATCAAAAAACTATATCCGCTGGTTGCAATTTTGATCTCCATTGGTTCGATAATGATGGGGGGTGCCCGCGCCGCAGTTCTCCTTGCCGTGGCCGCAGCTTTTTATCTCACCATTCTCAATTTTATTGTGGCGCCCTCTGGCAGAAGCTTTCGACGGATATTGCTCATTCTGGCCGTTTTATTGCTGTCCGGTTTTATTTTTATGAAGGTCGGCACTTATTTTTCAATCGAAAATATGGTGAAAGATTTCCAGGATCTAGTTCCCGGGAAAATCGATTCTGAATCCGTTATTTCTGGTGAGGGCATTAACCGTTCATTCACGGGTGCCTACAAACTGCTTTCTGAAGGATCCTGGTGGCTTGGTTATGGTTATAACATAGGGGGAAACAATCCCAAAAGCCTTGGACTCAAAGCTTCGGACTATCACAGTTTATATCTGTGTCTTCCTTTTTTCTACGGATGGATTGGTGCGACAGCTTATGTATTGCTTTTATTCACCACCGGGCTTCGCATCTATATTAGCTATTTGAAGAACCGCAGGTCCGATCATTTTTTAGTCCCGATTGCACTTGGATTATCGGTTGCATGGGGCGTCTTTCTTTTGGATCAATACAAGATCTCCGTAACCCGCAACCCGAGTTATTTTTTCCTGACTTGGATGTGGCTTGGACTGACCCACGCCGTGGCAAATTCCATGCACCATGCAAGTTCTAAATCCAACGCAGATTAGAAGGTAACAGATACTATTAAAAATTAAGTTTGTTTTAAACCGTTAGGCGCCTGCAACTTGCTAGCGGTTGCGTGGAATCGAGAAAATTTGTACGATAGATACACACAATATCAGTTAAAAGAAACTAAAGAATCCTGATAGCAACCATGCGGGTACTTCATTTTATGAACATTCCATTGAGTATCCACCAGATCAAAACCGAAGGAAGTGAAATCGATCATGGTGGTGGATGGCTCGCCGCGCTTTTGGGGCAAATGTTCAAAAACACCAACTTTACGTTCGCTTGCGCAACGTTCGGGAAAACGGAAAATCTTCAGGACACCCATGACGATCGCATTCAATGCTTTGTGATCCCAAGGGGTTGGGCTCGGAGCGGGTCAACAACGGCCAAATACCTTCACAGGTGCCGTGATCTTGTCACCGAATGGAAGCCCGACCTTCTTCATATTCACGGCACGGAAGAGGCGTACGGTCTTCTGACGGCTCGTGGCTTGGTCAAATGCCCTACCGTAATCAGCCTGCAAGGCCTGATAGGACCATGTTCCGATTGGTACCGGTTTTTCGGGAACCGTAGTTTTTTTGACATCCTTCGCATGCACCGCATGCTGGAGTATGCCGTCATGCGCGGCCAGTTGAATATGTACCTGCGGTTTAAGAAGAACGCAAAGCGGGAGCGGGAGATAATCTCGGGCAACCGCTTTTTCATTGGCAGGACTGCCTGGGACCGAGCCTACATTCTTGCAATTAATTCAGCGGCTAAATACTTTCACGGCGGCGAACTTTTACGGGAAGCTTTCTGGCAAAAGCGATGGGATCTTGCCAGAGGCAAACGGCATCGAATCATCTTTACCAATGCCGGCCACCCACGAAAGGGAACCGAAGTTTTATTAGATGCTGTTAAGCTACTGCGTTCCCATTACCCTGATCTGCAGGTTGCAATCGCCGGCGGTATTAGCCATAGAAGCGGTTACGGGAAATATATTCGTTGTCGGATATCCGAACTGGGTAACACTGCCATAGAATTAGGACAGTTGAACGCCCAACAAATGGCGACAGAACTCTGCAATTCACATGTATTTGTCTCCCCGTCCTATATAGATAACAGCCCAAACGCTGTCTGCGAGGCCCAAATGATTGGTATGCCCGTCTTAGCAACATACACGGGGGGGGTCCCGAGCCTGATCGCGGAGGGGCTGACAGGATTGTTTTTTCCAACCGGCGACGCCCCGATGCTGGCGGCTAGACTTCGGGAGATTTTCGAGAATGATGCACTGGCGATGAAACTTGGCAGTCAGGCCCATGAAGCTGCTTCGCAACGTCATGATCCTGGTTTGGTCGTCAAAGAGATACTGGCGGTTTACGAGGAAGTTCTTAGCAAGGCGGCATAATACGACCGAAACTTTTAAGCTGAACCAACATATTGAATTGAAATGAGAAAAATCGATCATGACAATCTGCCCCACTTGGTTGAGTGTGCTCGCCGCCTGGCTGTCACGCGTTGGTGCACCTTATGGGCGAAACTGGCCGCGTATTGGTGGGGCGTGGGCCTCGGGCCAGATTGCTCGTTCATCGGGAGAGCCCGATTCCGCCGTCACCCCTGCAGCCGCATCGTCATCGGTGCAGACTGTGAATTCAGATCCTCCCCGGTCTCAAACCTTGTTGGCGTCAACCGACCGTGCATCATATCAAGCTTGATGGAAGGAGCAATGATTGAAATCGGCCCAAATTGTGGTTTCAGCGGCACAGTGATCGGCTGCGCTGAAAAAATCATTGTCGGTGAAAATGTGCGCTGCGGTGCCAACACACTGATCACAGATACCGACTGGCATGCGGACGATCCGCGTACCAGTCAGAATGCGCCCGTAATTATTGAAAAAGGAGTATGGTTAGGCGTAAATGTTATGGTGCTCAAAGGAATATCAATCGGAGAAAACACGGTCGTTGCTGCAGGGAGTATTGTTACGCAGTCTTTACCCGCTAATGTTGTGGCTGGAGGCATTCCGGCAAAACCTATTAAAAATTTGCCTGCAAGGAATAAATTCTAAAACAGGCATTTGGTCGCCAACCGGCCAATCTCAGTAAAAAGATAACGATATATAAAAGATGCTAAACCTAATTTTTCTGGGTGGATTTGATTATCCTCACGGTATGGCTGGAACCAGGCGCATCCAAAATGCCATAAATGGTTTGAAAGGCCACCCGAATATTTCCATCCAGGTCATTGTCTTGAGACAATCCAGCAAAAAAAACTCATTGGCCGGCGTGCACCATGATATTACATATGAAACAGTCATGGGCGATTTATTTGGATATAAATTGGTATTTTCGATGCCCTTGCTTTATTGGCGGACAAGGAGGAAAATACACCACCTTTTTAAACAAGGCCAGAGCAATGTTCTTTATGTCTATGGGCCGTCCTCTTTCGACAATTCTTCCGCTATTAATTACGCGCGAGGGCTAGGCTATAAAATAATCTTTGACATCGTTGAGGATCATGAGCATGCGTACCATATATCAAAGCGTTTAATGCACCATGCCAAAATTAGGCATATTCGCCGACTATCGCGGTTGGCCTTATCCAAAGCTCATGGAATTGTCGTCATAAGTTCTCACCTTGAAAACAAAATTCTCAGTCTTACGTCCGGTGCAGTACCGATTCATAAACTTTCAATATCTATCGATATGGCTTTGTATCCGAAACCATATGTGAAAAGGGACAACTCTATTCATTTGTTGTATGGGGGCAGCTTTGGCGAAAAAGATGGCATACCGGTTTTACTAAACGCATTTAATGAATTAGCTTCGAAGCGAAACCATGTTAAACTGGTGTTGACCGGGCAAGGGGATGATGAATCAATGCGCATTCTGCATGGATGCATTGAGGCATCACCCTTCAAAAACAGGATTTCATACAGGGGTTATCTTGACGATAATTCCTATTACCAGGTTTTGCAAGAAGCTGACATTTTATGCATGCCACGCATTGACAGCGAGTATGCTCAAGCCGGTTATCCCTTTAAGTTGGGGGAATATTTGGCCACTGGCAAGCCTGTTATTGCTTCATCGGTTTCCGATCTGCCGAAATTGTTGCGCAATCGTAAAGACGCCATGCTGGTCACTCCCGGCGACAGCAGCGCCATGGCAGAGGCTGCAGGCTATTTGATCGACAACCCGGAGCAATCAAGGCGGATCGGTGAGTCCGGTCGGGCAATCGCTAAATTAAAATTTGACTATCGTGAGCAGGGCAAAGATTTATATAACTTCATCCATGCGATAGCGGCCAGCGGCTAAAATTTGATTTTGAATTTTCAGAACAAAACTATGGCCTGCGATGTGAAAACGATTTTCCAAAAACTGATTGCAAACTTCCATCGGAATGCATTTAAACATTTCGGAAATGGTACCAAGCTGAATCCGACCGCTTCGATTCACAAAAAGAGCCTTATTTCAATCGGAGAGAACAGCTTCATCGGTAAGTGGTGCCATATATCCGTTGTGGAACCCGCCTATCTAAAAATTGGAAATTATGTTGGAATTTCTCCGTATACTAAGATTCTGGCAGGGGATCGAAAGCTTGATGTTGTGGGGAAATATTTTATGACAATTGCAGAGCCTATTAACTTGCCGGTCATTATCGAAGACGATACAATGATTGGCATGGAGTCAATGATTTTGAAAGGCGTAACAATCGGTGAGGGTGCTGTAATCGGAGCAAGATCTCTTGTCGTTAAAAATATTCTTCCATATTCGATTGCAGTGGGCATGCCTGCTAGAATGGTAAAGCTTAGATTCAAATGGGAAGATATACCGAGACATATGGATGCAATTCACAGTCAGTATGATATTCACCGGTTGAAAGATGAATATAAAATGGCGGGCCTTATTTGAATACGCAGGGCAACGAATGTCGCAGGGGGTAATTTGGACAAATAAAAATGAAAAACGCAAATTCAAAAACCTTACTTTTGGTCGGGCCAGATCTGAAAGGTTTAGGCGGCATTTCCCAGGTGTCTCGAATTTGGAGAGATGGGGGGATATTTCAAGAGCACGACGTGACTTTCATTCCCTCGACTACCGATGCGGACATAAACCGTTTTTTCTATTTTGTCCGCAACTGGTCTCGCTTCATATCACTTGTTGCCATGGGTGCGACCTGTGTCTGGATTCACACGTCGGCGTCCAGAAGTTTATACCGAAAGTCGCTGTTCATTCTCGCGACAGCATTGTTTCGGAAAAAAATTGTTTTGCATATCCACCCGAGCCATTTTCATGATTTTCTCACTTCACTGAGGGGCTTTTCCAGGCGGTATGTATTTTATGTGTTAAGACACGTGGGCATCTTCGTCGTCCTGACCAACGCCATGTGTGAAAAGATTAAGGCCTTATTCCCAGGCAAGCGCGTCTTTATTTTGCCCAACCCCGTCGGTGTGGCTTCTCTCATCGGCCCCCGCGTTTTCCATCGGGCTGCCAACCGCCTGCTATATTTGGGATGGTACATCCCTGAAAAAGGGATATATGAACTTGTCGATGCCGTTGAGATCCTTGTACAGAGCGGTATGGATCTAGAACTTGATTTTTACGGCACCAAACAAATCGACCGCCTCAAAGCCTATGTTAAATGCAAAGAACTGCAGAGCAGGGTCAGGGTCAACGGCTGGATCAATTTGGAAAAAAAGATCGAGGCCCTTCGAACCTCCACCATGCTGGTTTTGCCCAGCCATTCCGAAGGGATCCCAAATGTTGTTTTAGAGGCTATGGCTACAGAGACGCCAATCCTGGCAACATCTGTCGGGGGGGTAAAGGAAATACTGAGGGATGGAGAGAATGCATTGATCGTAGAAATCAATAACCCAATCGACCTGAGTGAGAAAATCCGCCAGATGCTGCAAGACAAAGGCCTGCGGATCCGGCTATCTGAGAATGCCTACCGGGACGCTGTTGAAAAATACGATGTCGAAATAATCAAGAAAGAATTTAGGCAAATCATCGCGAGCGTTAACAATGAGGATTGAAAAAAATCATTTCTTTCACACGTTGGTTTATATCCTGGTTTCTGTCTTTTGCTTCTCACTGCCAGACGCTTTCGCGGCTGAACGGATAACAATAAGCACGCTTAAAGACCTCCACCTGACAACACCGTTGGTCGAAAAAGGAGAAGCCCGTGCCGTAATTGTTTCTCCAGCAGCAGGACGCTACCGGGCTGAAGTAAAGTATGTCCGTGAACGGATCCGTAAGCTTAGCGGCGTGAATCTGCCAATATATGACGATACCAACAGACCGATGGAGTTGTTAAAAGGGCAGCATGTCATTGTCCTGGGAAACATGGCAACCAGTGCCTTTATTGAAACGCTCTACCGCCAGTGGCATGTGATTCTTGACCTTAAATACCCGGGCGCGGGTGGCTATGTATTGCGCAGTCTGCATAACCCCTATGGAACCGGTCGTAACGTAATTTTCCTCGGCGGCTCCGATGACGCCGGCGTGAATGAGGCGGCCCGGGTATTCGTCGGCGGGCTTAAAGGGGACACTGCTGCACTGAATGTCGGCAGGCTGATGAGGATCAGGCTTGGTAAAGGGCTTACCCTGCCAGTGATCGGGGCCTATCTGCAGAATTGGGATGTGCAGAGCTGGAGCGACAGCAGGCGCACGACTGCCGCCGGGGCAACAACCGGGTATGACCCGGCGACGTTCTTCGGCTGGAATCCGATCAGCATTGCCGGCGCACTCTACTACATGACCGGGCAAAGGGAATATCTGGATACTTTTAAGGAACTCGCGATCCCGAATCTTCGGAAGTCACCCACGGTCAACAGAGCCAGTAACGCGTTTGTCGACCCCGCGAACCCCCTGGTGAAAAGCTACCACTACCGGGCTCACCTCTTAGATTGCGTCTATGATCTGATTGAGGAAAGTCCCCTCTTTACCAATGACGAGCGTCTGTTTATCACCAACAAGCTCTTGGATCATCAATATGAACTTGATCCGAACAATACTTATAGCAGACCGAACGCAGATCGACATGGCATGTGGCACATGATTTGTATTTACACGGGCAGTCGCTACTTCTCCTATCACTACCCTGATCTGGTTTGGAACAAGCGTATCAGTAATGTCCGGCAAGGCTTTGCATCTTTCATCAATAATCCAACATGGGGTGAACGGGACACTCTTGAATGGGTCGCGACGTCCATAGAGCCGGTTTTCAATTTTTTTATTATCGACGGATTTGACAATTTCGTGCAAAGCGGCACGGCTGACATTTTTATGCAAGGGCTCACAACACTTATGAGCGGGGAGGAAAAAGATTACTATAATCGATTCCTGCCTCTCAACCTTCTTTTCAAAGCAACGAATTTGTTGAAAGACTCTCGGTACCTCTGGATGGCCAAGCAACTGAGGGCGGATTATAATACTTTCCGTATCGGCCAATCCTATTGGCCCCCTTTAGAATTGGAAGCGAGGCCGCCTAAGGACTTGGTCGGCAGAGTAACCGTTGCTCCGCTGGCTCGAACTGATCATGAAACAGCTAAAACACTAGTGTCCGCGCAAGAAGCGTTTCAGCTGTTATCTTATAGAAGCGGCCTCGGCCGAAGAGACGATTTCCTACTGCTGGACGGTTTCGAAGGGCTGGGCAGACATCCGTACCAACTTAATACGATTGTCCGCTTGCGCATGTTCGGTGGGAAAAACATCCTAACTGGATATGCCAACGATCTCGATATAACGCGAAATGGGATGTCTGACTCGCATGTCGCTAGGAGTGCGGCATTGAAACAAAAAAAGGCGACAAAAGACTTCGCCTACATTCATACCGAAGTGCCGGACATGCCCGCATCGATCTGGCAGCGACAGATTGTCTACCTTAAGGGCCGTTGGACTGTGGTCGTGGACCGCGTCATAGCTGAGCAGGCGGGAAGGTTCGATATCATCAGATCCTGGCAGATGGGAACCCGCATTAAGAAAATAGGAAAACCTTCACGCCGGATCCTATTGGCCAATGGTGCCGGCTTGGCGAGTGCCGACATGCTTTTTGAACAGATCTCAAGCACGATCGTTCAGGGAAAAATATCGCGGGACCTGGGCGCTGGTGATGCAGTGGAGATGGCCACTTTGTTTTTCAACGATGATGGCCCCAAGGCAATTTCGCCGGTGAATCAGGGAGGGTTTCTGGTTTCCGGAAGGCAGGCGGCGTTTATTGGGGTCGGCCCGTATCGCTCTCGAGCGCTAACTGTTTCAGCTGATTTTGCCTATATCGGCACGGACCGGTTTCTTCTCCTCGGCGGCGCCACCGAGCTGAAACTACAGGATGTGGTCGTTTTCCGTTCAGACAGCCCGGCCACTGTTCTGTGGGATTTAAAGGACGAATCGGCAATGGTCTGCGCGGCTAATGCTGCGCATATCCAGTTGGGGGTTGCAGGAGGTACCCTGGCCACGGTTGTGCTTCCGGGAGAACGGGTGATCGATTCGGCGGTTCCACCGAAAGATTTGCCGAGCCGGATCGCTGCAGCCCTATCGGGCCTGGAAATGGATTTAAGGAGCACAGAACATGCTGGCCTGAAGGCATCACAACGATTGGGCGATTGGCTGGCGAAGTGGGAAGTTGACTTGGGTGGCAACATAAACGTGCTCGCCGAAGTGGATACCCCCCAATTTTATGGCAATGATTTTTGGGCCATAAGCCAGGCGGGGCCGACAGCAAATATTGCTCGTATCGGAGCTGACGGCAAACTGCTCAAGAAAGTCCAGCAAGACGGTGAACTGCTGAGCGTCTGGGTGGCAAAGGGCGAGATGCAGTCCAAATCATTTTCCATGCTGGCTGGTTTCAAGGACGACATGCTGCGCGCCTATTCCCGGGAGGGAAAAGAGATTTGGAGCGTTAAGACAGAGATCCATCCGGATTTTATAATCGGCGACCGGTATGCCGCACCTTGGTTCACGAATCCACGTCCGCCATACAACATGACCGGAGTCTTTTCGATCATAGCGGGCGACCTATGGGGCAACGGTGAAGAGGAGATCGCCATCGGCCGGCCTTGCACTGTAGAATTCTATGACCTTCATGGCCGATTGAACGCCCGGGTTCCAACCCGCTGGGGAAACAATACGTCGCTATCTTTGCAAAAAAATCCGGGATCATATGGGAAAGGCCCGATTCTGCTTGCTGGCAAGGCTTATACCGGCAACCCGCAACTGAGTGGAATTAATCATGCATATACCAATATTTCCGATAGCCTGTATGGCGGAATTATTCCCGAGTATGCCAACATGCATGCCTGGCTGCAGCGCGGGACCTCGGGACTGCGGGTTACGGACATCAACGGTAACGGTAATGCAGAAATTATTTATACACTTAGTGGACATTGGAACGAATTACGGGTGTACGACAACTCCGGAAAGGTCATGTGGATGAAGTATTTCGGGCCGGGCAATAGTAGATCTATCTATATGTCCTCGTTGGAAACCACAGATCTCGAGGGCGATGGTTTTAAGGAAATCATAGTCGGCACTGAGAAAGGCTGGGTGCATGCTTTCGACCGAAAGGGGGATATCATTTGGCAGCGGCATTTTGCAAGCGGTGTCACATGTCTTTCGGCGAACGAAAAGCACAACATGGTAGCTGTAGGATGTGAGGACGGAATGCTGGTACTACTGGACGCAGCCGGCAAACAGATAGCTGTGGGAGATATGAAGTCGGCCGTCAAATCAGTCATATTTATGGCTGATGGGGTTATTGGCGGCAATGAGGATGGAATGGTAGCGTGTTATGGTATAAAATACTAATTTTTCGACAGGTTACGTCAAAATATTGCCTATGGACCAACTGACTCAAAAACTGAAAGACGGACAAATGCAGGTGCTTGAGGTGCCGGAGCCGGCATTACCTGATGGAAACCTGCTTATTCAAAATATGTATTCCCTGGTCAGCGCCGGAACTGAGGGCAGCACGGTCAAGGCGGCTAGATCCAGCCTGATCGAGAAGGCGAAACAGAGACCCCAGCAGGTCAAGCAGGTTATTGACACACTTAAGTCACAAGGGCCGGTTCAAACTTACCGTGCAGTTATGAAACAGTTGGATGCCTATTCGCCGTTAGGATACTCATGCGTTGGCAAGGTAAAAGGAATAGGATCAAAGGTAAAAGGCTTTCAGGAAGGGGATTTGGTGGCGTGCGGCGGACTGACAGCTTGTCATGCAGAGGTTGTGAGTGTGCCGCAGAATCTGTGCGGGAATCTGCAGCCGGATACGGATTTGAAGCAGGCGACCTACAACACCTTGGGAGCCATTGCCATGCAGGGGGTACGGCAAGCGGACCTTAGACTGGGTGAGACCTGTGCGGTCATTGGGCTTGGGCTGCTTGGGCAGCTAGCGTGCCTTCTGTTGAGAGTGTCCGGGGTGCGGGTGATCGGGATCGACATCGATGCAGTCATGGTCGAGATTGCGGCGAAGCATTGTGCGGACCTGGCCTTGACTCGCAACGACGAGGGCATCGATGGCAAAATAAATGAGTTTAGCGGCCGAATCGGGTGCGATGCGGTAATCATCGCAGCGGGCACGGATTCGTTGGATCCGATCAACTTCGCCGGAGCAGTTGCAAGAAAGAAAGGAACGGTGGTGGTGGTCGGGGCGGTGCCGACCGGATTCGACCGGGAGCCGCATTATTACAAAAAAGAGCTGCAGGTCAAGATGTCATGTTCATACGGTCCAGGTCGATACGACCCGCAATACGAGGAAAAAGGACTTGATTATTCTCCGGCCCACGTGCGATGGACTGAGAAGCGCAACATGGAGGCTTTCCAGGAGCTAATATACTCAAAAAAAATTGATGTCAGCTATCTAACCACTCATACTTTTAAACTCGAAGATGCCCCCAAAGCCTATGACATGATTTTGGAAAAGACCGAACCTTATCTCGGCCTTCTCATCGAGTACGATATTACCAAAGAACCTGACTTAAAGAAGTCAAAAATCACTATTAAACCTCCAACCTCAATCATCAAACCTTCACGGGTTTCTATCGGATTCATAGGGGCCGGAAGTTACGCTCAAAGCCATTTAATCCCTAACTTGCAAACAGGTGATGATTTAGTGCTTAAAGGCGTCATGACAGCGACAGGAACGGGGTCGCGGTCAGTCGGAGAAAGATTCGGGTTTGAATTCTGCACAGGGGACGAGACGGACATCATTGAGAATTCTGGGATCAACACCGTGTTTATCGCCACCCGCCACGACAGCCATGCCGATTACGTGCTAAAGGCTCTGAACGCCGGCAAGAACGTCTTCGTTGAGAAGCCTCTGTGCCTCAATCCGAAAGAGTTTGGTCAGGTATATCAAAAGTTAAATAGTAAAACGGTTAACTTGTCATCTAGGCTAAAAGAGGATGAAGCTCCCGCCTATGATACTGACCAACCAATTGACGATAACTCTATTCGACCCATACTAATGGTTGGATATAATAGACGTTTCTCCCCTTTTGCCCAAATGATCAAAGGCACTCTGGGTTCCGGTTCAATAGCGATGACATATCGGGTGAATGCCGGGGCAATTCCCCCTGATCATTGGATACAGGATCAGGACTTCGGGGGCGGAAGGATCATTGGCGAGGTGTGCCACTTTGTCGATTTCCTTACATACATAAGTGGATCTCTTCCAGCCTTGGTTCATGCAGACGTTCTAAAAGATCCAAATGCTCTAAACGATTCTTTAACGGTGTCCCTGAAATACGTAAACGGCTCCATCGGCGCTATCTCATATTTTGCTAACGGCGCCAAGAGCCTTTCCAAAGAGAGGGTCGAAGTCTACGCGCATGGGTGCACGGCTGTTATTGATGATTTTAAGTCGATGACGCTCCATTCAGGAGGGAAGAAGACAAATAAGAAGCTGATGAGCCAGGACAAAGGGCAAAAGAACGAAATACGGGTGTTTATCGATGCCGTGCGCGGGGGTGCGGAACCACCGATACCCTATGACGAGCTCTTCAGCACATCGCTGGTGACCTTCAAGATCCTCGATTCAATCCGCACGGGTCAGAGTCTTAAGATTTAATTGGCGACAGACATACACGGCCAAACACAGGCTATGAAAATTTTTCTCTGCCGACTCAGCAGAGACAAAACAGTCAGCCGGCATTATCTTTCTTGTCTCTATAGCATGTGCAATTTTTAGACCTTCAGAATCATCATCGAGTTAATTTCAGATAAATCAATTGAAAATTAGGAAAGAATACATTCAACGCTTGAAATGTGCTTCGGCTGGTGAAGTGCTTTTTAGACTGAAACAGGCTGTTGAGAATCGATATTTAAAATGGAAAATTCAAAATAATCGATTTGAGCTAAAGATATCGGAACTAAAGAGAGAGGATATTGAACAGCTTGCATTGCCGGCTATTAAAGGGGAAGTAACAAAGGAGCAGGTTCAACAGATATTAGATGGGAAGGTATTTAGGCTTAATACCAATAAAACCGAAATTGAGAATTTTGAAGAAAAAAACAGGGATGCTTTTTCCTCAAGTGTCAAGACTGGTTCAACTTCACCTGATATTCGCGCAGTGTGGGAACCTGCTCGGTTGCAGCATATTTCCTTGCTTTTCAATTATTTATTGAGGCATCCTGAAAATGAACCTGTCAAAGAATTAGCTAAAAGTGATGTTCTGAAATGGATCGATGAAAACCCATTTTTGAAAGGCCCGCATTACCTCTCAGCCATGGAATGCGGTCTAAGGATCCCCGTTTTTTTTTATGCACTGAAAAGCCTTGATAATTTATCAGAAGCCGACAACCGCAGAATATTATATTCAATATACTCCCATGCTTGGTGGATCGAGCGCAATCTATCCCTCTATGCGTCCCTTGGAAACCATACCGTTTGCGAGTGCGTGGGGCTGATTTTCGCGGGGGCAGTGTTCCGGGGCCATGAGGACAGCCGCAAGTGGCTTGAAACCGGCTACCGGCTGCTGGATCAGGAATTGGGACACCAGTTTCTGTGGGACGGTGGGCCGGCCGAACAATCCTTTGCCTACTATCGCTTTGTAATGGACCTCTATTGGCTTGCAGCGGATTTTCTGGAAAAAAACCATCTTCGCGACTGTACCGAATGGAAACACCGACTTTCGTCAGGTGAGGCTTTTCTAAACGCCGTTCAGAACGAAGCCGGCGAATTTCCATCCATTGGCGACTGTGACGATGGCTATGCCGTTGCCCCTGGGATCACGCATATGCGCGATAAGGCATCTGCGCCAACAGACCCAATCACCACATTTACTGCGTCGGGTTACACGGTTATGCGAGATGAGAGTGGCTCGATTTTGACTTTCGACCATGGGCCGCTTGGGATGCCGCCGTTATACAACCACGGACATTCTGATGCATTGTCAATTACATTTACGGTAAAAAATAAACTTTTCCTTATTGATCCAGGTACCTACCGATATAATGGAGTTCCTGAGTGGCGCAAATATTTTAAAGGAACAAGTGCCCATAATACAGTCACGATTGATAATTTGGATCAAGCTGTCCAGGCAACAGGCTTTATTTGGAGCCACCCCTATAAAACCGAGTTGATTAAAAGCATTAATTTTGATGACGGCTACTATTTAAGAGCAGTTCACGACGGTTACAGCAGGCTGAAATATCCGGTTTTGCATGGGCGGTCCATTTGTTGGTTCAAAGAATCGAATTTTATGATTAAGGACTCCTTTACCGGTAAGGGTATCCATAGATTTGAATTAAATCTTCATTTCCATCCCGACGCTGTTTTATCTAAAAGCGAATCCTGCTGGGAAGCGGCTAATCAGGGTGAAAAGATTTTCATCGCATTCTCAGGCAATGACGAAATGGAGCATATTCGGGGACAGGATGACCCGATATCCGGTTGGTACTCTCCATCCTATGGTATTAAGGAACCATGCAGCGTGCTCAGGTGTTCTAAGGATGGTGGGCCTGATGAAATATTTTTTTTTACGGCAATTAGTACAAACCGCCTACAAGATTTAAAATCACTACGAGATAATTTCTATCGAATTGAAAAGCAGGCTGAAAATTCTTGACATCTGGGTCGACCCTGTTACACGCAAGGAAGCTGCCGAGCGGGTTCAGAGTGTTCTTCAAAACGGCACCCGTCCTCACGCCGTATTTGCCGTCAATCCCGAAAAAAATTTCTCCGTTCGCCGGGACCCGGAGCTTTACGATTGCTATCGCCGGGCGGAACTTCTGCTGCCAGATGGGATCGGCATGGTGAAGGCGGCCGAACTGCTGCACGGCGCAAGGCTGTCCCGGGTGCCGGGCTCCGAGTTTATTTACGATGTATGCGAAATTGCCCGGCAAGAGGGCAAGGCGATATTCGTATACGGGGCAAAGGAAGCGGTCAACCAGCGGTCGTGTGAAGTGTTAAAGGACCGCTTCCCAGGTATTCAGATCGCCGGCAGGGCTAATGGCTGCGTGAAAGGCGCGAACATGCCGGGTCTGATTGATAAGATCAACGGGTCAGGTGCGGCAGTGCTCTTTGTGGCCCTGGGCTCACCCAAGCAGGAAAAATGGATTTGCAGGCACAAAAGCCAACTTACGCATGTCAGGGTGGTTCAGGGCCTTGGTGGAACGCTGAACACAATTGCCGGGACCGTCAAGCGCGCGCCGGAGTTTTGGCGTAACCATAGTATTGAATGGTTATACAGGCTGCTGTCCGAACCAAAGCGAATCAAGCGACAGAAAGTTCTGCCAGTGTTTGCGCTTCTTGTGCTTATTGAATGGATGAAGATGAGATTGGGATTAAAATAGATTGATTCCTTTTTACCTATTTTGCTATTCATCCAATCAACTATTTCAGCAAGGGCTGCAATACAGTTTTAAGCTCTGCATCGAAAGATTTAGCCAGTGAAAACTATTACAGATATTAGGCCCCTTGATTGGGCAAAGGTTCTGTTGTTCAGCCTATTATTAGCCGGCATATATTACTCCACCTTTGTCTGGCTTGTGATAAAAGATTGGTCACGAGAGGATTATACCTATGGATATCTAATTCCACTTGTTGTCCTTTACCTGCTATGGGAAAAAAGAAACGAAATATTTACGGCTCCTTCCAAACCGACCTGGGTTGGAGCTTTTATTTTAATCCCCGGTACCATTCTATTCTGGCTGGGCGAGTTATCAGGTGAATTTTTTACTCTGTATTTTTCCTTTTGGTTGGTTCTGATTGGTATTTGCTGGATAAATTTTGGTTGGCCAAAATTAAAACTATTTGCATTCAGCCTAGTCCTCGTCCTACTAATGTTTCCTCCGCCTAACTTTCTCCACAATGAGATTACCTTCAAATTAAGACTGATATCCTCACAACTCGGGACTTGGTTGATGCAACTTTACGGCATGTCAGCATACCGGGAGGGTAACATCATCGATTTAGGTTTCACCCAGCTCCAGGTTGTAGATGCTTGCAGTGGATTACGGTTTTTATTCCCGCTCTTTGTTTTAGGGCTATTACTTGCGTATTTTTTTAAGACATCCTATTGGAAGGGTGCCTTTTTGGTTTTTTCCACAATTCCGATAACCATTTTAACGAACAGCCTTAGAATAGCTATGACCGGTATTTTGTATGAGCTCTGGGGGACGAAGGTTGCTGAGGATTTTTTCCACGGGTTCTCGGGGTGGTTTATATTTATGTTTGCGCTTAGCATCATGTTGTTGGAAATGTGGATAATGAGGAAGATTTTTCCTGAGAAATATTCTTTCTCAGCTCGGGGCTCAAAGCTGAAAGTTCAAAAGGAAAATGAAGAATTTAAATTTGAAACCAGCGAAGCTGAAATACCCCCTGCCTCAAACCCCCAACCCCAACCCCAAAAGGGTTTTTCGACCTTTTTTCACCCGCCCCAGTTTGTGGTGGCTTTTATTTTGCTGGGGTTGACGCTGGTGTTGTCACAGGGGATTGAGTTTCGGGAGCAGATTCCGATTGCAAAATCGTTTGATGAGTTCCCGGCGCAGGTGGGAGGATGGACCGGCAAAAGTCAGGCGATAGAGCAGGTTTTTCTGGATGCATTGGATCTGAGCGATTATATAATGGCAAATTTCTCTAATCAATCCGGTAAATGGGTGAATTTTTATACTGCCTATTATGAAAGCCAGAGAAAAGGTGAATCCATTCATTCACCTGCAAGTTGTCTGCCAGGAGGCGGATGGGAATTTAAGGAAGATGGGAGTACGCGTATCCCAATACCCGGGTATAAAGATGGATTCATACCGGTGAACCGGGCCTTTATGATCAAGAACGGGGATAAGCAGTTGTCGTATTACTGGTTCCCTCAGCGGGATCGGATATTGACCAATGCCTATCAGTTGAAGCTCTATAATTTCTGGGATGCACTGACGCGGCAGCGCACCGACGGGGCACTGGTGAGGGTGATCACGCCGGTATATGATAATGAGGAACTGGCCGATGCGGAAAAACGCCTTCAATCATTCACCCAGGCTTTTGTTCCAGTTCTCAATGATTTCCTGCCAAATTAAATGATCTTTCTATCCACACTTCTAATATCCCTGTTCATCACCATGGCCTTGATTCCTATTTTTAAGGCCATTGCCGTGAAAGTGAATGCCATGGATTTTCCCAACCCGCGCAAGGTGCACCTGTCGCCTATGCCCAAGATCGGTGGTTTGGCCATTGCCCTGGGGACTTTGGTTCCCGTGGCGTTATATGTCAATGGCGACCGGTTAATAAATTCCATTCTGATCGGGGCCTGGATCGTGGTCATCTTCGGGGTGGTCGATGATTTTAAGAACCTGGGGTACAAGGCCAAATTCGTCGGGCAAGTTTCGGCCGCCCTGGTGGTAATTTTTTATGGCGGCATGAAAATATCGCTCTTAGGGGATTTTCTGCCAGCCGGATTTTTAATTCCGGATCCTGTGGCGATACCGCTGACCCTGCTGGCCATCGTCGGGGTAACCAACGCCATCAATTTGTCCGACGGACTGGACGGCTTGGCCGGGGGAAGTTCCCTGTTGATCTTTATATGCATCGGGTACCTGGCCTATACCGGGCTGTATCAGCCGGTGAATCATTTTATCGTAATCATGGCGGCGGCCATCATCGGCTCCATATTCGGCTTTTTGCGGTTTAACACTTACCCGGCCACGGTGTTCATGGGGGATGCCGGCAGCCAGCTCCTCGGATTTCTTGCCATTACCTTGTCTTTGGGACTGACTCAATGTAATTCACCCCTTAGTTCATTTTTGCCTCTGCTCTTGTTGGGTTTCCCGATCCTAGATACCCTTACGGTGATGGCCGAGAGAATTTCCAACGGCAGATCACCTTTTAGAGCAGATAAAAATCATTTCCACCATAAACTGATGCGTTTGGGATTGTTCCATACGGAAGCTGTGGTCGCGATTTACGCAATCACCACCTTATTGGTATCATCGGCCTTCATCTTCCGATTTTATACGGAGTGGTTCCAGCTAGCCTTTTATCTGATTTTCTCCGGATTAATCCTTGGTTGCTTTTTAATCGCAGATAAAGCCGGTTGGCGGGTGCAGCGTTATGATTTGGTTGATATCGTAATAAAGGGCAAGCTAGATATCTTAAAAGAAAAGCAATTCGTTATTAAAACTTCCTTTCACTTTGTTGAATTAGCCGTACCACTTCTGCTAATATTTTCAAGCATTCTTCCTGAAAGGATACCATTTTACTATTCATTTTTGGCGTTAGTCCTCGGTATGTTGACGATTGGGACCTGGCTTTTTCTGAAGAATTGGCTGACCGGCGCCTTGCGGATATCTTTTTACCTTTTGGTGCCCCTTACCCTGCGGTTGGGACAAATTGACATGGTTTCCTGGATGAACACCCGCGCCACCATGATTTATAATCTGTCGTTTTTGGCTCTGGCGCTTTTTGTGGTATTAACTCTCAAGTTTACCAGGCGAAAGAAAGGCTTCAAGGTGACCCCGATGGACTTCTTGATCCTGATCATTGCCATGGTGGTACCGAATTTGCCGGACCCGCGAATTCAAAGTCTCCAGATGGGATTTCTGGCCACGAAAATGATAGTACTATTCTTCAGTGTTGAAGTGCTGATAGGTGAGTTGCGCGGCAAGCTAAACCGGTTGACAAAAGCCACGATCGCGGCGCTATTGCTTGTAGCTATACGGGGATTCATTTGATTTCGGACTGCGGACTGTGGATTGCAGGTTTAAAAGGATTAGCTCCTTTTTCCTACTTGAGCACTCAACTATTTAACGAATCATCTAAAAAAGACTAATCAGAAAAACTAAGAGAGACAACATGATTATGGTTAAGCGGTTAATATTATCGTTGGGACTTATTTTGTTGGCCATTGCCCTTGCGGCCTGCGGCAGCCCTGAAGAGAAAAAGATAAAATTTTTTGAAAAAGGGAAGTCGCTTTATGAACAAAAGGAATATGCCAAAGCTCGATTGGACTTAAAAAATGCACTGCAAATTGATCCCAAATTTGCTGAAGGGTATTATTGGCTTGGTCGGATAGAGCTAAAATTGGGCGATTTCAAAAGGGCTTACGGCAGTTTTTTGAAAGCCGTGAAGTTGGATCCAAAGCTGTTATCTGCGCAGCTGGAAATTGCGAAACTGCAGTTGTTGTCCCGCGAAACTGATAATTCTATGGAAAAGATTAAGCTCGTCCTGGGGGAAGAGCCGGATAACTATGAAGCCCAGTTATTGATGAGTTCCCTGCTTTTGATAAAAGGGGACACCAAGGGCGCCCTTAAATACCTGGAGGCGCTTTATGCCAAAGGCAATAAGCAGCCGGACCTTTATTCAACATTGGCTGCGGCCCATGCTCAAAATGAGGATTATAAAAAAGCAGAAAATATTTATCTGGAAGGGCTGGCTGAGAATCCTGATTCGACTACCCTGTATCTGGCTTTGACAGTGTTTTACCGAAATCAAAAAAGGCTAGCCGAAGCTGCTGTTGTGCTGCAGAAAATTATCACACGCGAACCCGACAATCTAAAATACAAAATTAGCCTTGCGAACCTGTATTGGGCTGACGGGCGCCAGGCGGCCGCTAATAAGGTAATCTACGAAATGATTTCAGTTGCTCCGGCCAATGAAGAAAATCGAATCTTGGCGGTCAGATTCCTGGTTACTAAGGGAAAGGCTGAAGAAGCAATTGACATTTTAACAGCGGGGATCGAAAAAAAGCCAGAGTCTTTTAAGCTGCGGATTATGCTGGGGGAACTTTATGCATCTTTAAATCAACCTCAAAAGGCCATCGAGACGCTGGAGAAATGCTTGACCCTGGACCAAGATCCTTCAAATCCTGGTGTTCTCGGGGCCATAAATGCGTTGGCCAAAGTTCATTTACTGTTGCGGCAGGTTGACGAAGCCGAAAAGTATGTGGACGAGGTTCTTAAGCAGGATCCTAAAAGTATTGAAGGACATTTTAACAAGGGCAATATCTATTTATTAAAAATGGACGGCATCAATGCGGTTTCCGAATTCCGGACCGTCATTGATGCGCGGCCCCGGTTTATTACCGGTTATCTCCGCCTCGCCGGCGCGCACCTCCTAAACCAGGAGATAAACCTGGCGGAGGATACGCTCCAGAATGCATTGAAGATCGATTCTCAATCCAAAGATGTGCGAAGGACATTGGCACGGGTTTATGTGATGCAAAAAGATTATGCCGCGGCTGAAGAGCAATTGAGGATTATCCTTGAGATGTATCCCAATGATACGGCTGCGAGAGCAGACATGGGAGATTTTTTACTCGCGCAAGACGACATCGAAGGCGCCGATAAAGAATATACTATGATAAAAAAGGGGTCACCGGGGGATCCCCTTATCTATATTCGATTGAGCCGGTTTTATTTAAAACAAAACAAAACGGATAAGGCTCTGGAAATAATAGAAACAGGATACAAACAATATCCAAACTCAGCCGCCTTGCTGACAAGCTTGATCCAGATGTATGTGCGGCAGAAAAGGATCGACACAGCAATATCGCTATGTGAGATGCGAATCAGCGAAAATTCGCGAGATGTTTATACCTACAATTTGCTTGGGTGGGTATTCGGTGAATCAAAAAAATACAATCAAGCAGAAAAGGCTTTAAAAACAGCCATTAACCTGCAGCCAATGTGGCCGGCACCGCATCATAATCTGGCGAAACTTTATCTCGCTCAGGGAAAGAAAAAGGAAGCAATAGAAAAATTTGAAGCTACGATTAAAACCAGCCCCCAAAACCCATCGGCCTACCTATCACTTGCATTATTGTATGAAAATGCCCGCGACTTTAGTAATGCAATTAATGTATACGAACGGGCGTTAAATCAGAATCCCAAATTCTGGTTTGCTGCTAACAACCTGGCTTTCCTGCTCGGTGAACAATCCAATAAGCCGGAGGATCTTGAGCGGGCCATGACGCTTGCACAGGATTCGCTGAAATTGCAGCCAAAAAATCCCGCTATTCTGGATACCATTGGCTGGTTATATTACCGCAAGCAAGATTTCAATCAGGCTAAGGGCTATATTGAACGGGCCCTTGCCGGTGCGCCGGATGCTCCGATTTTAAATTACCACATGGGAATGGTGCATTATAAAAAAGGAGAAACGGTACAAGCCATAGAAAAATTATCAAAAGCTTTGGATAATGAGGAAGATTTCTACGGACGTCAGTTGGCCGAGGAGACGCTAAACAAGCTAAATGGATAAAGCGGAAATACCGATATGAAGGGAGAAAGCTTTCATGAAAAATAAACTATGGATAATCGGGCTTTTGGGTTTAATTTATGGATGTCCTTTAACTTCATTGGCCGCCAAAGAAACTCCCGAATTATTTGCAGATGAATACATCGTCGGTCCGGGGGATATCCTGGATATTTCCGTGTGGAAAGATGAGGCGCTTACCAAATTGGTGACCGTTTTACCGGATGGGAAAATTTCTTTCCCGTTAATCGGGCAGGTTGCAGCAGGCGGTAAGACCGTCGCACAGCTTAGAGAAGTTCTTGAGGGAAAACTCTCTCGATTTGTCCCTGACCTTAGCCTCAGTGTCATCGTCCATCAGGTTAACAGTATGATGATATATGTGATCGGCCGGGTCAACAGGCCGGATAGATTTATTTTAAATACCAATGTCAATGTTTTGCAGGCCCTGTCGATGGCGGGCGGTTTAAATCCTTTCGCGAAAAGAAGTAAAATAAAGATTTCCAGAAGTCAAGATGGAATGACCCAGACTTTATCGTTTAACTACGACGAAGTGACCAAAGGTGAAAAATTAGAACAAAATATCATGCTAAAGAGAGGCGATGTCGTAGTTGTCCCCTAAATTGATAAAATTACACTTCAACCCTAAACGAATTGATTAATTTCAGCATTCACCGATTCAACAAACCAAGGAATTTTATGAAAAATATTTCTGTTGAGTTGATCGTGATGATGATCCTGGTCTTCTGTTTGCCAGATGCTTTTGGAGATGAATTCCTAATCAAACCCTATTTCGCTGTGCGCGGTGAATACAATGATAACATTTTCTTCTTTTCTGAAGATGAAATCGATGACTATATCCTGACCATTAAACCGGGAATTGAGTTGATCGAACGCACCGAGCGGCTGGATGCAAAACTTAGCGGGGAGGTCGCACCCTTTTTCTACGCAGACAACTCAGATCTCAATGATGTTGATCAGGATTACAGAGGGCGGATTGGATATCAGTTTACACCTCGGTTTAACGGCAGAGCCGACGCCTTTTTTATTATCGATAACCGTCCGGACCGCGATATTCTAACCACCGGTTTGGTACAAGGAACCGACCAACGCCAGCGCTATCATTTTGGTGCGGGAACGAATTACCTGGTTTCGGAAAAAGCGGCGGTCGATCTATCGTACGATTGGAATCGGGATGACTGGGATACGGAGGTTGTTGATCGGCAAGATTTAGCCAGCAACGTCGCCAATCTCGGCCTTTTATATAGCCTAGACGAATGGCTGGAAGCCTCTACCGGCCGGATGAATTTTGGATATGCAAATTATGACTATGATACATCTAACACAGATAGTTACTATGGCGGCGTCGGGTTGGAGCACATGATCAGCGAATTAGTTGCCCTCGAGGTTGACATTGGCGCACGCTACGTGGATTCCGAGTTTGATGCCCTGGAAAGTTCTGGAATAGATCCCGGACCACCCCCAAGGCAAATATCAATTTACAGAAAGGAGCGCAATTCCGCTTGGGGTGGGATTGGGAAGGCTATCCTGGAATATCGCGGTGAGAAAACCCTCAGCAACTTCCTTGTCTCACGGGATCTTGCGGGCGCAAGCGGCCAAAATGGGCCGAGCGACCAGTTCCGGGTAATATTTTCCGTTTATCATCGGATTTTGGAGGAAATGCGACTGGGCTTTACCACCGGATATTACTCTAACAAGGCCGATGAGGGTGATTTTTCATCTCACAGGATCGATGAAAAAACTTTTCGTATTCAACCCACTATCCGTTGGGAATTCTGCGACAGTTTTACACTGGAAGGGGCTTATACTTACACTTATGTTGCCAATAAAGTCAGCGACCGTAATTCGGCACAGAACAGAATTTTCTTTCAGGTAGCATACGGGATACCGCTCTTTGAAGCATTGAATTTATTTTCAGCTGAAGGCCGGCAAGTTGTTTCGGGGACGGTGCCGCTGGCCGAACCGAGATGAACTGTGATATCGTTTGCTAGTTGAAAAGTTTTTTAATAATGTGGAATTGCAAATTTTCGATTGTTGGTATATATATTGCGGCTCCAGGGAATTATTTCTAATATACCTTGTAAATACTGCCGGCTCTAATGACCATGAAGATTATTAGGTTGGATATAATTTAAGGAGTGTGACAATGGAGGCTGCTCAAATATCTGCGCAAGATTACGTTGATATTTTGAAACGAAGAAAATTGAGCTTAATTTTACCCGCGTTAATCATCACCTTGCTTGGGATCGTGGTCGCTTTTGTACTGCCAGCCACATATAGATCGACATCCACTATTTTAATTGAAGAGCAGGATATATCGTCTGATTTCGTCATGACGACTGTAACCAGCTATGCTGAGCAGCGGCTGCAGACGATCAACCAGAGAATTATGAGCTTCTCCAGGCTATTGGAAATCATTCAGCGTTTTGATCTATACCGGGAGTACAAAGACAAATGGACTACCGAAGAAATTGTGGCAAAGATGCGGGCGGATACTATCCTGGAACCCATCAGCGCGGAGGTCATCGACCGCCGGACGGGCCGCGCGACGGATGCGACGATTGCCTTTGCCTTATCTTACCAGGGAAAGAATCCCAATGCTGTTCAACAGGTTGCCAACGTATTAACCTCTTTGTTTCTGTCAGAAAATATACAAGTGCGTGAGAAACAGGCCAAGGATACATCCGCCTTTCTAGAAGGCGAGCTGGAAAAAATCCGGGAACAATTGTCGGAACTTGAAGCCCGGATCGCTGTTTTCAAACAGGAGCACATCAACGAATTGCCGGAAATGCTGCCGGCCAACATGCGCAGCCTAGACGACATGAAGCGCGATCTGGTAGTTGCAAAACAGCGACTAAACAGCTTAAGAGAACGGGAGCTGCATCTTGAAACTTATCTTACTGGGATTAAACCACACATCGAGGACTTGGATCAAAAGGTCTCGGTTCGCATCCGGCTGGATGAGCTAAAAGTACAGCTGGTGCATCTAACCAAACGCTTTTCGGATGAATACCCGGATGTCAAGAAAACGCGGGCCGAAATAACCGAGCTGGAGCAACAGATAAAAGACGAAGAAGCCAATAAAGTTGTAAAAAAGGGATCGCCGGACAACCCGACATATATTTCGGTCTCTTCCCAGCTGGCTAACAGCCGGTCAGAAATTGCGCTCTTGCAGAACAAGATCAAAGAATTGAATCTAAGTGTCGTGGAATACCAGCGCAGGATATCGACCACCCCCCGGGTGGAGGAAGACCACAATCGCCTGGTCATGGAGCGCAATAACACTCAGGTCAAGTACAACGACCTGATGGCCAAACTCATGGAAGCCCAGGTAGCGCAGGGGCTCGAGCAAGAACAGATGGGGGAGCGATTCACTTTAATCGAACCTGCCCGTTTGCCGGAAAGGCCGTTTAAACCGAATCGAAGGGCGATCATGCTGATCGGACTGGTGCTCGGAGTTGGAGCCGGGGTCGGGGTTGCGGCTCTACGAGAATTCAGCGATGATGCGGTTCGCAACGCCGACCAACTGGAGCGGATTACGCATTTCCCCGTATTGGCCGGCATTCCGCCGATAGTCACGAAGGGAGACATCCGACGCAAACATATAATACGGTTTGCTTTGGCTACCGGATCGCTGGGTGTTATTATCGGGGTTGTGCTGGTGTTTCATTTTTTTGTGATGGACTTGAATGTATTTTGGGCGAAATTGATGCGGCGTCTTGTTATTTAGTGAATTAATCCGCCCTTAAAAATAGCGGTTCCGGGATTGTAAGGGGAGAAAATAATCCAATAGTAATTTGATAAATATCGTTTAGATCGTTATGGCCGTTAAGATAATTTTGATCGTTTCGATTTTCAGATTGGGTAGAATCGTTAAACAGTATAAGAAGATTAAATCCTTTTTCCCGGCCTAACTATTCAACTGCAGACGGAGTGAGCATGAAACTGAGAAAAGCACTGGCAAAGGCCAAAAAAGCGCGTCAGGAGGTGATTAAGCTGAATGTGACTAAGACGCAACCCGAGGATCCCGGTCATCTAGGAAAAAAACCCGGCAATGGATGGAAACCTCCGGTCTACTCCCAGTCCATTCATATAGAACTGGATACGGAAGTGCTACTTCGAAATCGTTGCATCTGCGTAGAACCCAATTCTCCCGAAATTGATTGTTATAAAGTTTTAAGGACTAAAATTCAGCAGTTAACCCAAGCAAAGGGCTGGAATACGGTGATGATTACCAGCACTGTTCCAGGAGAGGGCAAAACATTAACGTCTATCAATCTGGCCTTGACGTTTTCAAAGGCTTACAACCAGACGGTCTTGCTGGTTGATTGTGATTTAAGGTATCAAAGCATTCATAAGGTTTTGGGATTTCATAATGATTCAGGCCTGATCGAATGTTTGATGGATAACCGACCGTTGCAAGAATCCATAATCTGGCCAGGCATCGAAAAACTGACGCTGATGTCCGGTGGTCGCACGATTCAGGACAGTACTGAATTGCTGGGATCTCCACGCATGCAGGCCCTTGTTAAGGAGATGAAGACCCGTTATGATGACCGCTATGTTATATTTGATTTACCGCCGTTGCTGGTCGGGGCAGATGCGCTGGCCCTAGCGCCATTTATCGATTGCATTGTTATGGTGGTTGAGGAAGGGAGAACTCCCACCAAAGACCTTCAAAAGGCCATGCAAATGCTGCCGCCGGAAAAGTTTATCGGCTTTGTCATGAACCGGCAAAAAATAGCCATGGCAGAGTACTATGGGGCATATTATTGACTTGGTTTCAGGGGTTGCTTTCGATTGTGATGATATAGATGATGATATCGCTGAACTGCAAATTGATTCCAGAAAAACTGCCATTCGTATTTTAAACGGCTACAAAAAATACTAGATACAAAGAAAAGAGGATCTGTAACATCTTTTCTTCCATTTAACCATTCAACGATTAGACAAAATTTCAATGTACGAAGAATTCTACGGCTTTAAAGAAAAGCCATTTCAGATTGTTCCGAATCCCGACTATCTTTACAAAAGTCCCAAACACCAGAATGCTTTGACATACCTGGAATACGGGCTTTCGGAAAATGTGGGATTTATTTTGCTGACCGGGGAAATCGGCTCCGGCAAAACTACGCTGATCCAATATATCCTCAATAACATGGGTGATGACTCCGAAGTTGCCGTCATTTTCAATACCTTTGTTTCGCCAAATCAGCTGCTGCTGATGATATTAAGCGAATTTGAATTTCCGTCGCAAAAATTTGACAAAGCGGCCGCCCTTGAACAGCTTAACGATTTTCTGATTGAAAAGTATGCTGAAAAGAAGAAAGTCCTGCTAATCATTGACGAGGCTCAGAACCTTTCTTTTGAGGCTCTGGAAGAGGTTCGAATGCTGTCAAATCTGCACACGGGGGATCAGGCTCTGATTCAGATTATGTTGGTTGGTCAACCTGAGCTCATTGAAAAGCTGCAAAATCCGAAACTGCTTCAGTTTACGCAACGGATTGCCGTAAATTTTCATTTAGAGGAGTTGGACCGTGACGAGACCGCCGAATACATTAAGTACCGTGTTGAAAAGGCGGGGGGGCACAATGGTATTTTTACTCCCGAAGCCGTAGAGATGATTTATGGTCTGTCCGGCGGCATTCCCAGATCGATCAACCTTCTCTGCCAGGCAGCCCTGGTCTATGGATTTGCCGATGAAATCGAGACCGTCGATAAAAATATCATCGGTCAGATTTCGGAAGATAAAATCGGGATTGGGCTTGGGACTAACCTCCAGCCAAAAAAAGAATCCAATGCGTCGGATTCAACAGCTAACCTTCCCAAAAAGGTGTTCAAGCGCTTGCGTAACCTGGAAACGGAAGTACAGGATATTCGTTCGCAGTTGGTAAACCGGGTCAAGGAACTCGAAGAAAAAGGCGAAGGAACTAAAAAAGAGCTGGCGGACAGGTTGAATCAACTATTGGAAGACGAACGATCGCGCAATGCCAAACTGTTGCGGAAATACACCCGCCTCAAGATGCGTTATGACGTGTTACGTCGTATTCGAAAAGGGTTAGAGGAAGAGCTGGACCGCTCGCTTGAGTGTAATAACTCGAAAGCTCAATCTTCAGATAGCTAGTCAAAAAGTTACTGCAACCCAATCGTCGCAAATAATCAAATTCGTTGAAGGATCTATCGCAAAAATGGCAATGTCGATATCGGCTTTGCCATTTTTGTTTTCTCATTTAAGCTTTCACCATGGGATTTGGAGCTCATTTCTTCTGTGCCTTGAGAATCTTGGCCCAGGTGTCCCGCAAGGTTACCGTCCGGTTAATTATCAGCGCATCAGGCTTTGATTCTTTTGCATCCACGCAAAAATAACCCAGGCGCTCAAACTGGCAGCGGTCACCCGGTTTAGCATGCGCCAGGCTGGGCTCGACGCGGCAATCCTGCAAGGTTTCTAAAGATTTGGGATTGATATAATTTGTAAAATCTTTACCTTCCTCCACTTCATTGGGGTTTTCCTTCACAAAAAAATGGTCGTAAAGGCGGACTTGCGCCGGGATCGAATGCTCGGCCGATACCCAGTGCAGGGTGCCCTTGACTTTGCGTCCGTCAGGGGCGTCTCCACCGCGGGTCGCGGGATCATAGGTACAGCGAAGTTCGACGATTTCGCCGCTGGCAGGATCTTTAACCACCTCCTCACATTTGATAAAATAGGCGTAGCGCAGCCGAACTTCCCGTCCGGGTGCCAGGCGGAAAAATTTTTTGGGCGGGTCTTCCATGAAGTCATCCCGCTCGATGTACAGCCCGCGGGAAAACGGCACTAGGCGGGTGCCCATGCCTTGATCTCCCGGATTGTTGATCGCCTCCAGTTCTTCAACCTGTCCGGCGGGATAATTGTCGATGACGATTTTTAGCGGCCTTAAAACGCCCATCACCCGCGGAGCTGTTTTGTTTAGATCTTCGCGAATGCAGAACTCCAACAAGGCCATGTCCACCATGCTGTCAGCCTTGGCCACACCGATGCGGTCGCAAAAGTTCCGAATGGACTCGGGCGTATACCCCCGGCGACGCAAACCGGAGATGGTCGGCATGCGGGGATCATCCCAGCCGGAAACGTGATCCTCCTCAACCAATCGGATCAGCTTACGTTTGCTTAAGACGGTGAAGGTCAGGTTCAGGCGCGCAAACTCGATTTGCTGGGGGTGATAGGCGTCAAGTTGATTCAACACCCAGTCATAGAGTGCACGATTGGTTTCGAATTCAAGTGTGCAGTTTGAGTGCGTGATCCCTTCAATGGAGTCCGACAGACAGTGGGTAAAGTCATACATGGGATAAATACACCACATATTGCCGGTGCGAAAATGGGGCACATGTTTGATGCGGTAAAGGGTAGGATCGCGCATGATGATATTGGGCGAAGCCATATCTATCTTTGCCCGCAGCACATGTTCACCATCCTGGAATTCACCGGCCCGCATGCGCTCAAACAGGTCCAGGTTTTCTTCCTTCGAGCGCTCCCGGTAGGGGCTGTTCTTGCCGGGTTCGGTTAAGGTGCCGCGATAATGCCGGATTTCATCTGCACTTAAGCTGTCGACGTAGGCTTTACCGGCTTTGATCAGCCGGACTGCATATTCGAAAAGCTGTTCGAAGTAATTGGATGCATAATACTCCCGGTCTTCCCAGTCGTACCCCAACCAGCGCACGTCTTTTTTAATGGAATCCACATACTCAATTTCTTCTTTGCTTGGATCGGTGTCATCATAGCGCAAATTGCATAGTCCGCTGTATTGTTCGGCCAGACCAAAGTTGAGGCATATGGACTTGGCGTGTCCGATGTGCAGATAGCCGTTGGGCTCCGGGGGAAACCGGGTATGGACTCGACCGTCGTTTTTGCCTGCTTTTAAATCTTCATCAATAATGTGCTTAATGAAATTTGTAGCCGCTTCAGAAGCGGCTGGATTTTTCTTTTGATTTTCACTTGTGGTCGGTTTCATGATCTTTTCCTCAACAAAGGGATAGGTATCTATTGTCTGAATTTTGCATTCAGAAGCCGTTGTGCACTTTTTTATCAGAAATTTCCATATCCTGGCAAGGTTAAAAGTGATAGGCGGCATACGCGACTTGGATTTTATGGCGCCTCTGCGCTCCCTGTGGTATAGTTGGCGATGTTGAACAAAAAATGCTTTGCGGTGCCGCTTCACCGTGTGGGCATGCAATGGGATGGGCTTTTTTACCCTGTTCATCGCTGGCTTGGCTTCGGTAATCGTTATGACGGCTTCTCTCATGGCAACCCATAATCACCGCATTAAATTTGACCAATTGATTAAAGTTTATTAAGATTAATTATACGGATTCTGATTGGCGACAATTATTTATGAAAAAAAGCGACCCAACCGATCTCAACCAAACCATCTTCGAGGATACCAGGTCCTTTATAAAAGACAGTAGCATGAATCCCTATCTGGTGATTTTTATCGGCCAGGACAGTGGCAAGCGCCATAAGCTCAGCCCCGGCAGCGTGACCATTGGACGATCACCTGAGGCGGATATCATCATTGAGGATAATTGGGCTTCCCGCATTCATTGCGTTATTCACTGGCAAGATGACGTCTTTGAACTCGAGGACCTGGATTCGACGAATGGAACCTATGTGAATACCCATAAAATCAAACGGATCCAGGTGCTACCGGGAGTTCCCCTTCAGGTCGGCCACTCGCTGCTGAAAATTGAGTTCAAAGATGAAGCTGAGCTCCAGTTGGAGCAAAATCTACATCGCAGTGCCTCCATTGACGGTTTAACCGGCATTTTCAACCGCCAGTATTTCATGAAACGGGCAGCCGAAGAAGTGGCATATGCCAGTCGGCATCATCGTTTAATTGGTGTCATTATGATTGATATTGACCATTTTAAAATCATCAATGATACCCATGGTCATCAAATGGGGGATTTCGTCCTGAACCGATTTGCGAGCATTATAAATGCCGAAAAGCGGCCCGAGGATGTCTTTGCCCGATATGGCGGTGAGGAATTCATTATCCTGCCGCGCGGGGAGTTGAGCAAGGAAGGGATGCACTTTCAATGCGAACGTCTCCGGCAAACAATTGAGGCTGCTGAATTCGCTTTCGGTGAAGCACGCGTACGGATTACCATCTCGCTTGGCTTCCACCTATCAATGGTGGTCAATGGCGGTCAGGGGCTTTTGATTGACGCTTGGATCAGCAAAGCCGACGATGCGCTCTATCGTGCCAAAGATCTGGGACGCAACCGAACGGAAAATTCGGATTAAAAAATGACAGGCCCTGCGAGATGCTCTGGGCCATATCGACGCAAAAAGGGCAGCATTAAAAAAAAATAATGCTGCCCTTTTTGCGTCGAAGCGGCTGGCCGAACCAGGTTAAATGGTTTTTCAAGAAAATGTCATGCCGTTTGCATACTTGATGTAGCCCACACCCCGGGATGTCTCAATTTCGATGATTCCATCTATTCTTTTTTCTTAAGTTGCCCGCAATTCCGGTTTTGAGTTTGACCGGGTTATCAATAGCCAGAACCTGGATGTGTTCCTATTTTGTTAGGGTCGGCATTGACATTCGAATTATTTCCGATTAAATGAAATCTGAATCAGTGTAAAATTTATATTTTATTGAAATAGCTTGCTTCGGCAGGACCTGGACATCGGAACCATTACCGCTGTGGATTGATGCCGAAACTTTTCGGATGTCCAAACAGGCCCACCGGGGAATCAAATCCGGCAGAGAGGATGAGAAATGAAAACATTTGCAGATAAAGCCTACGATCTTTTGCGGAAAGTACCCGAGGGCCGGGTGACAACCTATAAAGAAATCGCCCATGCCTTGGGAACCAAAGCTTACAGGGGGATTGGCCAGGTCATGAAACGAAATCCATATGCTCCTGAGGTTCCCTGACACAGGGTTGTTTCCTCATCCGGTCGGATTGGGGGGTTTGAAGGGCAGACGTCGGGAATCTCTATAAAGAGAAAAATCAAAATGCTCAAGGCTGAAGGGATCGGAATAAACCATGGTAAAGTTAAGAATTTTGAAAAGGTTCTCTTTCGGTTCTAACAATAACGGCTGGTTTGCTTGGTTTCCTGGATGGGCAACAAGGTGCTTTACCGCAAGCTGTTGCTTGATTTTTGGGCAAACTATGGTAAATTCGCTGACGACATCCGTCAGGCAATGGCAACCAAAGATTTTAAGCAGGCCCCCAGTTTGGTGCATAACCTAAAAGAACAGGCGGGGAATCTGGCAGCCACAAACCTTCAGGCGGCGGCCGTGGCAATGGAAACACTTGTTAAAGGGCAGGCTGCCGAAACTGCCCATGATGAGGATAATTTTGGACATCCCGGTCTCGGAGACTGTGGATTTTATTAAACCGGATTTCTCAATGAGGCCAAAATCCCCCCTTTTCGATTATTTTTTACAGGAGGCTAATTATGACAAAACAGACATTAAGGCGGTTGATCTGGCCGCTCTGTCTAGCGGTTGCCCTGACGGCATGCAAAGAAAAAACTGAAATCCTCGAAGCGGTTCGCGCCATCAAGACGATTACCGTCAAAGAGCAGGCTACCGAGCAAATACGCAAACTTTCCGGAATTGTCGCGGCGGTGGATTCCTCCGGTCTCAGTTTTGAGGTCAGTGGACGGGTGGTCCAGGTGGAAGTCGATATCGGAGATAAGGTTCAGAAAGGACAGGTGCTGGCGGTGCTTGATCCGGAACCCTACCAGCTGGATGCGGATGCGGTCGCGGCTGAACTTAGAAAAGCCAGGGACAATGTTTCCAAAACCAAGGCGGAGTATGAGCGCCAAAAGCGAATCTTCGAGCAGGGTGCGGGGGCACAAAGGTTTGTGGAAGTCTCAGAATATAATTACAAGTCCGCCCGCAGTGCGGTTAAATTTGAGATCGCCAGGCTCGATCAAGCCAAGCGCAATCTGCGCAAAACGGAGCTGCCCGCTCCCTACGACGGCACTATCGCCTGGCGGTCCGTGGAGCCGAACGAGGAGGTCCGAACCGGTCAAAAAATTTTGGAAATTAATGCCACGGGGAAAATGGAGATACAACTGGCCGTTCCGGAGAGCACGATCGATCGAATTCACATCGATGACATGACGACGGTCACCTTTCCCACACTGCCGGGTTCGACGGTAAACGGGAGAATTACCTACATCGGTTCGGCTGCGGTTAAAGCCAACGCCTTTCCGGTCAAAGTGGAGCTGATTGATCCGACCGGTGACATCAAGCCCGGTATGACCGCTGAAGCAAATCTAGCGATTGAAGATGAGAACCTGCAGCCCGGTTACCTGGTCCCGATCCAGGCAATCCTGCCTTCTCCGGAAGCCAAGCAGGGGTATGCGTTTGTTTATGGCCCCGAGACGACTACTGTTAAAAAAACGCCGGTCAGCTATGGCGGCACCCAGAGAGGCCTGGCCATCGTGTACAAGGGCCTTGCGGTGGGGGACGTTATTGCCGTGGCCGGCGTGAGTTTTTTAGCGGATGGGCTGAAAGTCAAACTGATGAAGCAGTAATGGAGAGGTTCAAGGGCTCTGAGTTCAAGAGTTCAGAGGCTCAAGGGTTTAGAGAGGTTCAGGGTTCAGTTAAGCCGGTGGTTGCGGAACGGCTAGTCAAATCGAAAAAGAAACTGATGAACATCGAACATTGAACGTCCAACGCCCAACTTCGAATACGGTATTTTGTCGATTTAAGAAAAGAGTGAACAAAGTCGATTTCATCCCTGGAACAGAAGGAATGTAATATGAAAGGTATCACCGCATTTGCGTTGAACAATTCGCGAACTGTTATCATGACCATCCTACTGGTCATAGTCGGAGGCGCCTATGCCTTTAAAGCACTTCCAAAACTGGAAGACCCCTTCATTGTCATTCGTGAAGCCATAGTTAGCGCCCAATATCCCGGTATGCCGGTGGAGCAGGTAGAGCGCCTGATTGTCCGGCCCATTGAAGAGAAGATCCGCAGCATGGGGGAAGTGGATGATATTGAAAATTCCACATCCAAAGTCGGCCAATGCCTGATTCACGTGACCATCAAAGATGAAGTCCCCTCCGAGGACCTCCCGCAGGTGTGGAAACTGCTGCGCAACCGAATGCATGATGTGATACCCGACTTGCCGGAGGGCACCATCGGACCCATGGTCGACGATACCTTCGGCGATACGTCGGTGGCGACCATTGCACTCTGGAGCGATGGATTCAGCATGGCGGAAATGAATGAAGTTGCCCGTCAGATCAGAGAGCACCTCAACCTGATAGAGGGTATCCAGAAGGTCGATTTAACCGGCGTGCAGGATGAGCGCATCTATATCGAAGTGTCAAACGCCAAGATTACCCAGCTGGGAATCAATCCCAAGGACATCGGAAGCAGTCTGCGGGCCCAAAACATTCTCCTGCCCGGCGGTAAGATGGGCGTCAAGGATGTTGAAATTGTCATTGAAACCCTGGGGCGCTTCGAGTCCATCGCGGAAATCGAAGAGGTTCTCATCCCGGTGTCCGGGACCCAGGCCACGATTCCGCTGCGCGACATCGCATCCGTCAGGCGGGCATACGTGGAGCCGATCCAAAACCCGGCCTACTACAATGGCCATCCGGCAATTGTTTTAAGTGTCTTTATCATCAAGGGGGTCGATGCCGTAGAGTTTGGCGCGCGCTTGAAGAAAAAGGTCAAAGAGTTGGAGCAGTCCTATCCCTGGGGCTACAAGCTCGATTTTGCCACCTACCAGCCCGAACTGATTAAAAAAGCCGTCAGCGGCATGGTGGTCAATGTCATCGAAAGTGTGGCCATCGTGCTGGTGGTGGTGATGCTGCTGCTGGGGTTCAGGACCGGTTTGATTGTCGGCTCATTTATTCCGCTTGTCATGCTGTTCGGTCTTCTGATGATGTACGCGCTGGGTATCGATATGGAGCGGATGTCGCTGGCCACCATGATAATTGCACTGGGCATGTTTGTGGATAACGCGATTGTGGTATCCGATGATATTAAAGTGAACCTGGAAAAGGGCATGGCGCGAAAAGATGCGGTTTTAAAAACCGGCAGCTCGCTTGCGGTTCCCCTGCTGACCAGTACGCTGACCACGGTATTTGCCTTCGGACCGATTCTGCTTCAAATTGGACAAACGGGTGATTATACGTCCTCCCTGGGTTCGGTTATGATTATTTTGCTGATGGGCTCTTGGTTTTTCTCCATGTTTTCCTCCACCAGCATGTGCTTCTGGTTTTTGAAGACCCCACCGGCTGCCGCAGGCGATAAAGCGCAAGCGCATGACCCCTACCAGGGAAAATTTTATCAGATCTACCGCGGGATCCTGAAGACCTCCCTGCGATTTCGTCTGCCGGTGCTGATCCTGACGGGGGGCATATTTGCAGCCGCAGTATATGCCTTTACGTTTATACCCCAGGCCTTTTTCCCGAGCGGGGACCGAAATCAGTATTTGATTTATCTTGACCTGCCGGCCGGAACGCGCATCGAGGAAACCGACAGAACCGTGCGGGAACTCAGCGGCTGGCTGGATGATGAGGATCAGAACCCGGAAGTCACCGGCACCATTGGCTATGTCGGAAACGGCGGACCGCGTTTTTTCCTTTCCCTTTCGCCGATGGATCCGGATCCGTTCCTCGCATTTGTAATCGTCAATACCGAAACGAGCAAGCAGGTGCCGGAACTTGTCAAACGCACGAGCCTACACCTGCTGAATAATTATCCCAATGTGCGCGGACGGGTAAAGGCCATGTGGCTGGGCGGCACCGAAACCGGCCTTTTCGAACTGCGGCTCAGCGGTCCCGGCATGGACGTTCTCAAGCAGCAGACCGAGCAAGTGATGGCCGCGCTTAGAAAGATTCCCGGCAGCATCCAAATAAAACAGGATTGGAACAACCGGGTGTTCACCGCCATGGTTGATGTCGATCAGGCCCGTGCGCGCCGCGTCGGTGTGACATCGCAGGATGTGGCCGATACATTGGAATTTTTTATCGACGGTTCGACTACCACCGATTTTCACGAGGGTAATGTTCAGATTCCGATAGTCGGGCGCGGTATTCCGGCAGAGCGGTACTCCCCCGACCATCTGCTCACCTTTGGCATCAGTCCGTCATCGGGCGATACCCGGGTGCCGCTTAATCAGGTAGCGGATTTGTACTCAGTAGGCGAGTTGAACCGTATCATGCGTTACAACCAGGAGCGCACCGTAACGATCAGCGCCAAAAACCAGGTGCTCAAGGCTTCCGAAATCTTCGCCGCCCTTAAGCCGACACTCGCTAAGATGGATTTTCCCAAAAACCACTACTGGGAAATGGGGGGCGAACTGGAGGATTCGGCCGAGGCCCAGCAGAACCTGGCAAAATGGATGCTGCCCTGTTTTGGCGGCATTGTGTTTTTGCTGGTATGGCAGTTTAACTCCATCCGGCGGGCCGCCATCATTATTCTGACGATGCCGCTGGTCATTGTCGGGTCAGTGGTCGGCCTGCTGGCGATGCAGGCCGATTTCGGATTTATGGTTATCCTCGGGCTTTTAGCCCTGGCCGGATCGATTGTGAACAACGGTATCGTGATGATCGATAAAATTGAAGAGAACCGGCGCGACGGGCAGACGCCCTACGATGCGGTGATCAATTCGGCCGTCAGCCGATTCAGACCGATATTGCTTTCGGTTTCAACCACCATGCTGGGCTTCACGCCCCTGATTATCAATCATGATCCGCTCTTTTACGGCATGGCCTGCATCATGTTTTTCGGTCTGGGCATCGGCAGTTTATTCACACTAAACTATGTGCCGGCACTTTACAGCATCTTTTTTCGGGTTAAAATTCCCGCCAGATAATGTACCTTCTTGGTTGCACCAATGTCTAGAACACCGGATTGAAGTCTTGGGATGTAAAACCTGGCAGACATATCGATGAATCCAAACCAATAGCAGCGATGGAATAAATAGGCCCTTCGATTGACCTTGCGACAGGCTCAAGACCGATCAAATTTAAAAGGCTTACGAACAAGCTTCGTAAGCCTTTTAAATTTGATCGGCTGGCCGAGCCAGTCGATACACGAACCCTGAAGCCATTATTGAAATTCCCTTTGATCCTGTCCTGTATCTTAAAAACATTACTGAACGTCGTGCTTATATTTCTTTTGATAATTATTTTGAGAAGGCCAAATTGTATCAGAATATGTTGGAATCCGGCAAGGTTAAAAACTTAGGTGAACTTGCACGGATGGAAAGGGTCTCTAAGGCGAGGATTTCTCAAATAATGGCATTACGAAATTTGGCTCCCGAAATCAAAAACTGGCTTCTCGAAATAGCCGACACAACCATCATACCAAAACAAAAAATCACGGAAAAAAAACTAAGACAAATCGCAACCATAAAAAATCGCAAACAACAAATCCAAAAATTTCGAGAATTTATAAAATCTTATACCGCGATAATAGAGCCAAATCAGGATTGAACAAACATAAAAATTCGAATAGGGCAGGCTTTTAATATTGGTAAACTACACTTTCCAAAAGTCTATAAGTTCATAAGGTTTCATTAGGAAATCCAAAAATATAACGAACACACTAAATTATGCATTTAGGCACGATATGAGCCCAGTTTGGTTATGTCTCGGGAATTTAATTCCTTCATTTAATTTTTTTTTTCTAATTCTCAGAAAATAATAAAAACTCATTTTAATTCTTCTCATTCCTTTCTCCTTTTGA
>Ga0209260_10000212_pt1 | contig 38044 bp, 39 predicted proteins | sample WorMetTypGCAVOLI_FD_187421 | JGI IMG/M metagenome (GOLD analysis project Ga0209260, IMG submission 187421) | Marine gutless worms symbiont microbial communities from Max Planck institute for Marine Microbiology, Germany - Olavius algarvensis... ...
TGCTGCGTCAGGGTTTCCCCCATTGCGCAAAATTCCTCACTGCTGCCTCCCGTAGGAGTCTGGACCGTGTGTCAGTTCCAGTGTGGCTGATCATCCTCTCAGACCAGCTAACCATCGCAGCCTTGGTAGGCCGTTACCCTACCAACAAGCTAATGGTACGCGGGCTCATCCCCAAACAGTAGCTTACATGTAGAGGCCACCTTTGATCTTAGATACCTGGGTACTTAAGATATTATTCGGTATTAGCATCGCTTTCGCAATGTTATCCCCAATTCGGGGGAAGATTACCCACGCGTTACTCACCCGTGCGCCACTTTACTAACTTCAGCAAGCTGAAGCGTTCTCGTGCGACTTGCATGTGTTAAGCACGCCGCCAGCGTTCATTCTGAGCCAGGATCAAACTCTCCAATTGAATTGTACAATGCTGTTTGGAGTAACAGCATCTTTTTTTTTCGGACCCGACTCATCCGAATCCACTATTTAGTTTTCAAAGATCAAATGTCCGCCATGATCGACTTGGCGGATGGCGCTTTGTTCAACACCGAGGTGTATCCGCAAAAACGACTTTTCTAATATACTAACTACTTTATTTTTGTCAACCTTTTATTCGACATCAGGCAGGAAAAATTTTGAAGGTTTTTCCAAATCTCTGAGGTAGGCGCAAAAGATTATTTTTATCTTTATATCAAATCTTTGTCAAGCTATTTATAACTTTTTTTCTTAGTTAATTAATGCCTGAGAAATAACTGCTGTCGGAGGCTATGTAGCTCAACGAAAGCCCGTGGAAACTACACTGACTTAAGAAGTTTGTCAACTCAATTTTTGCAATTTCCAACCTTTTTTATATTTGAGCCTTTATCTTGTGAAAACGCTTTTTACCCGATCGTAAAACGATGGTATCGTCATCATCAAGATCTCGATCACTGATTACATGATCAAATGCGTCGATGCGCTGCCCGTTCACATAAGCGCCTCCCTGGTCGATGAGCCGCCGGGCAGCACCGCCTGAGGCAGCCAGTCCCACAGTCTGAAATAGTTTAAAAGCCGGGATACCCGCCTTTAATGTCGCCACATCCATATAGGTCTGCGGCACACTGATATCGTCAAGTCGTGCATCACCTCTGGGTATGGTACTCGAGGGCAAAATATGGGTCGGAACCTCACGGTCACCAAACATGCTGACAGCCCCTTGATAGGATTTAACAGCTTTCTCTCCGCCATGCGCCAGCCGGGTTGCCTCGAAGGCCAGAACAGCCTTGGCGCTGTTTAGATCGGCCCCCCGAAGCGTTTCTATCTGGCGAATTTCCTGCATGGGCAAAAATGTAAAAAGGGCCAGGAACCGGGCCACATCCCGATCATCGGTATTGACCCAAAACTGGTAATAGTCGTAGGGAGAAGTTCTCTCGGAATCCAGCCAAACGGCCCCCTTGACGGTTTTACCCATTTTTTCACCGCTGCTGGTCGTAATTAAGGGAAAGGTCACACCGAAGGCTGTTTTCTGGTGCACCCGGCGATTGAGATCAACCCCGGCCACGATGTTGCCCCACTGATCACTGCCACCCATCTGCAGCCGGCAGTCGTGCCGTCGACACAATTCCAAAAAGTCATAGGCCTGTAAAACCATGTAATTAAATTCGATAAAGCTTAAGCCTTCTTCCGAATCGAGCCGAATTTTATAACTTTCGGCTTTAATCATACGGTTGACCGAAAAGTGGCGGCCATAATCCCGCAGGAAAGGAATATACTCCAATTTCGTCAGCCAGTCGGCATTGTTCAGCATCAAGGCACGGTCTTGACTGAAATCGAGAAAATGGGAAAGTTGCTTTTTAATGCCCTGTTCATTTTCGGCCAGGGCTTCGAGTGTCAACAACTTCCGCATTTCGGTTTTTCCGGACGGATCTCCGACCATACCGGTTCCACCGCCCACCAGTGCAATCGGCCGATGCCCGTTTCGCTGCATATGTGCCAGAGACATGATCGGAATCAGACTCCCGATATGCAGACTGGCGGCCGTCGGATCAAATCCGATATAACAGGTTATACTTCCCTGCTCGACATATTCATTTAACTCCTGATCGTGGGTCGTCTGCTCGACGAAACCGCGTTCCTTTAAAATATCAATTACGTTCGGCATAAATATAAAACCTTTTTAAGAACTATTAAACCGGTATTTATTGAGAAATAACTTTATAAGACAGGGGCATTGTTGGATTATCCGGTTCGCCAGTTAGCCGGTTGAGCCCGAAAAAGCAACAAGATTTCTGTTTCTGATCCGGGTGTTTGCCTGTAACCGGCCAAACCGGCTTACGAGTCAACCGACAAACGGGCCAACGGGCTAACGGGTTAACAGGCTAACGGACAAACCTACTTATTCGCGTACTCCACCGCCCGGGTCTCCCGGATTACCGTCACCTTTATCTGACCGGGAAAAGTTAAGGATTCTTCGATCTTTTTTACAACATCCCGGCTGAGAAAAACGGCTTCCTCATCGGAAATTTTATTGCTTTCAACAATCACCCGCAGCTCTCGACCGGCTTGGATAGCATAGGTATTGGCAACACCTTTGAACGAGTTCGCAATGTTTTCAAGATCCTCCAGGCGCTTGATATAATTTTCCAGCAGTTCCTTACGCGCACCGGGCCTGGCTCCCGACAGACCGTCCGCAGCCTGGACCAGCAACGCATACACTGAATTCGGCGTCACATCTTCATGATGGGCGGAAACGGCATGCACGACTTTGGGGGATTCACCGAATTTTTTAGCCAGCCTGGAGCCGATGACGGCATGGGGCCCTTCAACTTCGTGATCAACAGCTTTGCCGATATCATGCAGCAATCCCATTCGCCGTGCCATTTTGACATTCAATCCCAGCTCGGAGGCCATAACCCCCGCCAGAAAACCAACTTCGACCGAATGCTGCAAAACATTCTGGGCATAGCTGGTTCGAAATTTCAAGCGACCGATAAACTTGATTAATTCATTGTGGATGCCGTGCACACCCAAATCAAAGGCTGCCTGTTCGCCGGCTTCTTTGATGGCCGTGTCGACTTCCTGGCCGACCTTTTTGACGACATCCTCGATGCGGGCCGGGTGAATTCTGCCGTCGGAAATCAACCGCATCAACGAAAGGCGTGCAACCTCCCGTCGGACCGGATTAAAGCCCGACAGGATGACCGCTTCCGGCGTGTCGTCAATGATCAGATCGATTCCGGTGGCCGCCTCAAGGGCTCGAATATTGCGGCCTTCGCGTCCGATAATCCGCCCCTTCATCTCATCGCTGGGCAACTGGACCACGGACACGGTTCTCTCGGCTACAAAATCTCCGGCATATCGCTGAATCGCGGTAGCCAGAATTTTTTTGGCCTTTTTATCAGCCTGCTCTTTCGTTTCATTCTCGATTTTCTTGATAAATTTGGCACCCTCGTAGCGGGCTTCATTTTCCATGGCTCGAATCAACAGTTCCTTGGCCTGGTCGGCTGTCAAGCCGGATATTTTCTCCAGCTGTCTTTTTTGTTCTTCAAGCAATTCGTTGTATTCCAGTTCCTTGCGCTCGAGCTTCCCCTCTCTTTTGGTCAGATGCCTTTCCTTGCGTCCCAATTCACGATCCCGCCGTTCAAATTGCTCAATCTTATGATCAATATTCTCTTCTTTTTTCATCAGGCGGGCTTCTCTTTTTTTCAGCTCAGCCCGGGTTTCCTTAGTTTCGGCATCGAATTCGCTTTTTAACTTAAAAAGCCTGTCTTTGACCTCCAAATCTGCTTCTTTTAATAGTGTCTCCGCCTTTTTCTGGGATTCTTCGACGAAGCGGGCAGCCTCCCCTTCAGCCGCCTTGACCTTCTGGGATGCAATTTTGCTTTTTAACCAGTAGGCGATTAGCAAACCGGCAATAAAACAGCCGATGCCGATTAAGATACTATAATCATTCATTATATTTCTCCCCGGTTATTTAAAACCTGAAGTACGCATGGATCACCAAGTCACTTAAATCAATTTAAAATGAGGTAATCGGGGATAAGATATCTGCAGGCGAATGCTGAGGGAAAGAAAGCCGATTTTAAGCTGCCATCCAATGGAGATGGGGAAGGAAGAACCCCCACCAAAATGCCGTGTTGTCAGGTCTTTGAACCTATGGTTCAAAGTGGGCACCGTTTAGCTTCTTTAGGCTTTTCTGCATATTCAGAACATGCACACCGAAACCAGGGATGGCTCCCGTTTTCAAAGCTGTTGGGTCAAAGAATATCTTCCAATCACGAACATGGCAGGGGCAACAGTACTTGCTGTTATTTAACTACCTTCACCGAATAATTAATCCCGGAAAGTCCACTGACGGATTCGGATAGGTTCGGCCGGTACAGGTGGTAGAGAAGGTATTCGTGGTAATTAACGGATCACATATATCCGAATTCAATTCATAAAATAGGGGTTACCATTTACTGCACGCTGTTATCCAATGTATGAATCAGGTTAGTCGTCCGGTCCGTAACATCATCTAACAATTTGGAGTGATTCCTTTTCAATTCCATATTTTCATTGGCAATATTCAGTGCAGCTAACATTAAAATAGTTAGTTTTGACATATTTGATGATTGATTCGCCTGCTGATCTTCAATTCGGCTCACTTCTTTGACCAAAAGATCAGCGACCGCCTTTGCCTTGGTAACCTCCGATTTGGCTTTAAACGTATGCGTCTGTCCAAAAAGCTCTATGGTGACAAGTTTGTCCAATACGTATTGAAGTCTACCTTTCCAGTACCTATACCATGCCGGCCGTAAATGCTATCCTTTTGAAACTTCATCGAGTTTGACCAGCAAACCATCGATTTTTGATCGTATCAAGGCTTTTTCCTCAGCGTATCTTCTTTCCGCCTCAACCTTACCTTGGATCTCCTCCTCTAAGCTTTTAATTTTTTTTTTTTGGTCTAAATTGGTTGCCTCCAGGGCATTGCAAATTTCAATTAATTTTCCGACTCTTTGCTCAATTTCCTCAAACTGTTTCAATATGAACACATTATCCAAGATGCTTACCCCATCATAAATTAAATTCAATATAATCTGTAATATATCATAAAGTCAAGAAATAATCCGTCAGCGTGATTTCATGATTTCATCCACTATTGCCAGATCCCGGCAGGTGTTGATGCCTATTATTTGCTGACAATTGGTCCCAACCACAACCCCCATGTTCCTTTTTTCCTGATAGCCAATGGACATGATATCCGTCAAATAGAGTTCACCCTGGGCGTTGTCCGCGCGAATTTGAGGCAGTGCCTCCGATAAAAACGCTTTGTCGATACAATAGATGCCGGAATTAATCAATTTGATCAACTTCTGATCGGCACTAGCATCCGCTTCTTCAATAATTGCAGCTATCTGCCTGTTGTGATCAAGCACAATGCGACCATAACCAAAGGGATTGTCCATTTCCACCGCCAGAAGCGAAACATCGCGCCGGGCCTCCAAATGATCCTCCAAAAGCGCAGCGATCGTTTCGGGTTGAATAAGCGGCGCATCGCCACATAAGATGATTACATGATCACAATGCTCGGGAATTTTCGGCAAGGCGCACAGAACTGCATGCCCGGTGCCGAGTTGTTGTTCCTGGTAAGCAAAAAACAACTCGGCGGTATCGGATATGATTGACCGAACCTCCTGGGCCTGATTGCCGATAACCACGATGACATCATCACCGGCAATCTTTCTTGCGGTTTCAACAACATAAAGTATCATGGGCCTTCCCTGAATTTCGTGAAGCACCTTGGCTTTGTCCGATTTCATGCGCGTACCCATACCCGCAGCCAATATTATCACCGCAACGTTTTTTCTCATATAGACCTCTATCATAATTTGCTGATTAAAATAAATTCACATCCGGACCAGAATTTCCAAATAACAAATTCCAAATTCCAAATTTGCTTTGGTAATTGATTATTGGAATTTGAGATTTACCCTTCGACCTGGCTCAGAGTGGTGAGTCCTTCGACTTTGCTCAGGACCGTGAGCCTGTCGAACGGCTTGTCGAACCATTTGTGATTTGGTGCTTGCGATTTGCGATTTATCAATATTCAAGCACATACGTAAATCCGGCCTAATTAACCGGATGTGCCGATGAATCAGACCCATGCAATAAAAAGAAAGGGCAAACCAACGAGGTGGTTTACCCTTCATTATACAATATTCCTGCTTTGTGTACACGTCGAAAAAAGACTTAGCGGCAAAACAAAGGCGGGCTAAGACGCGCCCCCGACCAGTTTTAAGCGAACCAGCGACCTTTCAAGTGCGGCCTTGGCCCGGATAAAATCGATATTTTCCATGGAACGGTCTGCCAGCCTTTGTTCGGCGCGCTCCACCGCCGCTTTGGCCCGGTCAATATCAATATCTTCCATTCTTTCAGCAGATTCCGCCAAAACCGTTACCTTATCCGGCAGCGCTTCAGCAAATCCACCACTGACAAAAACGAACTGGTCCTTGCCGCTCTCATCCCGGTAGTGAATGGCACCGGTGTTTAATGAAGTCATAAAAGGGGTGTGACCGGAAAGCACGCCGAATTCCCCCATGCTGCCGGGTGCCATAACGATTTGTGCCAGATCGTTGACAACTTCCTTCTCCGGGGTAACAACTTCTAACCTTATATTATCAGCCATTTGGTTCCCTTAATCAATGTTCTTGTGCGTTGTCTGAATTGAATTATTCAGCAGCCAGTTTTTTGGCTTTTTCAATTACGTCCTCGATGCCTCCCACCATATGGAACGCCTGCTCCGGGAGATCATCGTGTTTACCCTCTATGATTTCTTTGAACCCTCGGATGTTATCTTCAATCTTGACGTAGGCACCGGGCGTGTTGGTAAACACTTCTGCAACATGAAACGGCTGTGACAGAAATCTTTCCAGTTTCCGGGCCCTGGCAACCGTGATCTTATCTTCATCTGCCAGTTCATCAATTCCCAGAATTGCGATAATATCCTGCAACTCGGTGTATTTTTGCAGGATTATCTGTACCTGGCGAGCAACATCATAATGCTCGTCACCAATATAAGCGGCATCAAGGATCCGGGATGTTGAATCAAGCGGATCCACGGACGGATAAATGCCTTTTTCAACCAGTTTCCGTGAAAGCACCACGGTACCGTCAAGGTGAGCAAATGTGGTGGCGGGTGCCGGGTCGGTTAAGTCGTCGGCCGGCACATACACACACTGTACGGCGGTAATCGATCCTTTATCAGTCGACGTGATTCGCTCCTGTAGTTCCCCAAGGTCAACGGCCAATGTCGGTTGGTAACCAACTGCCGAAGGCATCCGTCCGAGAAGTGCCGAAACCTCGGAACCGGCCTGGGTAAAGCGGAAAATGTTATCGATAAAGATAAGCACATCCTGCCCCTCAACATCACGGTAGTATTCAGCAGCCGTCAGAGCCGAAAGCGCAACCCGCGCCCTTGCTCCGGGCGGTTCGGTCATCTGCCCATAGATCAAAGCCGCCTTTGGAAGAACGCCGGCTTCCTTCATCTCATGATACAGGTCATTGCCTTCGCGGGTCCGTTCACCGACACCCGCAAATACCGAAATACCACCGTGCTGCAGGGCGATGTTGTTGACCATCTCCATCATAATGACGGTTTTTCCGACACCGGCACCGCCGAAGAGGCCCATTTTCCCGCCGCGCGGAAACGGGACCAGCAAGTCGATAACCTTAATCCCGGTTTCAAGAACACGGACGGTGGTGTCCTGCTCGGTAAATTTGGGTGCTTCACGATGGATCGGCATCATCTTTTCCTGGCTTACCGGCCCCAAACCATCAACCGGTCGACCGACCACGTTCAGTACGCGCCCAAGGCCGGCTTCGCCCACCGGCATCATAATCTGATTACCCGTATCTTTTACTTGCTGCCCTCGCGTTAGACCGTCGGTTACATCCATGGCAATGGTTCTGACCACATTATCACCCAGATGCTGCGCGACCTCGACAACCAAGTTGCCCTCTTCATCATTTATTGCGGGGTTGCTGATCCTAAGTGCCGTATAAATTGTGGGCAGATTACCCTGTTCAAATTCTACGTCAACAACAGGTCCCATAACCTGCGTGATAGTCCCGATGTTTTCTCCCATTTATAGACCTCCAAATTGGTTATTTGTTATTCGTTATTTGTTATTCGTATAAGAATTTGCATAAGACCGGGAAATGAGACCGATTAACAAATAACAATTAACGACTAACTATTAACTATCCCTTCAACGCTTCGGCGCCGCCAACGATATCCATCAACTCTGCCGTAATGGCCGCCTGCCGGGCTTTATTATACAGTAACGTCAGATTTTCAATAAAATCATTGCATGCCTTGGTGGCGTTGTCCATGGCAGCCATCCGTGCGGCATGTTCACTGGTGGATGTTTCCAGCAGAGCACTGTGCAACTGTACATGGACACTTCGTGGAAGCAACCCCCCTAATAGACTGTCAGGGGAGGGTTCACAAATATGTTCAGCCTGATAATCCCCGCTGTCGTCTGCTGCTGCATCCTCGGCAGTTTCGATGGGCGGTATCGGAAGGAGCTGTTTAACCGTCGGTGTCTGCCTGCCCATACTGATAAACTCGGAAAAAATAACATAGACCTCATCGTAGTCGCCATCCAGGTACCCGTCTACCAGTTTTCGTCCGGCAGTGGCCGACACATTGAAGCCGAAGGTGGTTCCGACGACGCCGATGTGCTCATCGATAATGTTAAATTTTTCCTTGCGGCACCAGTCCCGACCCCTTCTGCCGAAATTGGTCAAGGAAATCTCCGTATCACCACCGGCTTTTTCCTTAGCAAAGGAATTCGCCTTGTCAATCAGATTGACATTAAAGCCGCCACACAGTCCGCGATCGGAAGTACACAAGACGATATGGATTTTCTTGACTTCCTCGCGCGGCATCAGCAACGGGCTGGCTTCATCACCGGACTTTTCAGCCAGGCTGCCCAATACCTCCGAAAACTTTGCGGCATAAGGGCGAAAGTTTTGCATATTCGCCTGGGCACCACGCAATCTCGAGGTAGCGACCATATTCATAGCCTTGGTGATCTGCTTGGTTTTCTTAACCGCAGAAATTTTATTCTGGACATCTTTTAAGCTTGGCATAGTTCAACCTTCTCGCGTGTTGCGTGATTCGGGGTGCGAGTTACGAGATTCGGTGTGCGGGGTCAGCTTAGCCGGTCTTCCCGCGTAACGCGGGACACGCAACTCGTAACTCGATTTTACTTGATCGTATCCTTAAACTCGTCGCCATAGGCATTCAAAGCCTCGGCCATCAATTTATCCAGATCGTCGGAGATCTCTTCCTTTTCTTTGAGTTCGGAAAAAATTTGCGGGTACCGGTCTTCAATAAAGGTATACAGACCAGCCTCATATTTTGCCAGAACATCGATTGGATATTGATCAAGATGTCCTTTGGTTCCGGCATAAAGGATGGCAACCTGCTTCTCCATCGGCAGCGGCTGATACTGGGGTTGCTTCAGAATTTCAACCAGTCTGGCACCACGCGTTAACTGTCGCTGAGTTGCAGCATCCAGGTCGCTGCCGAAGGCCGCGAACGCTTCCAGTTCCCTAAATTGCGCCAGATCCAGGCGCAGAGTACCGGCCACCTGCTTCATGGCTTTGACCTGCGCGGCTCCCCCGACCCGGGACACCGAAAGACCGACATTAATCGAAGGTCTGACCCCGGCAAAGAATAATCCCGGTTCAAGGTAGATCTGACCGTCGGTAATTGAGATAACATTGGTCGGGATATAAGCGGACACGTCACCAGCCTGGGTTTCGATAATCGGCAGTGCCGTCAGCGATCCCGCGCCAAGCTCGTCATTTAATTTGGCGGCTCGTTCCAGCAGACGTGAATGGTTATAAAAAATATCGCCCGGATAGGCTTCACGGCCCGGTGGACGTCTCAGCAGGAGCGATACCTGCCGGTAAGCAGCCGCCTGTTTTGAAAGATCGTCATAGATAATCAGCGCATGCTGGCCTTTATCGCGAAAATACTCTCCCATGGCGCAGCCGGCATAAGGCGCGATAAACTGCAGGGTTGCCGGGTCACTGGCACAGGCGGATACGATGGTGGTGTATTCCATGGCGCCATTTTTTTCAAGAACGGCATGCACCTGGGCCACGGTGGATTTTTTCTGACCACAGGCCACATAGATGCAAAAAACATCCGTTTCCTTCTGGGCTAAAATTGCATCAATGGCGCAGGCTGTTTTACCGATCTGGCGGTCACCGATAATCAATTCCCGCTGTCCCCGTCCGACAGGTGTCATGGCGTCAACGGCCTTTAAACCGGTATAGCACGGTTCATGCACTCCCTTGCGGGCAATGACCCCCGGGGCCACCATTTCAACCCGGCTGGACTCCTTGGCATCGATCGGGCCTTTGCCGTCCAGCGGTTCGCCCACCGCCGAGACGACCCGGCCGAGTACGGCCTCACCAACCGGCACCTGGGCAATCTTGCCGGTTCGTTTGACCATATTGCCTTCTTTAATGTGGATGTCCTCGCCCATAATGGCGATACCGACATTGTCTTCCTCAAGGTTTAACACCAGCCCCAGGATACCGCCCGGAAACTCGACGAGTTCCAGGGCCATGACCTTCTCCAGGCCGTATGCACGTGCGATACCGTCACCAACTGACAAAACGACTCCGGTTTCACTCAGTTCAACTTTTTTGTCATAATCTGTAATTTGTTCTTTAATAATCTGACTGATTTCTTCTGCTCTTAATTCCATTAGACACCCTCACCCCTTTTTAATGATTCCCTCATATTGAGTAATTGTGTTTTAATACTCCCGTCCAGAACAAGATCGCCGATGCGAGTGACGATCCCGCCAATGAGACCCGGATCTTTTTCAACATCCAGAATAATATCTTTGCCCGTCTTTTCAGACAGGGTGGCACGAATTTTATCGACGGTTTCGGAGGAAAGCTCGGTAGCCGAGACTAAGCTGGCCCGCGAAATGCCCTTTAATTCATCAGCCAACTTTTGATAAAGATCATTGATACTGCTCAGATAGATAAAGCGTCCCTTGTCAAAAAGAAGGGTTAAAAAGGCCTCCATGATCCTGGAAAATCCCGATTTCTCTAAAACGGATTCCAGAACCTTTTTGCGCTCGTCGCCATTGTAAAGCGGGTTGTTGATCGCCTGTTCGAGAGATTTTTCACGTTCAACCAGTTCACTGAACCCTGCCAGTTCATCTCGGTAGGTCTCAGTATTGCCATCCTCTTTTCCGATCAATAAAAGCGCCTTGGCATAACGCCTGGCAATTACCAAATTTTTCATCATGCCACCACCTTCTTCAGATACTCATCAACCATGCGGTCCTGATCATCTTCCGAAAATTTGTTTTTTATGATTTCCTCGGCCTTTTCCAGCGAAGTTTCGAAAATTTCTTCCTGCAGTTTTAATTTTGCCAGTTCGAATTCATGCTCGATATTGCGCCGGGCCTGGGTCTTGAGTTTCTCAGCTGAGGATTCAGCCTCCTTCAATATTCTTTCCTTGGCCTCATTTCCCTGTTTGATGTAATCCTCAACGATCGTTTCGGCCTCTTTTTCCAGCTGCGCCAATTTTTCATTATATTCAGCCAGCTTTTTTTCAGCTTCGTCTTTGCGGGCTTCCAGGTCCTCCAACTCATCTTTAATTACTTTGATACGAGAACTCAGGGCCTGGGACAATGGTTTGCGTAATAAATATACCAGCACAATCGCCAGCACCGCAAAGTTTATCACGCGAAAGGTGTCCGTCGAAACCCAGCCCTTGGATCCCCCTTCTCCACCGGAGGCACCCAGGGCCGTTGATATGGAAAAAACACCTGACAGCAGCACCAGCAAAAAAAGAGCCGCGATGAATTTCCTGGATCGATGCGGCCGGTCAGAACCGGATTTTTTCATTAAACTGCCCTCCCCAAGATTTTTTGACATATTTGGTTGGCAAAGTTATCAACTTCTTTTTGCAAGCTTTCCCTGGCAACTTCAGCTTCATTTTTAATCTGGTTACGGATTTCGGCTAACTCCGCCTGGGCGTTACTGTTGATATCTGCAATAATCTTTTTTTCCTCATCCGTCGCCTGCTGCATCAAGGCCTCTTTTTCCTTGAAACCTCTGGCCCGGGCCTCCTTTATGCCTGCGGAAAATGCCTTATCTTTCCCTAAGGCATCTTTATCGGAAGTCTCGATGGAAAGTTCAAGTCCGTCTATTTTTTCTTTTCGCTGGGCTAAAATTTTGCGGATGGGTCTGTACAGTAGAATGTTCAGCACCCAAATCAGAAATACGAAATTGATGATTTGAATAAGGGCTGAGCTATCGGGGGTAACCGTCACACCGCCGCCTCCCGACTCACCGGAGGATCCCAGAACGGACTGGGGGAAAACAAAACAAATCAGAGCAAACGATAACAGGAAGACCGGGAAACCTTTCCGGCATATACCAGAAAATTTCATAAATAAAACCTCCATCAGCAATTTTCAAGCGACCTTGTTATTTGCTTTCAGATATTTCTTAACCCGGATCCGCCCGAGGCGGAAAACCAAAATGATCAACCACGAAAGCACGAAATAACGAAAACACGAAAAAAATCCAAGAAAATTTTCGTGTTTTCACGATCAAAAATTCTTTCCATAAAATGCAAAAAAAATACAATTTAAGATTCAGCCGAACGCAAATAGGACTGCGGCGGTCTATACCATCAGCCGTGATTGATTGTCAAAGGTTTTTTGAAAATTTTTCCGGATTGGCTGGCAAAATATATTTAGTAGATAAGTAGGCTGGATTGTTACATAAATGTTATCGGCCCGGATCATTGGCAGGCTTGTTGCCGGGGCTGGATACTCGATCCTGGATGCTGGGGGCTGGAAAGTAACAGGCATGGGTATACGGTGTAAGGTATATGGCAAAAGGCGCAAATTATCCTGTATGCTAATTGAGAATTCAGTACATTCTGTGGCAATTTTTATTTGCCTCTAAGGCACCGGAGGCGGTTCAGGTATCAGAAGTCAGCAGCGCCACTGGCCGATGAGGTGGCCATTTTGGCCGAAAAAAGACTTCGACCTTGCAGAGTTTAAAAAAAAGCCGGAGCACAGCGATTCCATCCTTCGACATTCGACACTCGATATTCTGCGGTTCGCTTCTCCCAAGCGCAGTCTTGGAAGAAGCTGATTATCATCAATTACTTTTTAGTTCGGTAAAGGCGGGTTCTTTCTTTGATTCAGTCGTCGAAAGTTTGCTTTTCGGTTCCGAATCGGCGGGTTGTTTTTTGGAAAAAAAGGATGATTTATCAGCCGACTCCGCCGCTGCTTTCATCACACAACTCCCGTTAAAAATACCACCCGGTTCAATGGAGATCACCGGAGACTGAATATCACCGCCGACGCGACCCGGTGGATAGACTTCGATACGCTCTTTGGCTTCAATTTTGCCCTTGACCTCCCCCATGACGACCGCCACATTGACATGAAGTTCAGCGTCAACAGCCGCTTTTTCACCAATAACTACCGTTCCGCCGCTACTGACTATCTTGCCTTTCACCTGACCGTCCACCCTGATGGTACCTTTAAATTCGATGGTTCCGTCAATGCTGGCATCCGCGCCGATAAAAGTTGATATACGATCCGTTTTTTTTTCTTTTTTCATTGCTCTTGTTTATCCTCCCGGTATTCAAATTGAAGAATGAAGATTGAATATTGAAAATTTAAGGTATACTATCGATTCTATTATAAAAATATCCCTAATTGATAAAATTTGTATCTGACTGTCATTGGAGCCGCTGCCGGAATAATCTCAAGTAGATAGAATATGATCGACAGAATTCCACAATTCTTCAATCTTCAATTTTCAATATTCATTTCTTTGCTACCCAATCATAAACCGCCGCATGCTTATATTCATCAATAAACCGATAGCGATCGCCGTGGTTAAAACCGATGATCCACCATAGCTGATAAACGGCAAGGGTACACCGACCACCGGCATCAACCCCATGGTCATTCCAATATTAATGATGACCTGCCAGAAAAACATAGACGTTATACCCACGGCCATAATCGTTCCGAATGGCTCCCGGCAACCCTGAGCGATGTTGAGTCCCCAAAAAATCAGCATCAAAAATAACAAAACGACGACGACCGATCCGATAAAGCCCCATTCTTCAGCCAAAACCGAAAATATGAAATCAGTATGTTCTTCCGGCAGAAATGACAGGGCATTTTGAGTACCTTTTAAGAACCCTTTGCCGGAAATCATGCCCGAACCGATGGCGATTTTTGATTGAATGATATGGTATCCGGCACCCAGAGGATCCCGGTCCGGATCAAGAAAAGTAAGTATCCGCCGCTGCTGGTATTCCTTTAAGAAAAACCAAACCAGCGGGATAACTGCCGCACATGACACCATCAGGTATATCAGGGATCGTCTCTCTATTTTGACAAACAAAGTGATCGATCCGGCAATCAATAGCAGTAATCCGGCGGTACCCAGATCCGGCTGTTTCACAATCAATACAAAAGGAATTAGAGTCAGGATAAAGGGCCGAAAAAGCTCGCGCAACGTGAATCCTCTGGTATTCGCATCCTTGGAAAAATAACGGGCAAGCACAATCATAATGGAAATTTTTGCCAGTTCCGAGGGTTGCACGGATATGGGTCCCAGTATCAACCAGCGTCTTGAACCGCCGGCCGATTTGCCGAAAAACAGCACCCAGACCAACAGCACAATGCACCCGATGTAAATGATCTGTCCCCACCGATCCAGCAGTTTATAGTTAATGGAAAATGAGGTAACCAGGGCAACCAGGGCTGCCGAAAACCAGATGAGCTGTTTGTAAAATATGATTTTCTGGGGATGAGGTGTCTCAGCGGTCACCGCGCTGAAAAGGGTAAACAAACCGCAGCCGCCAATCACAACGGCCAGGCCCAGGAGTCCCCAGTCAAAATATTGCAGCAGTCTTCTGTCAAACATCTCCGTTTCACTCCAATTTAGGAATTCAGGTATTTAGATATTAGGGAATTGAGGATGAAAACGACCCTAACTTTAATGATAATATTCCCCAATTCCTTAATTCTATTACCCACGAATGTTCTTTTCGGCGTTATCTTTATCCTTGGCTATTTGGTTAACCGGCCAATCTTTTCTCAGATAGGTTTTGATCATCTCCCTTGCTATGGGAGCCGCAGCACCGGATCCGTGTTCTCCGTGCTCAATTAATACGGCGATGGCTATTTGGGGCGCATCTGAGGGTGCAAAAGCCACAAACCAGGCATGGGGTCTCAAATGGGCCGGCCTTTCATTCTCGGGCCTCGTATCGTCCTTTTTACGGCTAATCACCTGAGAAGTCCCGGTCTTCCCGCTGATGTGGATATCTACCAGACGGCTGCCGCGGGCCGTCCCCCGGTCACTGTTAACAACTTCCCACAAGCCTTTTCTGACCAATTCCAGGGCATGTTCGTTGAGGGGGATTTTGCCCATAATCTGCGGTTCGTTCTGATATATCAGACGCCCGTCAGGCATTTTAATCGACTCCAGAATAATGGGTTTGTATCGCGTCCCGCCATTGGCTATCGCCGCGGTCATGCTCGCCATCTGCAGGGGTGTGGCCAGATTAAAGCCCTGTCCGATCGCAACCGACAGGGTTTCACCTTTTTGCCATACAATGCCGGTGCGCTTTTTTTTCCAGGCGGCAGTCGGTATCAAGCCCATGGCTTCCTTATCCAATCGAATTCCGGTCGACGAGCCCAGACCGGACGCCTTGGCATACCAAGCCAGTCGATCCACCCCCAGAAGATCTCCCACCTGGTAAAAATAGACATCGCAGGACTCGGCAATGGCCGTGATGATCTTTACCCGGCCGTGGCCGCCTTTTTTCCAACACCGGTACACACGATTGCCGAATCGGTATTGACCGGGGCAAAAAACTTCTGTATTTTCATCGATTACTCCCTCCACCAGACCGGCGATGGCGGTGATGATTTTATAAGTGGAACCCGGCGGATATTCACCCTGGATAGCCTTATTTTCCATGGGCCGGAAAGGGTTAGAAATCAAAGAATCCCACTGCTCATGCGACATACCGTCAACAAAATAATTCTGATCAAAGGCTGGACTGCTGGCCAGGGCCAGAATACGACCAGATGCAGGATCCATGGCGACCGCAGCACCGGCGACCCCCCTTAATAGCGATTCGGCCTTTTTTTGCAGCCTGAAATCAATGGTTAATTGAATATTCTGCCCGGGTTTGGCGGTAACGGTTTTTAACACCCGCACCACCCGTCCGTTGGCGTTGACCTCGACCTGACGCCCACCTCGTTCACCCTGCAGAAAACTTTCAAATGCCTTTTCTGCCCCGAACTTACCAATTAAATCGCCTCGGCGCAGGCCCGGATATCTTCCTCCGGCAAGCTCCCCGGGACTAATTTCACTCAGGTATCCGATCAGATGCACAGCATCCTGTATATTGAGGTAATGCCTGCGCAACTTAACGTTGACCTCAATTCCGGGAAGGTCATATTTATGAGCCTCGATTGACGCCAATGCATTGCGGCCAATATCCTGCTTGATAACAATCGGTTTATAAGCCGATACACCCTTGCTGGAAGATAGTTTTAGCTGCAGCTCCTCGGGTGTAACATTGAGATGTTGTGAAAGCTTGTTGATCGTGGTTTCAACCGGTCGGGCATCCTTTAAAATGATGGCCACATCAAAGGACGGTCGATTTTCCACCAGAACATCACCATTGCGATCGAAAATCAGTCCACGGGGGGGATCTATGCTTTGCAGTCTGATCCTGTTGTTTAACGAGAGCAGTCGATATTCAGCCCCTCGGATCACCTGCAGGAAAATGAGTCTTAAAAAAAGAACAGCAAAGGCTGCCACCACACATATCATGACACCTGTAATGCGTTGTCGATACCAATCGGCATCTGCTGTTTTTAAGTATTTATCGGACATGGCTAAAATATTGAATATTGTAAATTTAAGATTGAATTTTCATTCTTCAATCTTCAATCGCCGAGCTTAGCTCGGCTCCCCTTTCCGGGCATATATCGCTCTAAAACCGGTGTTCAGTCGATCCTGCAAATTTCTAAGGACCACCAAAAATATGGGTCCGGTCCAGATGACCCACAGTACCTGGATGGTGACTATTTTGGCGGCATTGCCGGCTAGTTGCGGGTCCGGGCCTAAAATGGTCAGCGTCCCTAAGAAGATAAGGTTCTCAATCAGTACTCCGGCTGCCACAATCAATGTCATAATAAACAGGCGGTTCCCGACCTGAAGCAATTTGGTGATACCCTTGACACCGATAAACAACCAGAAATAAGCCGTAAGATATAGCCCGAACGGACTCCCGGAAAGATTGTCCATGATGAATCCCAGAAAAAAAACAAAGGGCAAACTCTCGCGAACAGGACGGGAAAGGCCGAGAAAAACGATGAATGGAATCAGCAGATCATAGAAACTGTCCAGCAATGGCAAATAGGGCATCACCGTAGTCTGCAGAATCATCAGAAAAAGACCGACACTAATATTGAAAAAATAACTCATTTCCGGCTCACAATATTATGCTTTTGGACATCCAGGACCACCAACACTTCTTCCAGCTTCTCGAAATCCACAAAAGGTGTGATAAATACTTCATGGAATATATCAGCTTCATGTTCAATAACTTCCGACACCATCCCGATCCGCAGTCCTTTGGGGTAAATGCCGTCTAAACCGGATGACACAACAATATCGCCGACCTGAACATCTTTTTTGCGCAGAACATAGGCCAAGCGTAATTGATCAGTTGATTCACCTTTGAGAACCCCCCTGGCTCTTGTCCGTTGAACCAGGGCATCCACCGCACTGTTGCGATCAAGAATCAGCATTACCTTGGAATAGTGGTTGGCAACTTCAATCACCTGGCCGGCAATTCCCTGGGGCATGACCACCGGCAATCCTTTGGTTAAGCCGTCGGCTTTGCCCTTATCGATGATAACCGTTTTAAACCAAGCCGAAGGATCTTTGCCGATAACTTCAGCCGCTACGACCAGTTCGGTAATGTTTTTTTGAAAGTCGAGTAAATTGCGCAGGCGGGAGTTGGCCAGTTCGGTCTCCTGCCACAGGTTGCTTTTTTCGGATGCCTGGTTTAATTGACTTATCAGGACGTTGTTCTCTTTGGCGATTGTGACCAGCGCAAAATAGTGATGCCAGATGTCTTTGGTGAATCTAATCGTGCGGGTAACCAGCTCCTGGAAAGGGGAAATAAATGAAATGGCAACTCGCTCAAGACCAAATGTCGTATAGCGTCTGCTGTTAACTGAGAGGACAATTATGTTGACGGCTATCAAAACGATGACGCCAACGATGAGCACCATTTTTTTGGAGAACATAGATTTGCTTTGCTACGCTCAGCCCCACCCTGCAGACGGGGCGAATATTGGAATACTGGAGCGTAAAATTCATAGCTTCATTAATTTTCATGCAAAAATCAGGTAATAACAACCTCTCTTAGAATATCAAGATTATCCAGCGCCTTGCCCGAGCCCAGGGCCACAGTCGACAGAGGATCTTCTGTGACAGTGATTGGAAGGCTGGTTTCCTCTCGAATCAGGCGGTCCAGGTTTTTAAGCAGGGCCCCGCCTCCGGTCAGGACGATCCCTCGATCGACGATGTCTGCGGACAATTCCGGCGGGGTCTGTTCCAAAGCAATTTTGACCGTTTCAACGATGGCATCAATTTGTTCGGATATGGCGATTCGAATCTCCTCCGAATCAATGGACAATATTTTGGGAATACCCGAAGCCAGATCGCGGCCTTTGACTTCTATGGTTTCCAAATTCTGCGGATCCGGGTAGGCATTGCCGATAGTTGTTTTGATGACCTCGGCCGTTCGTTCACCGATCAACAGATTATATTTGCGTTTGATGTATTGAATAATCGCCGAATCCATTTTATCCCCGGCAACCCGCACGGAACGGCTGTAGACGATGCCTTTTAACGAGATAACGGCCACTTCAGTGGTACCGCCGCCAATATCAACGACCATGTTACAGGTCGGTTCCGTAATGGGCAGGCCGGCTCCGATAGCCGCCGCCATGGGCTCTTCGATCAAAAATACTTCCCGGGCCCCCGCGGATTCGGCCGATTCCCGTACCGCTCGCTTTTCAACCTGAGTAATTCCCGACGGAACTGCGACAATAATCCTGGGCCTCACAAATGTTCGGCGATTATGAACCTTATGAATAAAATGTCTGAGCATGGCCTCGGTTACTTCAAAATCAGCAATCACCCCATCGCGCATTGGTCGAATCGCCAGAATATTACCGGGGGTTTTACCCAGCATATTTTTGGCTTCCAGACCGACGGCCAGAACCCTATTTTTGGACCGGTTGCCGGTACTTACCGCAACAACAGATGGTTCACCCAAAACGATTCCCTTGCCTTTCACGTATACCAGCGTGTTTGCCGTACCCAGATCAATGGCAAGATCGTTGGAAAATAGACCTAAAAATCCATCTAAAAAATTCATAATCCCTCGTTATCGCGCGCACAAACGTGGCACTTAGTAAAATGTATGGTTAACTCTCCAGCCTTTTGCAATGACACTGAACGTTTGTTGTTCGGCTTCAATTTTTTTTGCTGGGATACTTGCAAACACTGTGGTGACGTAAGTTTGGTTCGCCGGAAGCTGATCTTTCATAAGTTTGGAAAAGAATTACGGGCCTTAAAAGAGCAGAACCAATGCAAAATATAATAGATAAATATCAATAAATTACTATCAAAGTTATAATACCATTACAAGAAAAAATAATCATCAAAAAAATGATGCGGCCCAGAAAAAATACGGTTCTGGGGTTCAACGTTCTGAGGTTCAGGGTTCAGAGGCTAAATGACTAAAGGGGTAGGTTAAATTGGTTCGACCGGTATTCCGACTTTGGTCCCCTGCCATCAGTCCTTTTCGCGCTTTGCACCTTTTGGCTTGGGCCGTGAGCCGGAGCCTTGATCCGAGCGCCTTTATCTTACTACCGTTGACCTTTCAGCTTTCAGTCTTGAGCTTTGCTTTCCCGCAATAACAGCCCCTTATTTGGATCTTACATCCGCTGCAGAATGCCTCTCATCACCTCGTCATGCAGTATCGGTCTAAACTCTTTGATGGCTTCGTTTTCGCGGGTTGGATGGATACGATTGGTCAACAAAATGACAATAATCGAACGATTAAGATCCATCCAAAATGAGGTCCCCGTAAACCCCAGGTGTCCGACCGTGTTCGTCGAAAAATATTTTCCGGCACTTGAATTCTTCACGGCCGGCATATCAAAGCCAAGAGCCCGTTCGGTATCCGGCCGCCGCTTAAAAAACAAACGTACCAGATCCGCTTGAAACAGGTTGTGGGCCGGGTCCCCATGGTAAACGGACAGCAGCTCGAACAATAGTTTTTGCACCGCAGCAGCGGTTCCGAAAAGACCCGCGTGACCCTGAACACCGCCAGCCACATAGGCATTTTCATCATGCACCTGACCGACCAGCAGCCGGTCGCGCCAGGGGCACTGTTCCGTCGCAGCAAACAGATCCCGTGATTGCGGGCCTTTCCGGACGGCAAAGAAGAGATTATCAAGCCCCAGCGGTTCATAAATATTCTCGGACACAATACGATCAAGTCGATCGCCGCAAATATACTCTATCAGCCATGCCAGAATCATAAATCCGATGTCGCTGTAAAGCACCCGGTCACCAATCGGGTGGATGAGAGGCTCGGTCACCAGCAAATTATGCAATGCTTCCTGGCACTGACCGGAAGACAGCCGCTCGAGTTCCAGATAGTAGGGTCGATAGTCGGGCAGTCCGGAATTATGATACAGCAGCTGATTGATTTTTATCGCAGACTTGTCAGTTGTGCCAAACGCCGGCAGAACAGTTCCCAGATGCTGCTCCAACCCGAGGCGGTTTTGCTGGATCAGCATCATCACCGCCAGCGTGGTGGCCAGCGGTTTGGTTAAAGATGCCAGGTCAAAAACAGTTTCATGGGTCATGGCACGACAGCTGCCGAGGTCGGTAACTCCATAGGCCTTGTGGAACAGTACGGAGTTTGCTCTGGATACAAGCAGCACAGCACCGGGAAACACGTTGTCCGCAATAGCCTGCTGCATGAGTTTCTCAACTTGGTTCATGTCGAGCTGTCCGTTGCCTGCGTAGGGTTGTTCGCTGTCTCGCTGGGCTATGTTGATCCTAACCCGATAGCATTGGTTAAATGTGTGATTCGCGATCGCAGTATCGAACTAAACTTTTTTCTAAAATTGACACTAAAAAAACCAAATCACAAGCACCAAATACCAGACAAATTCATATTCCTAAATTTCAATGACCGGTGGTTGCTGCCCGGTGATATGCCAAATATCGACCATCCGCATTCAGTGTCGCTTCGATTCCGAATGGGAGGGTATGGTTGTTCTTCCCGTGGCCGACCTCAAGTCCGGCAAGGATTGGGAACGATCTATCCTGGAAGGTTGCTGCGACGATATTGTAAATCTCATCGATGGTACCGCAATTTTCAAAAGATCCAAGCGCAATCCCGGCCAGGTTTTCAAAACAACCGGCCAGTTGCATGTGCACCAGCATCCGATCGATTCTGTAGGGCGCTTCCGCTCGGTCTTCTAGAAATAAGATTTTATCGGTAAAATTTGGTGCATAGGGGGTACCGATCAGATGACACAGGGTTGTCAGATTGCCACCACAGACAATCCCTGAGGCGGATCCCGGCTTGATTGTTTTCCCCCGGGCGACTTGGATTTCAAGTTTGGCATCTGATGAAACTGCTTGCATTAGAGAATCACGGGTTGCGGCAGGTGCATCAGCCAGCGATGTTACCACAGGCCCATGAAATGTTGCCAACCCGCTGCGATCGGCCAGAACGGCTAAAAGGACGGTAATGTCACTAAAGCCAATGAAAACTTTCGGATTATCGGCAATCGTCTGATAATCCAGCAGGGGAAGGATTCTGATCGATCCGTATCCTCCCCGGGCACAGATTATGGCATCAATATTTTTATCCGCAAACAGTTGATTGATAAAATGAGCCCGATGCTGATCGGAACCTGCAAGATAAAGATTGGCATCGAGCAACCCCGGCGGGGTAAAAACCGTCAACCCATAGTCTTCCAATAATCTGGTGCCACGTGCAAGCGTATCGCGGTCAAAAGGGCCGGCCGGCGCGACAATTCCAATCGTATCACCCGGTCTGAGACGGGCCGGCACCCTGAGGGCTTCCTTTTCTGTCATCGATAAAATTCCTCCTTGATCATGCAAGTTATCAGAAGGTTTTATAAAACATTATCATCCCAAATCCCTTTCAGTTGCTATCGCTCTTAATTTCAGTAAATTTCCGAATTAAATCACGTAACCCTATGAAACTTCCTATCCTTTCTTGACAGAATTCATTCTACATGTTAAAAGTTACTTTTTGTGTCGGGGCGTAGCGCAGTCTGGTAGCGCACTTGAATGGGGTTCAAGGGGTCGAAGGTTCAAATCCTTTCGCCCCGACCAAATTTATACAATAAAAAGAGCGGGTTGCACACTAAGTGGCCCGCTCTTTTTTGTTAGAAAAAGTGCTTGTGTTCCCTATGTGTTCCCCACTCCATTACCACCCTCATAATGCTCAGCCAACTGACTCTGCCGAAAAGCCTTATGCTGGCTCGGCAAATGCGAATACCTGTCAGTCATCGCGATATCGCTATGACCAATCATCTCCTTCACATCCTTCAAGTCAGAACCGCTAAGCAACAGGTTCGAGCAGAACGTATGGCGAAGATCATGATAATGGAAATCCTCAAGTCCGACTAGCTCACAGATCCTCCTCCAAGCCTTATCGAACCTCAGTAATGGAGTGCCATTCAAATGACAGAACACCAAGCTCGTATCCAATACATCGATCCGTTTCCTGCGACGCATCCACTCAACGTGAGCCTTCCACTGCAGCAAGGCTTCCCTTGTTCTCGGCATCAAGAACTCAGTACGCTCCTTCTTATTCTTGGTCCTGAAAAACCGGATGATACCATGCGTGCCAAAATCGAAATCAATATCCTTCCAGTGAAGGCTTAAGGCCTCTTGCTTTGCAGCTCCATGCTCGCTCCCTAAAAAAATCAGGCTCGGCATATAGAACTTAGCCCTGGTCTTCTGAGAAGCCAAAATAAGATCGTCCAGGATAGGGGGCAGGACAAAGCGGGTACGCTGATGGGTCTTCTCATTCAAATACTGTAGGTCCTTCACAGGATCTGCAGCCACACAGTTAAGCTCAATGCCTTTCTTGAACACCTGTTTCAGGATGAACAACCGCCGATTAGAAGATACCTTGCTCAGATCCTTCACGACCTGCGCACGATAAGTCTCAATATCCTTCTTGCTGATCTCGCACAGCAAGCGACGCCCGAAATCCCTGTTAAGAACCCCCAACAGAACCTCATAGCCATCGACAGTCACCCCGCTCAGCTCCTCTTTATCAAGTTGTAAAACCCAATCTGACTGCAGGCCCTTGCCGACTTCTTTGAAAGTCATAGGCCTGATGATGTTCTTTTTAGGATCAGGGATCTTGCCAGAATCAAGCAAGCTCCTCAGATCATTAGCCTCTTGCTGAGCATCCTTCCGACGACGCAGCGACTTATAATATTTACGCTCACCGCTGAACGGATCTTTGTAATAAATAATGTAGCTCGTGTACTTGTCCCTCTTACGTTTCTGTATGATGACAGTTGCCATATCATATCTCCTTTGCAGAAACGTATTCTGGGGCCACCAAATTTTCAAAGAACGACGCGACATCAGATTCTTTGAACAGCCTTCTGTTGCCGAGAACATAGCTCTTGAGGTGTCCGCTTTTAGCGTACCTTGATACGGTCGAGTGATGTACCCTGAGCTTGTCAGCAACCTCTTTGGCCGTCAGAATCTTTGACTCATCACTCATTGTACCACAGCCCCCTTGAATGTCAATAAGTGCCTAATATTTCTTGACTTTAGTTTAATCTCAACTTTTGAATCTTTTGATAACCCACCCGATAAAGATGGCCAGAAGGATGAGTTTGAAAGCAGCTCTAAGGCCTGTTGGAGTGCTGAAACCATGACGTAAGACAGTCCTGAAATCGTCCAGAACAAACAGGGAAGCGCCAGCCATTAATCCCGCGATTTCGTCAATGAACATGACGCAGACGCCCAAGACAAGTATGATTAGTGCCATCAAAAACAGTCCCATGATAACCAAAAAGGCTTTCTTCAAATCAACTGGAGAGCTGTTTTTTTGGGGCTCAATATTGGTCATTTGGTGATAGGGCATCTGGCTCGGAAGCCCTTGGTTGTTCATGTGATCAAACTGCATTCCGCCCCCTTTCTTTTACCTATAATTCCTCTTGATCTTGTAGTCCTGGACAGGCTTTCCGTAGTTCCGGAACCGCCCCTTTCTTTCCTTGAAAGGCTTATAGAACCGCTTGATCCGATGAGCACCTCTGGGTATGAAAGGTTTCTTTTCCGGAGCAACCTCCCTCTGCACATACGACTCATACTCCTTCTGTCCAGGCAACTCCGCCTTCATGTATTCGCTCTCAAGCTTGGCGTCCTCGATCTGTACCTCGACCATCTCGTCAAGCAATCGTTCATCCAGCCTGTCGTGCTCCACAGGCTCGAAACGATCCTCAATTACGATCTCTCCTATTTCAGCAGCCAAAGCTCTCTCGTCAGCTACAACCTCAACTTTTTCAGCTATAGGATCTCCGACTTCCTCAACAACTGCCTCTTCAAATTCGCCCTTTGCTTCATCATGGATCTCGAACTGAGTTTCATCTCGGAGCTCTTGTTGCTCCATCATCTCCTGCTCTACGCGCTCATCCAAGCTGTCAATCTCTTGGGACTCAATCGGGTTGTTCATCACACCCATAACAACACCTCCTCATATATGTTTCCTGATGCTCTCGTACTCGACCTTCTCCTTCAGATCAGGCGAAAGCTTCTGCTCAACCAAAGCTTTCGCCCTCTTACAAACCTTCTGAGATTCGCAGACAACAACCACCTTTTTAACCCTAAATCCACGAAGGCATTTAATTACGTTCCCGACGAGATTCTTGAAGCTCCTAGTCACTTCATACGCCGTATCGGTGTCCTTGCAGTACACATCAATCCTGCCCTTAACGCCCTTCTTCCCGAACTCTCGGATTGCACGATTTCCCTGCCTATCAAGGGCTTTTTTGAGCCACCAACACCACATAGTATGATGGAACCTCTCAGGGCTTATACACCTTGATTTAGGAGTTTCCAGTGAGTCATAAGCCTTCTCAGTCAAAGGAAAATACATAGCAGGCCGAGTCTTAGTGATCCCCTTAGAAGGCAACAAAAGCCCCAAATTCGCCAAATTTCGGACGATAATATCCATATCCTCAAAGTACTGCGTTCGCTCCCTCAAAGCCGAGAACGTAAGAAAAGGAGCCTCAGCAAGCACCCTAAGAACAAAAGTCTCCTGATAAGATAGCCTCTCTTCCTCGATCTTCGGCTTAGGCATAGACTTCCTATTACGTTCATCAACTTCCTCATGCATCTGCTTAACAAAAGGACGCATGAGCCTGTGGATAAACTCTGGAGAAACACTCTTATCCAATCCCATAAATCACCACCTCGGAACTTCTACCGGGAACGGTCTGTCAATAGCAGGATGCCTCATCACACACTTCCCAGGCCGACCCATACCACCAAGAAAATCACGCTGCTCATCAGACAAATTCAAGACCTTCTGAGCACGCTCCAATCCCTCATCATAAACAGGGAAACAAATCCGGATAGCGCAGTTGCTCGTCACAAAACTCGACACGCTCTGAGGCTCCTGAGTCAAAATAATCCTCCCAAAACCAGACTCCCTACACGTCGTGAACCACTTCTCGACAATCTCATTAGAAATATGGGGAGTGGTGTCGCGCTTCACATCAAACAACCACCGAGCCTCATCAACAACCAAAAGAGTACGAGTACTGCCGTCAGCAGAAGGAGCCTTAGAATAATACCGCTGAATATCGTAAAACAAACTCATAAGACTGGTCCTAACAACATATTCATTCACATCCACAACATTGATACACAGATCGTTTTCCAAGAAAAAATCAAGCGGCATCCCTTTGCGGCCATTCAATATTTGCTCCTCTTTCTCAAAATCAGAAAAACGGACCTTAAGCTTGTCAAAATTGTTTCTCATCTCATACCCATCGAACCCATATTTTTTATTGTAACTCTGGAGCCGCTCTCTGATTTCCCTGAAAACAGGAAACTTTTTTGATCCTTCATACACACCAAAATCTGAATAAGCCCTCTCAACCGCATACCTCAAGGCAGGGCTGCTCATTGTGTACAGGAAGTTCTCGGTGACAAAAATATGTGTAGCTGCTTGAACCTTGTCATTGAAAGTGTCCCAGTCTTGAACTTCCCACATATTCAGCCTGAGATCCCCCCATTCAAGGACAGAAAACCAAGGATACTTCAGGTGGAACGCATCGGCTTCCCGTTTTGCTCTCTGGACGAAAATTATGTTGAAATCCCTTTGTTCGGGCGGGACACATAAGATTTGGTCAATAACCCAGAGAATGCCGTAACTCTTGCCTGTGCCAGATGCTCCGCTGACAAAAATCCCTTGTGGGAAATCATAAGTGGTGAATCCACACAGATCCTTCTCGTAATTCACCAATCCATACTTGTATGTTCCGCTGATCCTCTGAGCCTCTTCTGCATCAAGAAAAGGCCTGAACGGGTTCTCCTCCTCTGCCCTAACTACGGCTGCAGCCCGCCTCCTGGCTTCGCTCTCCAGCCCAGGATTGAAGCGGAGCAACAACTCAAGCTCAGAAGGATCTCCTTGGTTCAGCCAGCAATCGCATGCAGCCCTGACTTCCTCGTAAGGTCCGTCAAAGAAGCCTGCTTTCTCGAACGTATCAACGAGTCCTTGGTACTCTTCGAAACCGCGCATGTTTGATTCCTTCCTTTAATATCTTTGTGGATTCCAAACACCGAAGCTCAGCCAACTCCAGAACGCGTTCTTGTCATTCCGCTCAATGCAATCGTTGCACAAAGGGTTGCCTTGCTCTGTCACGTAACCGTCAAAGCCAGCATAACAAAGCCTGCTTCCGTGCTCCCGAAAAGGATCAATGCAGATGAAAGCAGCGCCTACAGGAACCATCAAACCAGTCCAGCTCTGCCCCACTATCTCATCAACGCGTACCAGCCTCCCGCTCGGATCAGTCATAGCCTCGTCAACCTCCTTCACCACATTACGATTCAGCGCAGGATCAAAAACATGCTCCTTGCTCGCAACAAGGATAGGCCTGCCACCATTCACCCTCAGAAACCTCCTGAAAGGCCTGTTAAGCCAGAAAACATCCTGCTCTTCCGGACCCTTACGAACATCTTGACCACCACCACCAGTTGGTGTACCATCCCTAAAATCCATAACGGACCTCCTGTTGAAACAGAAATCATTGGTGTTCATTTATATTTATTGTGGGTGATGGAAAAAATTCAGTAATGCCGACAGAAAAAGAACTCATTCAAAGAATCACAGAAGGAGATAAAGAAGCAGAAAAGATACTTACTGAACGAGAATACCCTAAAATTCTTAGAAGAGTCAGAACTCATCCAGCCTTCAGAAGCTCAACAAATAAGGAAAATACAGGAATACTAAATTTAGAAGACGCTGACGACATAACAAATACAGTATGGATGTACTTGATACCTAAACTGCGTAAGGGTAGACTTCGGGAAGGAGTAAGGCTCTCGACGTACTCATATCAATTCATCAGCAACAACATATATGACTTTCGGCGCAAGGCTGTTTTAAATAAATACCGTTATGATCAAATTAAAGAAGACCCCCCTGATCCCGACCCAATCGGAATGGTAAAAAAGTTCATCAATGACCCTTGCAACCAAGTAATGGCATTAATTTTGTTTTTTAAGGATGAGATACCTGAAAAACATTACCAGATACTTTGCTTTTATTATTACGAAGGATTCCGTTTTAACGAGATAAATGATTGTTTTAAATACACTAAAGGATATGTTTCACAGATACATAGGAAAACAATCTTGCGAATAATCCCTGAATTAATTAGAAAATCTGAAATGCCTTTTGATGAGATAATAGAAGATGGATTGCAAGCACTTCGTAAACTTAATTCCTGAAGTCCTACTCCTGGACCCAGAAGATCAGACAATCGAAGAGACTGTCATGGAGGAGTTCGACCAGCATTTCGAGGAATGCGAGAACTGCCGAAAAATCTTTGATTTCATAGGGCTCATCGACTCAACCCTCATATCTCAATCAGATATGATCTTTGGCGGTAAAGATGACTTTGGGCTTGATGACAATAGGATGAAAATCCTCCACCCGTTAAGACAAGTATCCCTCACCTTAAGAAAAAACAAAGAATTTAACAAGGCGATACCGATCTTAGAATTCTTAATAGGAATAGGGGATAAACCTCTTGCCAATTACCTTTTTCTCGCATTGGGATATACCAATATAGGGGATTTCGATAAGGCTTTATCTACTCTCCGTAAAGCCGACCTACAAGATGTAACGGAGTTTGATGTCCTCATCAGGTTTGCACAAGCATTTAGTGATTGCGGAGGGCATGAAGAATCAAGAAAACTATATGAAAAATGCTACGAGCTCGATCCAGAAAACAAATATGTAATGTGTAACCTCGGCAGTGCTTACACAGAATGCAGGGAATTTGAAGCTGCAGAAGCGCTCCTATCTAAAACGATTGACCTCTACCCTTCAGACCCTGATATTTATACTGTTTATCATAACTTAGCCGTCCTATACTATGAGACCGAAAGAATGGAATTGGCTATTGAAATGATTGATAAATCTTACGAGATATCTCCAGAACACCCTGATATCATACGTACCCGAGAGATTATACATAATAGAGCTAAAGGCAAACCAGTGATTTTGTACCTCACTTAATCGCGCTCAAAATCTTGAGGAAATATATATATGTTGAGCTTCCCAGAATTCAGAAAACTCCTTGCGTCATACCTATCTGACGACTCAGACAACACAGAAAATAAGAAACTTAGACAACTCAAGCTCGCCAAAGCCCTGGCCTCCACGACTCCAATCTCAGGCATCAAGCTCTCGAAACATATCCGTTCTTAGGATAAAAAATATCGCCCTTCCGTCGCATGTCCTCAAACGCCTTCTTCACATCAGGTTCCTTAGCTCCTTTCTCAACTGCAGCGACCACGACATCATCAATCAGCAACACCATCTTACCAGTCTCCTTCTCAAGCGAATCGAAAGCCTCATTAACGTATGAAACAGCGGTCCTAAAACTCGCTCCGTAACCAGTAGCCAGCTTATCAATATCGAAAACACCAGCCTCCTCATCAAAAGCAACCTGCTTCAAACAATAATCCATCAAGTCAATAGCCCGCTGAGCATCGCCAACAGAAACCCGATTCGACAACCGCAGCTTAGCGTAACCCTCAGACAAACGAATAAGACCCTCCAACTGCCGAGCACTAATCGGCACAACCCTGCTGCCTTCTTCGCCGCCGCTCTTGCCCCGAATCTTCAAATAATACTTGATTAAATGATCAGAAGCCCCCTTAGTGAAAGAAGGCATCAAAGCCTTAGCATGATTCAAATATTTCCTGAGCAACCCAGTCTCAACAACATCCTCACAATCATCACCAACACACCCAGTATGAACATCAAGGATCTTCCCGGCAACCAACTTATCGCTCTCAGCCTTCGGAACATCAGTCACAGGGAAAATCAAATCAAACCGGTTGATAATCGTCGGAGGCAAATCAATCTGGTCAGCCAAACTCCTACCATAAGGATCAAACCGACCATACTTAGGATTAGCACCAGCAAGAACAGCACACTCACAACTCAACCGAGCCTGAACCTGAGCCTTCGCAATCGTCACAGTCTGCTGCTCCAAAGCCTCATGGATCTGGTCACGATCCTCCTTAGTCATCTTGTCAAACTCATCAATAATCGCCACATTCTTATGAGCCAACACCAAAGTACCTGCCTGGAAAGTCCAACCAAGGAACTCGTCCCTGACCACTGCAGCAGTCAAGCCAACACCAGAACTGCCCTTACCAGTAGCGACCCTCGCATGAGGAATCACGACCTCCACCCGCTTCAAGATAGTGGACTTACCAGCGCCAGGATCACCAATAACCAACACATGAATATCGCCCCGCTTCACAGTGCCGTCCTTCGCAATCTTCCGGACACCACCGACAAGCTGAACAAGCACACCCTCCTTGATCATGTCGTGACCGTAAATCGAAGGCACCAAGGACTTCACAAGCACATCAACACAGTCCTCCCGGTCAGCAATCTCCCTGATCAACTCGATCTCCTCCCCAGATATCTCGGAATCAACATCCTCCTCCTCAATGTTCTCAATAAAACAAGCATCCAAAATGAAGTCTGAGTCAACACTCTCAGCCCCGTTCCTCAACAAAATAGCTATCTCTTGCAGCACACCGGTAATCCTAACCTTCGCTCCAGGGTTGAACTTTGCCTCGAACTTAGGGTCAACAAGCCATTTTTTGAGCATGGCCTTCAATCGCTGAGGCTGACTCGTACCCTTCACATTCTCGGGAAGCTCCTCCAGCTCAAGCTTCTGGATATCAACCCTCCGCTCGCCAATAACTCTAAACTTCCCCTTTCTCCCGCAACCACAGCGCGTAGGCTGAGTTTTTTTTCTATCATCCTGCATAACGTTCAGGACATTCCCGCAGCTCGGGCATTCATATTTGATGATCTCAGCACGGCTCAAAACATGACCCTTTGCCCGAATAATCCCCTCAAAGAAATGAAGCTTCCCGAAATCAGCAGTCCGCTTAGAACTAATGAGACGCCTACAGTCATCAGAAATGTTATTAACCTGAAACTGGAATGACCTGACCTTCCGAGGCAAATCAAACGCCTCAAGACTAAGCTCAGCAGCCTTCAATGTCTCTTCAGGCTCTGCAAGCAAGCAATCCGCAAGTTCATAATTGAACTCTGTGAGCTTCCTGAAATCGATCACCAAAAAATTCTTGCCCTTCCTGATATTTTCTGAGAGCACGTCAAAATAGGTTTTCTGAATGAACTTGGCGAAGTTCTCGATCCTTTCCGTGCTATCCATCAACATTCCGTCACATCTCTTTCAGTTTTTTATCAAGGCAAAGCTTATGATATATTTTCTTGTTAAACCTCTTTACCTTGCCGCCGTCCTGATCATCCTTGGAGATCACAATCCCGCACTGCGCACATGCCCCCATGACACCTACGGCATACTCCTCTCTTTCCGCATCTCTTTTCTCCTTTCTATTTCTGTCTGCCTCAAGCATGCGCCTGAAACTAATTCCGCGAGACGACATGCGCTTCAGTGTCTTTTCACTGAAAGGCTCACTAAGCCTCTTCTTGAATAGATCCGCTATTGCCTTTGTATCCTCGGATGCTTCATACAGCGTTGCCCTCTTATTGGTCGTAGGATACATCCTCATCCAGAAACGATAATAAGTATCGTGAAGAGGGTTGGCCTTCGTAATTGCAGACACGAATCCTTTATTGAGAAGCTTCATCAATTGGTGCTCGATCACTGTATGGCTACTAGCCCCTAAGAACTTCCTGAGCTCATGAGGTGAGGTAACGGTAAGTTTAGAGAGAGCATATATGATCGCTCCAGTCTTTGGGTTCGTGACACACCCAAGGTACTTGTTCAGTGATTTACACTCCTTGAATATCTCGTCCTTAGGCTTACCTTTCTCTGAGAACATCTCAATAATAGTCCTTGCCTCGTCTGATATAGCTGAAGCTAATTCTTTATTTGTTATTCTGACCACCTCCTTTACGGTCGGGCCTTGCAGAAAAATCAGTAATTTGGTCTGGCTCCACCAGCCAAGACATGTACCTGCCTAATATGAAAAGTTTTCCATTGGGCTTAATTTCTTTTAGAATTCCTACTGCTTTCTTGTTGTTGCGCCTTTCAGCCACAACGAACATTCCTATAAATTGTTTATATTCCGTGTCTTCCATCGTGTCGTGTGTTTGAGTTTGTCAAAGATCTGCATGCGCAGATCATAGACGATTCTGATTTTTATGCTTTTTGGAGTATTTATATTTTGTTGTTTTGTAGGATATAGTTATTGGAGGATTTGTTTTCCTTGAAAACAGGTAGGTTGCTACTCTTTTGACCACCTTCTTACGTGATAGTGTTTGTCGTCAATAAAACATGTAGTTTTCAATGAAATGGTAAGGTGGCTAATTCAATAGCAACCTTAATATTTTCATATTATATATGTGTATATGTAGTAGTAGGTGGCTAGTGTACTACTACTACTTACCTATATGATATACTTTTATTTATATGGTTGCTACTCTTTTGACCACCTTATCTTTATCGACGACATTTATAAATGAGAATGGGTATGGTTGCTACAAAATAAACCACCTTTCTTTTTAGAATATTTATATTCTGAAATACATATTTCTTAATATATATTATTTTACAGATATAGTTATATACCAAAATCTTCATAATTCTATCTGGCGACGATGATGCCTGAAGATCAGATCAATTCACAGAAAACCTTCATCCAGAAGGAACAAGAAAGGATAAACCATCCGAAATGGAGGTTCCTTGCTAAACACGATCCAGGCACCTATGAAGATGTCAAGAATCTCGCAATACCTTTGTAATTGAACACACGACCAAACACGACAAGATGAAATTCGAATTATCCAAAAGAATTCTGAAAGAAAAATCTTCTAAATTATTCATCGAACAAAACAAGCTCGAATCCATGAACCCTTATTCTGAAGGCAAACTTATCCCATCAAAAAAACTCCTTGAACAGCAGCGCATTGTTGAAAGACAGAAAGCTGACGTCATCACTCACCACAACAATCTTCACCAGGTTAACAGTATCATTCCAGTATGATCACATTTGGTTTTCCACACTTTACATCGACACCGTAACGCCCAAGACGGCGTTGGCTCTTAGGTGTACCTATAACAAAATGGGATCTGAACATATCTTGTCTACAAACGACAAGAACACTGCTGAGTTTGTCAAGACGCTTGGATGTAAAGAGGTTCCTCTGCGGAAGGTTAGGAGGAAGATCGGTTGGTACAAGGCTGCTAAAGCTGTCAGGGCTTTGGAGGATCTTGCTAAAGAAGCTTCGCAGTCTCTCCAAGACAGCGCTGCTGAGGCTCTCAGTATGATTGATGATTCATTGAAGGCCCTTGACCAGGACACTGTTGCTTCGCTTAAGACTGCTGCAGAGAAAGCAGAGGTTGAGGTTGTGCAGGTGTTCAAGAAGAAGCATGAGGGTAAGATGGTTGATCATGTGAGGCTGAACCCTGATGTCGAGATCTGCAGCAAGGAAGACTCTTCAACTACAACATTCAAGATCAAGAAATAAGTGATATTGCTATGGCTAACGCAACAATGATGAATGCATCGATTAATGCGACTATGAACGCAACTAATTCCTCTTCAACAGGCGGTGCTGTTGAGCCATTGCTCTGGAATCTCTCAACTCAAGCCGTTATCATTCTTTGCGCTCTTATTGTTTGTGTTACCTCAATTGTTATTGTTGGGTTGCTCAGGCCCAAACAAGCTAAGTCTCCGACTAACAAGCCTTTCATCAGGGCTCTGTTGTTCACCATGCTCATGATTGTTTTCATCATCGTGACTGAGGGTCTTGGATGGTATGGCCCTGAAGGTATGCCTTGGTGGATGAAAGCGGCGTTGATCATCCTCACCTTTTTTTTGGCCCTGACTCTCCCTAAGTCTGAAGCTCAAAAGGTCCAGGAGCGCACTGAGGTTTTGTTTCCTGACCGCATTAAGGGTCACCAGAAAGAGCGTTATGATGCGGTTCTTAATGTGGGTGATAGCTCCGGATCACAGATACCTCATTACAGGGTCTTGCCGAATAATGACAGGTATGGTGGGGGCGATGACCATATCGCTCATTACTTGATCCAGAATAATCATAATCAAATGTATGTTTATGCTTTCGGGACCAGGACTGAAGTGATGGTGGAGGTTGTTGAAGATCCATCCCCTGAGTATATCAAGCTGTTGTTTGCCAGGCATATCAAGCCTTACAGGCCGACTATGACTGTGAGCAGGAACGAGTCTGTCAATAAACATGTTGGAGGTGCGGGCAATGCCGTCGTTGCGCCAGCTACCAGTTGATCCCAGGACCGACATTCCTCTCGGAACTCGCTTCAAGTACTGGGTGATCCGGAAGTTTCCTTATTCGTCATTGGTCACTTATTGGGTTGCTTGGATCAGGAACCGCGCAGACACGACCATGCACTACGCTTTGATCATCATTGTGCCGGCATTGTTCGGCCTGTTCTGCCTGCATGCAGGTCCTAACTTTTATGATGTTCCCTCAGAGGTGGCTGGAAAGGTAGCCACTGTCCATATCATACAGACTATCCTAATCATCATTGGTGCTTGGGCTTTGATAGTGCAGCAGGTGCGAAGGCCTATACCGAGGGGGAGGCATTTCTGAAAATGGCTAAAAGAAACACTGGAGCAACAATCGCTATATCGTGCCTTGTCGTGTTTGTAGGGCTGATGCTTTACAACATTGCTGAAATAAGCGCGTTCAACCCAATCATAATGTTCGGCTCAATATTTTTGATTCTGGGACTCATATTCCAACGGGTTTGGGGAGACTGGTTCGCATCGTTGTTCCCTGCAAAACCAGAGTTTGTCTCTTACAGTGGTTTGGGTGGAAGATTGATGATTGGCCCTATTTCGTTGCCAGGAGGTCAGCAGAAATGTCTTGTCTCTTTCAACTCCAGTTCACTCCCTAAACTACTAAAGGATGGGACCTCTAATTGGTTTTGGGCGTTCATAGGTATGATCACTGGAACCACTATCAAAGAAGTTATAGGGAGAAGGGAGCAGTTCCATTTCGTTGAGAAGAAAGACTGCGAGAACCCAAACGGCTGCATGTTCTTTAAGGGCAGAATTGATGGTGCTGAGCTTCGGGACCCTGAGATCATGTCTGGGCTTACTGAACTAAAGCGTTTGTCTGATGCTTACAGAGCGACTGTTTCGACCATGAAGCAGTACGGGCATCAACTTGCTACAATCGTGAATCAGCGGAACTTGGATGATGACCATGCTTACAGCAGAGCTAAGATGATTGCAGATAACATGAAGAATATAAAGATCATCACTAAAGGCAGTGGAGGCAGCGCAGATGCTGTCGCATCTGAGATGCAATAATGATCATTAAGGAGGTATTTATGTAAAAATGGAACAAAAGACAGATTCAGTATTCGAGACCCCTGACGACATTGATGGCCATGTCCAGGACGCTTTTGATAAAGACCAAGTGGAGAAAAGCAAGGTAAGCCCAGAGCTCAAATCTGTTTTTTCAGAGAAAGAGTGCCTTATGCTGAACTGCAGCCTCAAGGCCAACTATGAGGTCCAGAAAAAGCAGATTAAGGAGCTTCAAAGAGAGAAGCGCGAGTTGACCGAGAAAATCGAGCTCATGCATAAGGCCGTCACCACAGATGCTTCTGAGGACAATATCAAGAAAGCCTTACATGCTGCTGTTCGTGACAAGATCCTCCAAGCAATGAAAGAGGACATTCAGAGGCTCAATAACTCAGTGATTAATCGTGACAAGAAGGTTGCAGCGTTAGAAAGGAATATCAGGCATGCCCGTGACGAAGTTAAGGGTTATGAAGTGATGCTTAAGACTGACGAGGTGCTACACGAAAAATTCAACAACATGAAGCTCCTTGAAGAGAGAGCGCTGCAGCTCCAGGCTCACGTTGAGGAGCTGACCGGCAAGAGGTTTTCGGCTGAGGAAAAGGCCAGTGCTGCAGAGGTCATGCTCAGGAAGGTCCGCGCAGAATTAGACCATGCCACGAAAAAGTTAGCTCATAAAAAGAGGCTTATCATTGACACAGATAAGATCATTAAGGACATGCCGGCTGAGCCTTTGAATAAGGCTAAAGGAAATGTTCCTGAGCCGCCAACTGGACCAAAAAATATAAGTATCAGTATATGGGAGAAAATTAAAAGATGGTCAACCCGAGACTGAATAGTCACAAGCTTGTGATTCCATCGTCGCTTTATTATAGGCGCACCAAGATCCCTAAGGAGTGGCTTGATGTTATTAAGGATGCTAATTTCTCTATACTTGCTTCTGGAAGGACTGGATCAGGCAAGGACTCTATCACTACGTTTGTTGTGAACCTGGACCAGGCCCTGCGCAGGACAGTCATTGTTCTGGATACTAAGATGGAGTATCCGTGCGCTATTTTTACTCAGCAGGATGTTGTGCTCAGGAATTTGTTGATTAAGCACGGCTTGGTAGGCCGTGGCTATAAGACAGTGTTGTGGATTCCTTACGTTGAAGGTCTGGAAAAGAATGAGCATTTCCAGGAGCTCATATCTTATCATCATCCTAACCTTGAGATCCGCCCTTTCAGGATACGCATAGCGGACTTCACATCTGAAGATTCTTACAACATGAGCCTTTCCAAGACACACCTTCAAGCTATGGCAAGGAAGGATATGCTCATCGGCCAGACAAAGATGCTGAATGAGGCCAGGGAGGAGATGGGCCGAAGGATGGGCTTTGACGATTTTGACCTGCAGGAAGATGGTTGTGGATGGGAATACCTTGATTTCGAGGAGATCACGACAAACAGGAAGATCAATGTCATATCTACATTTTTTATGTTCAAGAACACTATCACTGCAACAAGCTACATGATCGGGTTGCTGAATGATTTCCTGAGTATAGGTAAAAGTATCAATAGGGTTCGTGGGAAGGACGAGCTTTTCACTGTTGTTATACCTGAGGTCGAGATCATATTGCCGAGAGGTGTGAAGAGCCTGGACCAGACTGTCAACACATTGAAGTTCTCAATGCGGACAGGCCTCAAGCTGATGCGTAGCTTCGGAATCCGTTTCCGGATGAACCTACAGAATCTTTCAGCCCTTGATCCTGACATGGTAAGCCAGAGTATGCCTTTTGCCGGCAGGACTTGGAACCCTAAGGACTTGAACATGCTCAAGATTTTTGGGCTGTCCAAGAAAGATTGTTTAATGATCAGCCGGTCCAGGATTGGTCAGTTCAGGGATGTGATTCATGGCAAGGATTTCAGTGCAGTTCCGCTAAGCCATAAGGCCAGAGAGATGGAATATTTTGTTACGATGATGCGGAACTATTACAGTGATCCATCGTTGTTCTTGTTTGAGACTGAGAATTATTTCTTGTCAGAGATCCTTGATTACGAGCCTTTGTTTTGGGAGGGCAAGCCGCTGACTGTTCCTGAGTATAATCGCAGGGTGGGGGCCTGGCTTGAGCAGCATGAGCCAAGAGGGGTGCTGCCTATTGATTATGGTATTGGTGAAGATGCAGAAGGGATGGACGACCATATTGAGAATATGGAGGCACGAGCATCATAATGACACCTGAGAAGAAGCAGGACAATGGAAAGGAGCTGCTCTACCGATTAGTATATAGATCAGATAAGCAGGGCGTTCCTTGCAGCTATGTTCATGTTGAAGAGCGCCAGGCTCTGTTTTTGATGAAGATGGTTCGTTTCATTCAGCAGGCTAAGAAAGATAGGGTGACAGTGTTGGATATCTGTAAGGGCCTTGGCACTAAGAACCGGGTGTTGATTCAGCGGATGGCTGATAGGCTTGCTGGAGTGCTGTGGATCGATAAGCGTGATGATCAGGGTTATGATTATAGTGTAGTGTGTAGGGGTAGAGTTGATGTCCGCAAGGGTACATACAATAAGAATCGGAACCTGCCTCGCACTCCTCGCTTCTTGAAAGCTCCTTATACTTTCTCTCGCGCGGCTCTATAAAATAATAAAGGCTTGCCTATTATTTTATATCAATTGATATATCTCATCATTGCTGTCCAAAATAATTTGAAAATCAAATACTGCCTTTAATAAAAACAGGCAGTTATAAACGGGAAATTAGTGATTTAGAAATCAGGTTGTACCTTTTCAAAGTCGATGCTGTCCAAAAC
>Ga0209260_10000214_pt1 | contig 37916 bp, 36 predicted proteins | sample WorMetTypGCAVOLI_FD_187421 | JGI IMG/M metagenome (GOLD analysis project Ga0209260, IMG submission 187421) | Marine gutless worms symbiont microbial communities from Max Planck institute for Marine Microbiology, Germany - Olavius algarvensis... ...
GATACTCTCCGGTCTTGGCGAACAGGGCGGGGAGCCAATCGACGGACAGGCTCGGGGCCTCAGGATGGGACGGCTTTCCCCGGGATTCTTCATCAACTCCCTTTATAGCTTATCCTTGGCTTTCCCTTAGAAACAGAACATACAAGGATGTGGGTAGGATACGGTGAGCGTGGCAGATCTTACAGGATAGCATCACGAGGAGGCGCGAACTGCATCTATCAGATAGCGGCATGCCCAACACTTGTCCCGACCGTAGGGAGGGATCTTCATGTTGGGCATGGGCCATCCATTGATGCGGTTCGCGGCCAGGGTTGGTGTAGTTCTGCTATGGCGTACTGCGCTCACCGCACCATTGATGCGGCTCACCACATCCTACGTCCATCCTACGGCTTTGCCCAACTTACCTTTCGTCGGTCCCGGCGGCAAGCAGATCGAGCATTTGCTCCGCTGCCTGTTGCTCGGCACGCCTCCGGCTCATGCCCTCCCCCTGTGTCTCTTCGGTGCTATCGGCCAGGGTGCAGCATACTCTGAAACATTGGGTATGATTGCTGCCGGTGATCTGCAATACCCCATACTTGGGCAGGGGGCGTTTGAGTGCCTGCAACAGTTCCTGGAGGCGGGTCTTGGGATCCTTCGAGGTACCTGCGACCTGGACGCGCTCGAGGGGCGCTGCGAACACCGAGAGGATCACCTCGCGCGCCGCGGCGAAGCCCGTATCCAGATAGACTGCGGCGAAGATCGCCTCGAGGGCATCGGCGAGGATGGATTCCCGGGCATGACCACCGGAGCGCAGCTCCCCCGCCCCCAACTGCAGGTAAGTACCGAGGTCCAGATCTCGGGCCAGCGTCGCGAGTGATTCCCGCTTGACCAGGGAGGACCGTAATCGGCTTAGCCTGCCTTCGTCCGCGTCCGGAAAGCGCTCCCACAGGGCCTCGGCGATCACGAATCCGAGCAGGGCATCGCCCACAAACTCCAACCGCTCGTTGTTCTCGCCGGAGACACTGCGATGGGTCAAGGCCTGGACGAGCAATCCAGGCTCGCGGAATTCGTAGCCGAGCATGTGTGCCAACTGTTCGGAGTCCCCTCTCATCAGATCCCAGCGAGGCTTCGCCTCAGACCGATTATTTCTCGACCTTTGCCCAACTCAATCTTCGTCGCGAAACCCTAACAGGACAGGATTTACGGGATTACACAGGGTTTACAGAATTCTTGTATTTCCTGAATTTCCTACGCCTATCGCCTTGGGTCAGGACGAGGGGAGCGCTAGCGACCCGAAAGTCGGCTGGACCCAATTGTCGGGCAAAGATTCTTTTACACGCCAGTTAAGAAAGAGCTCATTATCTACTTCTTCTGTGTATCCAAAAAACTGACTAGGTGTCCCACGCTTTGTTTGCTCAATTCGTGTTTTTTGTGCCTTTCGTGGTTCCTGTTCCCCGCGTCCACAGAAAATCAACCACTATGGGCTGAAAGTCCATAGTCTGGAGGACTAACGTCCTCATCCGTGGACAAGCCACGGACTGAAAGTGAAGGGACTTAACGTCCATAGTTTCAACTCTGATGCGCTTCGCGCACTAAAGTTATTGAAGCAATGAATTTACTCGATGAGATTGCCGAGACGGCCCCAATCCACCGGAAATCCGTCGCGTTGGGTATCCCAATTCATCCAGATCGCGAAGGCCTTGCCCACCAGGTTTGCTTCCGGGACCAAGCCCCAGCAGCGGCTATCGTTGCTGTTGTCCCGATTGTCGCCCATCACAAAGTAGCTGCCCGCCGGTACCTTGAGTCGTTTCCCGACCGCCAGCTCGGAGTACGGAGTGCACTTGTAATCCGGCGCTCCCGGATCGACCAGGATGCGGTGCTCGCGGTCGGTGAGGTCTTCGAAACGCAGGTCCGTATCCGTCATGTTTGCTCCCGAGCCGACACCCAGGTAGGCCCCGGCAGGCGTCTGGGAAGCAGGCGCACCGTTTACATACAGGGTCTTATCGCGATATTGGATCTCGTCCCCGGGCACCCCGACGACGCGCTTGATGTAGTCGACGGCGGGCTCTTGGGGAAAGCGAAAGACTGCTACGTCCCCGCGCTCGGGATCGCCGATGTGTAAGAACTTGCGGTTCAGAACCGGCCACCGCAGCCCGTAGGCGAACTTGTTCACCAGGATGAAGTCGCCTATCAACAGGGTCGGCATCATCGAGCCCGACGGGATGCGGAACGGCTCGACGAGGAAGGAACGCAGCAACAGCACGATGAGGAGCACCGGAAAGAAGGAGCGTGCATAGTCAACGAGGACCGGCTTTTTGTAACCGGTCGCCGGCGCATCGGATTCGGCGGGCGCGGCACCGGCTGGGTCCAGCGCCAATGCCCGCTTGCGCCGTGGTGCGAACAGCACCGCATCCGCAAGCCAGATACCTCCGGTGACCAGACAGGCCAGCACCAGAAAAGTGGGGAAATCGAAGTGCATAATGGTGGTTTCCGTGGCTTAAAGGATTCCGCGATCTCATTGAGCCCCGGGCAGGGCCAGAAACTCTTTTACGGGCGGTTCCCAGCTGAATCGTGCATCATAATCCTGACAATCGGATATCGATTCCGATGCATTCTCAAGGTAGATCTGTTTTGCCTCAGACGATGGAGTAAGTCAAATATTGGGAACACCTTGCACTTTGTCCTGTACCGACGACCAGTTTGGTACCGGCTTTCAGATTGCAGTGCGTCAATTTGTCCAATGGCGACCACTCATAACAGATCGCATAATCGGAACGATATTTACTTACCTACCCGTCGGAGCGGTCAAATGTCCACCATGCACCTAAGCGACTTTTCGGGTTCGTGCTGTTCCAGGCCCGATAGAGCGTGATCTCAACATCCTCCTTGGTCTTGTAGACCCTACCCTGACACAATCCACCCTTTTTGGGCGCACCGAGCGCGGCACTCAGCAGTGCCTCATCCTCGACGGGGTCGAATGAAGCAAGGAGCTCGGCCGGCAGCTCCGGATTACCCAAACATTCACCCGGAGGTTGCTTGACCAACCGATCGGTTATCGCCGCACAACCGCATAAAGTGATGAGGGGAAGGGTGATGAGAAGACGTTTCAAGATGATTCTCCCATATCCAGCTGCGTCTCAGCGCGTGATGGGCGGTGGCGAAGGATGATTCGATTTGCGGAGCAGGACCCATTCCCGGTTCCGCACCCGCGCGTCGAGCGCAAGCTCGGATCATACTATATGGGTAGGCATATCGCAGTTACAGGTCGCGGAAGGCGACAGGGTGAGCGCGTATAAATTTTGCTGAAAGCATGCTGTTACCGAATTGGTTTTCCCGGTGCTGGAAGGCTCGTAGGCGCGGGCTTGGCCGCGCTTTCTTGGGGTTCGACTTGCCGGCTTGGTTGCCTTCCGGCCCAGCGCCGGCAAGCCGGCGCCTACCAGTCATGGCGAACCACCGCCGTTGCGACTGACGACCGCAGGTCTCGTAGGCGCAGGCAAGCCCGCGCTTTAATCGCCAACAAATTTATACGCGCTCGCCCTGCAGAAAGCGATCGGGGAACGGTTGTGGAACAGCGTCGTAAAGGCTATCTTGCCGAGCCTTAGGCGATTCTCGGGTTGCCGTTTCCCGACTCGCTTCGCCCCTGACCGGAGCCTCAGGTCCCACATTCACATTAATCGATTATCTGTCTCGATTCATGCTCAAGGTCGTCGATCTGGCGTGCAGGCGTGGAGACCGCCGGTTGTTCTCCGGCGTGAGCTTCGCACTGGAACCCGGCACCCTGCTGCACGTGCGCGGATGCAACGGCAGCGGCAAGACGACACTGCTGCGTGCTTTGTGCGGCCTGCTCGTACCGGAGGCCGGGGAAATCCGCTGGCAGGGGCAGGACAGCCGCCGCCTGGGTGAAGACTATCGTGAGGATCTGCTTTACTGCGGACACCTGAATGGCATCAAGGGCGATCTGACCGGGATCGAGAACCTGCGCGTGGCAGCGATCCTGGACGGCAATCCGGTGGACGAGGGGCGGCTCTGGTCCGCGCTGGAGCAAATGGGCCTGGCGGGCTATGAGGACCTGCCCGCCGTAGCGCTCTCCCAGGGCCAGAAGCGGCGGGTCGCCCTGGCCCGGTTACTAGTAAGCGAGGCACCACTGTGGATCCTGGACGAGCCCTTTACCGCCCTGGATACCGATGCGGTGGACCTGCTGCTGCGGCTGATTGCGGGACACGTATCCGACGGCGGTATCCTGGTCCTGACCACGCATCAGGAGGTTCCGCTCACCGCGGGCCGAGTGCAGCAACTGCACCTCGGGGGACGAACCCTTCTGTGACCGCCCTGAAGAGAGAACTAGGGACTGTTGACACAATCGTCGTGCCGACCGCTAATAGGACGAGATTAACAGGATAACCAGGATTAACAGGATTATTTTTTTGAATAACCAATTATAACATCCTGTTAATCCTGTACCATTAGGAGACAAGCCCGGAGGTTAGGGTTCACCCCTTGTTAAATGTCAATACGCCCTAGTACCTAGTTTCGACTGATGTTGCAAATTTATGGTCTCTGTGTTCTCTGCGTCTCTGTGGTTCAAACTATTATTCCGCTGTTAGCAGAATGTTCTGAAACGGGGTACTAGGAATCGCGCGCATCAGCACGCATCGATCCGCGAGGATTCGCGTGATTCGTAGTTTTCTTTTATTGGGGTTCGTTCCTCACCTCAATCGATGCGCTCCTTGCGCCTTTGCGGTTCAAAGGATTCCACGGCTAAGGATTACACTGCCGGAAGCCGGCGACTGGAAGCTGACAGCAACTTGCCGGCGGTTTTATCTTCTTAAATTCGGACTAACGACGGAGCCCAATCGGTAGCGACATGTGGCGGGTGTTCTTCTGCATCCTGGGGCGTGACGTCCGGCTCGCCATGCGTCGGCGCATGGATCTGCTGACGACCCTGTTCTTCTTCGTAATCGTGGTGAGCCTGTTTCCGCTGGGTGTAGGCACCGAGCGGCAGACCCTGCGTATCCTGGGGCCCGGGGTCGTCTGGGTAGCGGCCCTCCTGGCCTCCATGTTGGCCTTGGAACGGCTGTTCGCGTCGGACCACGAGGACGGCACCCTGGAGCAGCTGATGCTGACCCCCCAGCCCCTACCGATCTTGGTACTGGCCAAGGTAGCGGCCCATTGGTTGCTGACCGGGCTGCCGCTGGTCATGGTCGCGCCCTTGGTTGCGTTGCAGTACCACTTGCCGGAGGCGTCCCGCATCGCGATGATGCTGTCCCTGTTGGTGGGGACGCCGATCCTCAGCCTGATCGGCACCATCGGCGCGGCCCTGACCTTGGGACTGCGCGGCGGTGGGGTCCTGCTGTCGCTGCTGATTCTGCCCCTGTACATTCCGGTGCTGGTGTACGGTGCCGGGGCAGTGACGGTGAGCGCTATCAAGGGCGCGGACGCACTGCCCTATTTTTCGTTGCTCGGTGCCCTACTGCTGCTGGCGTTGATCTTCTCACCCCTGGCCGCGGCAGCGGCGTTGCGGATCTCGTTGGAGTAGCGTCGTGGTGGGTTACGGCGCGTTCAACACCGTGCCCCCCACGGCGTTTCCTCACGCGCCTAACCCAACCTACACCCAAAGCGAGGTCCGCGTGGACAGGCAACACGGCAGGAAATCTGGGTGTAGGTTGCGTTAAAACGCCGGCACAGACACCGGCCAGAGAGGGGACAGGGGGCAGTTGTCAGGGGACAGGGAAAGCCAAGTTCATCCCTGAACCCAGCCTACGGGCTGATTTCGACCGATTTGCGTTGATTTGCGTTCATTGCTTCAATAACTTTAGTGCGCGAAGCGCATCATAGTTGAAACTATGGGCGTTAAGTCCCTTCACTTTCAGTCCGTGGCTTGTCCACGGGTGAGGACTTTAGTCCTCCAGACTATGGACTTTCAGTCCATAATGGCTGATGTGCAGTCATCGTCCGAATGCACGCTCGAAAACGCAACCTCGAGCCTACCCTCTCGGTAGGCCCGATTTCCTCCTAGTATTCTCTCGCCACAAAAGGTCAACTCCGAGACCCAATCAAACGACCGGCGGAGTAAGGTTTGGAGTATTGTCTTCCAGACCAAAAATTCCCGTCGGAATCGCCTGGTCCTTCCAAGCCAATAGTTTTTCGGGAACAGCAATTCGGCATTGAGTCGAGCGATGGAAAGCTCCTGTCCCACCCTGGAAGCGAATGCAAAGCCGGTACCCACGTACCTAAAAGAACACTCCTTTCCAATCAATACGGCGGAGAGCCTGGTAAACAACGACACCGCCGACTGATAGCCCGTTGCTTCAAACTAGGCCCAACCGACCAGAATCATCGCGGACCTTTTTAGAGCGTTTTCGACCCCGAGCGAAATACCACATGAGTTTATGGTAAATATCCAGTAAGCATTGCCCCCGCATCCGCTTGGTGAGAAAAGGATATTACCGGCCAGTAGCACGAAGAATGTCAGGGAAAGAAAGAACAGCAGAAATTTCCAGTTTCTCAGCCTCAGATTAAGCGCCAGCAGCACGACGCCGGTGATAAAGATGAATGCAGCGGTACCCATACCGGTTGCGAGCTGCATTAGAATGATCGCAGTGATGGTCAGGAAAAAGCGGGGAACTTCCGGTATACGCGATAACCCTATTCCTTTCATAAAAGCATCCTCATCGATTAACCCCCGTTTCGTAACCGCTCAGGCCCCCTGGGTATCGGCCCGATGCAGACAAACGCTTTGGGGTAGCAGCCAAGATTTAAGTGGAAACATCGCCGCCGGTACAGATGTTCTCAACCACCGACAACATCGAACCCGCAGAATCTTCCGGGAAGATTTAGCCGCAAATCAACGCAAATGGACGCAAATCGATCAAGAAGGGTCGATAATGGCGAGTCACTTTCGACTCATTTGCGTTGATTCGCGTTCATTGCTTCAATAACTTTAGTGCGCGAAGCGCATCATAGTTGAAACTATGGACGTTAAGTCCCTTCACTTTCAGTCCGTGGCTTGTCCACGGATGAGGACTTTAGTCCTCCAGACTATGGACTTTCAGTCCATAGTGGTTGATTGCGGAAAAAATAAACCGCGAATCGTGCGAATCGGCGCGCAAAAGATCCCTCCCTTCGGTTCGGGATGACAGTTTCGCGCAGATTCGCGTGATTCGTAGTTTTTCCTCTTCTCTTCCGACCGTAACGCTTAACTTGGCACTCGAACACCCAACACTCAATACCGCGCCAGCAGGGTGAGGGCTTTGGCATTGGCTTTGTGTTTTGCAATGTCTGTAGCGGTCTGGCCCCGATTGTCCTTCAGGGCCGGGTCCGCATGGTGGGTCATCAGGATCTCGATGAGTTCGTTATGCTCGGTCGTAACGGCTTCCATCAAGGCGGTGATTCCGTCCGCGTCCTGGTGGTTCGGGTCGACGCCGTTGGCGAGGAGTTGTTCGGCGACCTTTGTGTGCCCTTGGCCGGCGGCCCAGATGAGGGCGGTGGCGCTGAGCTTGTCTTTCGCGTTGACGTCGGCGCCGTGGCGGATGAGGGATGCGACGACTTCGCCCTGCCCTTCCCCGGCAGCGATGATCAGCGCCGTGGCTCCCTCTTTGTCCTTGGCCTCCCGGTCGGCGTGGGCGGCGAGCAGCTGCTCGACGACCTTGGGGTGTCCCTTTTCAGCGGCGTGCATCATTGCCGTCCGTCCTTCTTTGTCCGTTGTCTTGGGGTCCGCTCCCCGATGCAGGAGCTGGTCGATGATATCCGTAAAACCGTAGCGGGCGGCGATGGTCAGGGCGTCCCAGCCCGCGCGAGTGCGATCATGCAGGTTGGCGCCGCGCTCGATAAGGAGGGCGGTGATGCCGCTGTGGCCGTTCTCGGCGGCGAAGGTCAGCGCCGTGCAGTTGGCGACCGTGCGTGCATTGACGTCGGCGCCCCGGGCCAGGAGCAGGGCTACCGTCTCCAGATTATCGTTCTCGACCGCCATCATGAGGGCGGTCTTGTTGAACTTGTTGGCCGCGTTGACGTCGGCTCCGGCGTCCAAGAGTTTCTCGACGGCCTCGTCATCGCCGATAGAAGCGGCCAGCCGCAGCTCTCTGTTCAAATCGACGGCTTGCGACCAGGCCAACGGGCCTAGCAGGAGGGTGAGCAGACATAAGACGAGGGGGATGGGTTTGACTCTCATGCGGCAACGCCTCGGTAGTGCGGTCGGTTCCGGGATAGGGGTCATGTGGCGTCCGAGTCCGGTGTGTCCCCGGTCGTCTCGGGTGCGTCCGGTTCCTCATGGGCAACGCCCTTGTGGCAATCGATGCAGGTCTGTCCCTTGTCCTCGGCATTTCCGTGCTTGCTGCGCGCGCCGCGGTCCTGTTCCGTGAGATCCATGCTGCGGAAGTCGTGGCAGGAACGGCACTCCCGGGAGTCCGTCGCCTTCATCTTGGCCCAGACCCGGCTCGCCATCGCCCAACGGCGGGCCTCATACTTCTCCGGGGTATCGATGGTCCCCATGAGCTCGTGATAGACATCCTTGGCCGCTATCAGCTTAGCAAGCAGTTTGGGAAAGAAGGGTTCCGGGACATGACAGTTGGCACAGGTGGCTCCGACGCCTGAGGCGTTCTTGTAGTGGGCGCTCTCCTGAAGCTCTCCGAAGGGAATCTGCATGGTGTGGCAGTCGGTGCAGAATTCCTGCTGGTTGGTGAGGGTGAGGCCGCTGTTGAACAGACCGGCGAAGGCGATGCCGGCCAGAAACAGGATGATGGCGATGAGGAAGGTTCGCTTACGGGAAGGACCCTTGGACATGACCGTGTATCCTCCGCTGCCGACGCGTGCCGCCGAGACCCGAATGTCCGGAGGGTTCCGTCTACTTTACCGCGGTGACCGACGGTGCCCCGGTTTTCGATTCCGGTGATGGGGCTCAATCCTAAGCGATTGCGGATATTTTGCCAAGGATAGCGGTCCTGGGTTGTTTGGCGTTGGTTGTGGGAAAAGATCTCTTCAGACAGCGCCAAATCATTCAGGATTGCTACATTGAGCATGGAAAGATAATCCGGTATCCGCAGATCGTTTCGTTTTTCAGCTGTGGAAATCTATGAAGGGCACCTTGAAAAATAGGTATTTTGGTAGTGGTAAATCTCTAAGTGGTTAGAGTGAAGAGATTCATTGCTTCAATAACTTTGGTGCGCGAAGCGCATCATAGTTGAAACTATGGACTTTAAGTCCTTTCACTTTCAGTCCGTGGCTTGTCCACGGATGAGGACGTTAGTCCTCCAGACTATGGACTTTCAGTCCATAGTGGTTGATTCCGATCCCCTCTCCCCGGTCCTCTCCCGGAGGGAGAGGGGGCGCTCGTAGCGTGCCCGACATATTGATTGGCTATGTTCACACTTAGAACTTAACCACTACCGGTATTTTTAGGGATCTATATACATAGCTAGCCAAAACAACGCACAGTCGTTCAGCCCCCCACTGCTTTCGCCATCCATGGCACCTGGATTCCGGTGTCCCAGCCGGAATGACGGGGTGGGGGCTGAACGGTTACAACCCCGCGGCTAGCTATGTATATAGGTCCCATTGTTTAGGTGTACTGTACACGAAAACCGTATCTTTCAAAGTGCCCTGAAATCTGCGGATGAAGCCTGTCATTGCGCACGGGCAAAGCCGAGCATGCGCCGGATTGGTTGCAGTGCGCGGGCTTGGATCGCGGGGTCGATGCGGATCTCCTGATCGCCTGCGAGCAGGACTTGCTCTAGGTTTTGGAGGGCGTTCATGGCCATCCAAGGGCAGTGGGCGCAGCTCTCGCAGGTGGCACCTACTCCGGCGGTAGGGGCGGCGATCAGCTTCTTTTCCGGTGCCAGCTGATGCATCTTCCAGAAGATCCCCTCATCGGTGGCGACGATGAACGCCGGATTCGGCAGCCGGGTTACCGCATCGATGAGCTGTCCGGTGGAGCCGACCACGTTGGCCTGGTCGACCACGTCTTCCGGGGCCTCGGGGTGGACCAGGACGGCGGCATCCGGATGCAGCCGCCGCACCCGGTCCAGGGCAAAGCCCTTGAATTCTTCGTGGACGATACAGGCGCCTTGCCACAGCAGCATGTCGGCACCGGTCATGCGTTGCACATAGTGTCCCAGATGTCTGTCCGGTGCCCACAGAATCTTCTTTCCTTGTTCGTGGAGGTGCCTGACCACGGGCAGTGCGATGCTGGAGGTTACCACCCAGTCCGAACGCGCCTTCACCGAGGCGCTGGTGTTGGCGTAAACGACGACCGTGCGGTCGGAGTGGCGATCGCAGAAAACGGCAAAGGCATCCGCGGGACAACCTTTGTCCAGAGAGCAGGTGGCCGCTAGGTCGGGCATGAGCACCCGCTTCTCCGGGTTGAGGATCTTGGCCGTCTCGCCCATGAAACGGACGCCGCATACGACCAGGGTGCTGGCCGCGCTCTCGCTGCCGAAGCGGGCCATCTCCAGGGAATCGGCCACATAGCCGCCAGTCGCCTCCGCCAGTTCTTGCAGATCGGCATCCGTGTAATAATGGGCCACCAGGATCGCATCCTGTTCGGTCAGCAAGCGGGTGATCCGCGTTTTGTACGCTTCCTTTTGGGCGTCGGACAACACCGGCCACTGCGGGGGTTCCGGGACCTGGATGCGGTGCTCGACTCCGGGCTCATACGGGTGATCGGCGGGGCGTTTGAGGGAAGTTATCGGTATGTCGATCATGGAGTGAAAAGCATAATACTCGGGCCAAGTGGCACGAGCTTGCGAGTGCCCAACTTGAGCCCTTTGTTAAGTTATGTTCGGTAAGCTGATGATCGGGTAGTGGCCAGATTTTAAGTGGTGAAGTTTACCAGCCCCTACTCGTCATTCTGGCAGGGAGTGCCGGAACCCAGGTGCCAGGGATGGCAAAAACAGTGGGGGTTTGGATCATCAGGTCGTGCAACCATGCCACTTTAAATTTAACCACTACCGGTAATAGATGGTGAGAATAAGCTACCAGTGTGTTTTAACATAATTTCGCAACGCCCCATCCATGCGGGATTGCCAGCCCTTACCAGTGGACTTGAAGTATTCCACAGTCAAATATTTTCGATGGCCGTCCTTGCCGCATCCCGAACATCCTGTTCCGGATCATTCAGCATCAGATGCTCGATTTCACGGCGCACGAGCTTGGTCATTTCAAGCTCATCAATTTCATCGATCGCCGATTCCCTTACGATGTGATGGGGGTCCGCAGTGCAACAGAGCGCAAGTCCTGATACCGCCTTCTCGGGATCAGAGTGGAACAGGTCTCGCGCAGAGGCGCAGAGAATGGATTTCTCCGCGTCTCTGCGCGATCATTTGATTTCGACGAGAATAAGATGGTATCGGAACTTCTATTATGTAGCACTAGGGGCTGTTGACATAGTCGTGGTGCCGACCGCCAATAGGACAAGATTAACAGGATTATTTTTTGAATAATCAATTACAATATCTTGTTAATCGTGAAAATCCTGTGAATCCTGTGCCATTAGAAGACAAGCCTGGAGGTTAGGGTTCACCCCTTAGTTGAATGTCAACACGCCCTCGACCGCAACGGTAGAGCCATGCGGCTACCGGGTGCGAGCGGCGCGACGGATAACCCTCATATGACCGCTATATTGCGCCAGATCACAGGGCCGCATCCCACAGCCAGGCGGCACCGCGGACGCCGCTGGAGTCCCCGTGGACGGGGGGCCGTAGATCGATGTGGGCCCCGTCCGAGAACAGGTACCGGCCGATGAGCTTGGGTATCTGCTGATAGAGCCGATTGAGGTTCGAGAGTCCGCCACCCAGTACGATCACGTCCGGGTCGAGGAGGTTGACGACACCGGCGAGTGCCCGGGCCATGCGGTCTTCATAGCGTCGTAGCGCGGCCTCGGTTTCCGAGTCATGGGCCGCAGCCGCGGTGACGATTTGGGGGGGTGTCAGGTCGTGCCCCGTGGTTCGCATCACATCAGCGGCGAGTCCCGGCCCCGACAGAAAAGTCTCGATGCAGCCCTGTTTGCCGCAGTGACAGGCCGGTCCCGGCAGCTCCTCGTCCCGCGCCCAGGGCAGGGGATTGTGTCCCCACTCGCCGGCGATGCGGTTGGGTCCGGTGAGTAGACGAGCGTTCACCACGATGCCGCCGCCGGTGCCAGTGCCGATGATCACGCCGAACACGGTGCCCGCCCCGCTGCCGGCGCCGTCTACCGCCTCGGACAGGGCGAAGCAATCGGCGTCGTTGGCCAGACGTACCGGGCGTCCCAGCACTTCGGCCAGGTCCACGTCCAGGTGTTTCCCGTTCAGCCATACCGAGTTGGCATTGCGCATGCGGCCGGTAAAGGGAGACAGAGAACCTGGGATGCCGATGCCAACGGTGCCGCGTGCGCTGGTCTCTGACTCCACCTTGGCAACCAACTCACCGACGGTCCGCAGGGTCCCGGTATAATCGTTGCGCGGGGTTTGCGTCCGGTGGCGTGCCCGCACTGTTTGATCGGCATTGAGCGCGATGACCTCGATCTTGGTGCCGCCCAGATCGATTCCGATGCGGATTTTGTTCACAACGAGTACCAGCTCTAACAGACTGTCTAAAAAGGTAGTCTCTGGGTTTTCCCCGAAACCATCTCAAAAGTTTGGAGAGGCAGGTAGACAATTGAAAAAAAACTACCGGGGGCGGATCAGGGCACAGACAATAGCAATCGCTGTATATCGAATTTCTCTGTTCTTCATAGGCTTGCCTTCAGGTGATATTCTCCCACCATGGCTCCGCGCTGGTCCAGAAAACGCTCATATAGAAAAGGGGTAATATCCAGGCTGACCGGCGCTCCACGTACTATTTCATCGATAAGCTTTCCAGTGATAGCCGAGGTCAGCATACCAGTTCTGAAATGTCCGCAGGCATTAAGGTAACCTTCCGTACCGGGCACAGGGCCCAAAATGGGGAGCTCATCTGGTGAGCCGGGGCGAAGCCCTGCCCAACAGCGTTTGATATTCATATCCCGCAACATGGGAATCGACTTCTGGGCTCCCTGGGCAAGCTGCCTGAGAAATCCTATATCATTGGTAGTGTCATATCCTCTTTCTTCCGTTGTCGAGCCAATGAGGATTTCCCCGTTATCCTTCTAGGCAATGTAGCAGTCACTGGTGGTAATGCATCCGTTGAGTATTCTGGGAAGCCGTTCAGATACAATCATTTGTCCCTTGACGGGGAAAACCGGTAGCTGCCTGCCGGTTGCCCACAGACATATCTGCTCAGTCTATGCACCGCCTGCATTGACCATCCGGCCGCACCCCAGCACCCCGCCAGGAGTCTTGACGGCTACCACCTGGCTTCTCTGCCGCTCTACCTCGATCACCTCCGTATTAAGGTAGAGAGCTACTCCATTCTGCCGGGCAGCCTCTATGTATGGCCTCGTTCAGCCGGTACGGATTTACCTGGTGATCAGAATCAAATTCCACGGCTCCGATCGCCTCCGGGGACACCCTCGGTTCTTCCGTCTGAAGGGTGTCTCTGTCCAGCCACCGAATATGGTGCCGCCATTCCGGTACGGCTGCTGCGATATGCTCGGCGTAGATGCGGTCATACTCATCAAACATGACGAACTTGAGTCCCGTCTTCTCATACTTGATATCAACGCCATGCCTGTCCAGAAGCTCGTTGCTGAGAGCAGGGTACATGGCATTTGACTGCATGGCCATCTCGAAAAAGGGACCTGGCATGATATGGGGTTTCATCTCCACCGATGATGGGTTGAGGGCACCTTCCCGCATCTGCCTGGACAGGGTCTTGAACAGGATGACCCCGCATCCCAGCCCTGTGGATTCTCCCATTGCCCACAGCCCTCCGGTAGACGCACGGGAGGCATTGCCCGGCTTCTTGTAGTCAACCAGTGCTATTTTCAGGTCTTTGTTACGGCTGAGAAAATAGGCGATTGAACCACCAATCACCCCGCCGCCGCAGACAACGACATCGTATGCTTTTATAACTCTTCCCCCAGGGCTGAGAACGGAATGGGGTCTAGGGGAACTGGGCCGGAAAAATCCGGATTCATTGCTTCAATAACTTTAGTGCGCGAAGCGCATCATAGTTGAAACTATGGACGTTAAGTCCCTTCACTTTCAGTCCGTGGCTTGTCCACGGATGAAGACGTTAGTCCTCCAGACTATGGACTTTCAGTCCATAGTGGTTAATTTTCAATCCTTCGTCAGCAAGCCTATCATAGCAGTGGTGATTGCAGGTTTTGCCTTGGTAGTCTCCCATACTGACGCGGGTGCGCATCTTGAGGGTAACCGCATCTCGGCAACCCTCGGCCAGTGCTTTGTCAATATCTTTGCGCCTTACTTGCTCACATCTGCAGATAACCGTGTCAGGGTCAGGCAGTGACAGCAAACCGCTCTTCCTCTGGTTTGCCCGGTCAAGCGCAGTAAATATTATCCTTGCTACTTCTCTAATTACTATCCGTCACTGGAATGATGCCGCTGTTATCGTCAAGCCGCATTTCCACCCCCATCAGCTGTGCAAGCTGAGAGCGGGCGAAGAAACCATAGCCAATCCCCAGGGTGTCAGCTTCAACCCATACCGACTTGCCGGTAACCGCTTCCCAGTTCCTGTTGTAGGGCGCAACGGCTACCCTCTCGAGAGTATTCTCTCCCTCCGCCCGCACAATGCCCCAGCCGTGGTGGACGGGTATTCGGTGAAGGTGCACGTATGCCATCAAGTACCATCCAGGGTCGGTTCAGCAGCGCCAGGGTTTCCCGGCCTATTTCCTTCAGTACCGTGGCATCGTATATCCCTGCCACCTCGACACCGGCGCGATGCAGCTGGCAGGCGACCTGTATCAGCAGCGGGCCGGTCCCGGCGAGTACAGCCTTCTTGCCCGGCATCACGAGTCCACTCTTCAGGTGCAGTTGGATCCCGCCTGCAAGCATGACTCCGGGAAGCTCCCCGCCGGGAAAAGGAACACTCCGCTCCTGGCATCCTGTTGCCAGAATAAGGTGGTCGAAGTCCACTGTGGACGGGGTATAATCGCTGGAAATCAGCAGGGTACCATCCCCGATAAGCCCCTGAACCCTTGTCCCCGTCCTGAGCTCTATGTTGTGGAGATGTGCGTCGAGCAGCTTTTTTTGCGCACTGATGGCTTGCTTGAGCTTTTCGTCCAGATGCGGCATTTCCCCGCTAGTCCTGAGCGGTCCACGGTAGATGACCCCACCTGCCTTTGTGTTTTCGTCAATAAAAATGCTCTGCAATCCGTTTTTTGACAACGTAGTTGCAGCGGCGATACCGGCAGGCCCAGCCCCCACGATGGCGACCTTCTTACTCAACACCACCTCCTTATTCTGAAGCGAACCGGTTGCTGAGCGTCCGAATTCTCATACCCGGTTTCACGATGGTCTGGCAGGCCCGTATCTTCTTCTGTCCGTCTATCTCTACCATACAGCAGTGACAGACCCCCATGACACAGTAGGAACCGGATGATGTACCATAGTCGTTTTTCGTTGCTTCAATAACTTTAGTGCGCGAAGCGCATCATAGTTGAAACTATGGACGTTAAGTCCCTTCACTTTCAGTCCGTGGCTTGTCCACGGATGGGGACTTTAGTCCTCCAGACTATGAACTTCCAGTCCATAGTGGTTGATTCGTGTGCATTCGTGGTTCTAAACAGAAAAGGGTCAGGACTTCCCGTCCCGACCCCTGAGGAGTATCAACCTTGCTCCGTGGTCTCCGCAGACTCGGCATCGGTTCGAGGTGACTTGAGATCCGAACCCAGGCCCTCGCCGGAGGGGTTGGTGAAGCGGTCGTTGAGTGTCTGTACGTAGAGATTGGCGTCCTGTCTCACTTTGTGCAGGCGGCGCCTGGCGCCGGCATTCCAGCCCACCGGGGTGCGCGCGAAGATGGTGCGCCAGAAACGGGTGTTACGTGCAAAGGCGCCGGTCGGGTTACTGCGCGGGCCCTCCTCCTCGGCCCGGGCGGTCAATGAACGGGCGACGGATTTCGCGGCCAGGGAGCGAATTCCGAAATGGATCGCTAGGAACAAGACAAGGGCCACAATCAGAGCTGGGATCACCCAGGCGGAGTCCATGACCCCCTGGAGTGCTGCCAGTCCGTCGCCTCGGAAGATCCCGGCCAGCAAGGCGATCAGGGCCAGACCCACGACGATCCCGTCGCCCCACAGGGTGCGTTTGCGCCAGCGGTCGACTGCTCGCTGGAGAAAGGGTACGGTACGCTCTTCGATGTCTTTGGCGGTCCTGTCCACGGCACTGACGATGCGGTAGGCCCGCTCGACCTCCACCTTCCGCATACGCCGGTGGATTTCCTCCAAGTCTTGGTCCCGCTTCTCCTCATAGCGGGCGCGCTTGGCCGCGTCCTCGATGACGATAGCGGCGTCCGGGTTATAGATGGTATAGAAACGCCCGGCGGTCAGGCCCTCCTCACCGATGGCCCGCTGCCAGGCGGCGACTACGTCCTCGGGGTTGTCCTCCCGCGCCGTGGTGTCGAGCTGGTTGAGGATATACAGGAACTTGCCGGCGTCCGGCCGTTTGATAGTATCGGCGACCAGGTGTTTCAAGGTATCGCGCATGGCCCCCGGCTCCGGGTGGCGGGCGTCGAAGAACACCAGCACCAGATCGGACAGCCCGATGATGTGATCGGTGATACGCAGCGTCGCCGTGCGCTGGGCATCGGCATCGAAGCCCGGAGAGTCGATCAGAATCCTACCCCGCAGTCGCTCACTGGGGCTGGCCTTGAGCTGCAGGTAGGTGTCGATGCGCTCGCCTTCGCCTTCGGACACTAGCTCAATGTCCTTGGAGATCTGATAGAGGGGAAAGCGCGGGTCCGAATCGAGGGCAACCCCTGGCAGGGCGTGGTCGGTCGACTCGCGGCTGTAACAGATGACGGTGAAATGGTCGTCCACCGCCTGGTTGCCCGTTCGCTGCAGTTTGCTGCCAAGGAAATGGTTGATGAAGGTGGATTTGCCGGCGGAGAAGGTCCCGAGCACCGAGATCAGGGGCCACCACGGGATCTGGGTAGCATAGGATTGGTCCTTCGCGAGCAGACCCATACCATGGGCGACCCGATCCAGGGCGCGAAAGCTCTGAACCGTGCCGAGAAGCACCGGGTTCTCCTGTTCCAGGTGGGTTTCCAGGTTCTTCAGTCGTTGTTCGACGGCGTTGGTGGAAGGATGCATCGCATAGTTCCTCATGGCTTCGAAACGCGGTCAGAAAAAATGTCTCCCGAAAGCTGGACCCGACCCTGCTATTCATGGGGATGGTATACCTAATGGCGTCCGAGCGATAGCCTGTTTGTGTCGGCGCCGGGGCAGCCGAATGTAATTATTCAGACCCCACGTCATTCTGGCAGGGAGTGCTGGAATCCAGTGCCATGGATAGTAGGAACAGCGGGGGTCTGAATGATTACAACCGAATGATAAGCAAGTATAAAGCAGCCGAAGGTCAAGATTCGCTTTAGCCGAGCGTGCGATTGGGATCGCCAATCGGTTAACCTAACGAAAATGGTATCTTCCAAACGGCAAGGCCGCGCCTATGCCTTGGGTACGTGTTGGAACGATCCGGACCGGACGACCGGCGCATGGGCTGGATCGGCTGTATGTCCGTCGGACGGACGCGACCATGGGCAAGGACCAAGGCATGCTGCGAGTCTACGCCGATAACAAAACGCATTGAAAAATCGGATCCTTCGGGATTTCCTCATGTCCGGCAAGCCGTGATGTTTCCCGCCACTTCGCCGAACTACAATCGAACCAACGAGGATCAGCCTGGGGCCATTCATGCTCAGTAAAGTCGATTTGCGAAATTTTGGACCACTCCAGCGGCTTGAGTGGAGGAATCTGGGGAAGATCAACCTGGTAATCGGCGGCAACGGTTGCGGCAAAACTTTTTTACTCAAGGCACTTTACAGCAATATGCGGGCCTTGGAGGATTATTGGCGCGGGGAAGAATTGCGAACCTTGTCGGGGATACTGGCTGAAAAGCTCTATTGGACTTTTCAAGCAGATCGGATAGGGGAACTGGTGACCAAGGGGGTAGACCAACCACTCTACTGTAAGATTTACCTAGCTAAACGTTTATTTCGCTACCAGTTTGGTAAGGATACGATCAAACAAATTTTACGATTGGAAAATCATGTATCGCCGCTCAGTAGTCATTCGATTTTCTTGCCGGCCAAAGAGGTGTTGTCATTACAGCCAGTTATCCTCAAATCCCGCGAGCAGGACAAATCATTCGGGTTTGACAATACCGATCTCAATCTCGCCCGCGTCTTGTGCGATTCCCCGCAACATGGCAGGGACTATGTGGAATTTGCGCAGTCACGGAAAAACCTTGAAAAGATCCTGGGCGGTAAGGTGGAATATGACGAGGCATCGGGTCGTTGGCAATTTAAAAAGGGAAACCAGAGATTTCCCATTGGCATGACTGCGGAAGGTGTGAAAAAGATCGCCATTCTCGATACATTGCTCGGCAATCGTTACCTCAGTCCGAAGTCGATCGTTTTCATCGACGAACCGGAATCCGCCTTGCATCCCAAGGCCATCTATGACCTACTTGAGATCGTGGCGCTATTAGCGGAACGCGGTATCCAATTTTTTCTGGTCAGTCACTCCTATTTCGTGGTCAAAAAGCTGTTCCTCATCGCGCAGGAAAGGGAGATGTCAATTCCGATTATTTCTGAATCGGGGCAACGGTGAATGGGTATCGGCGGACTTGAAGAATGGCATGCCAGACAATCCGATCATCAATGAGTCGATTTGGCTCTACGAGGAAGAAGTGGAGCTGAGTCTGGGATGAAGTGTGAAGAACCGCTGTCGGAATCGGGCATGACCTTCGGGCCATTCCCTGAAGGCTACTGTTTCCCCATCGAAAAGAGTGCCGCTTACCGGAAAATCAAGGCCCATACCAAGATCGCCGAATTTCTGCTGTTGCGAACCACTGGAGGTAAACCGCCCGTCATTTGGGTTATGGAGGCCAAGTCGAGTGCATCTCGACCGGAGACTCGACCCAACTTTGGCAATTTCATCGATGAGATCCGTATGAAGCTGGACAATGCCATGAGCTTGTGGCTGGCCATTCGTTTAGGGAGACACCGGGAAGCCGAGCCGGAGCTTTCGGAGCCGTTTAGACAGGTGAAACTTGAAGCGGTGGATTTCCGGTTGGTGTTGGTGGTCAACGGCCATCCTGAACAGGGGCTACCGCCATTGTTGGACGCCTTGTCGCAAGCCCTGCGTCCTGTGGCGAAAACTTGGACGCTTTCGCCAAACGCGGTGGCGGTCATAAATGACAAAGGTGCCCGTAAACATGGGCTGATTCGGCAATCCTGAATGATTTGGTACTGTTTGGGGACCGGCCATGCTGTGTTGTGACGCACCGAGGCTCGCTGATCGTCTGCTTAGAACATGCCGACATCTTAGGCGATTTCTGTCAAATGACAGACCAGCCTGCTTGTCTTTGCGTCCGTCTTCTGGGTCGCGACAACAGTTACATCGCACAACGATGCGCCTGTTGTCGCTCCTTGAAGACGAACGAATAGCCGACCCATCCTGGTCTATCATTTTCCGGCAATCGCCTTAACGCAACCACACCCACATAATCCCCCCCCCGCGGCCAGCCCGCGCAAACCTCGCGTAAAGTGTAGGTTGGGTTAGGCGCGCGGTCCGATCCCGAAGCACAGTGACAGGGCCAAATGCGCCGTAACCCAACACGTCAGACCCCACAATTACCACCAAACAACCCAGAACCACGCCGGCCAGGCACGGCGTCGAACGTGGTGTAACGCAACACGACGCCTTCGCGAGCAACACCAAGCAATCCTGAACTATTTGGCGTTGTTGAAGGACCGGACTATTTTCGTGTGCATTCGTGTCTATTTGTGGTTCGAGGTTTCCACGCGCCCTGGGTGCCAGCGGCCGAATCCTAGCCGACACAAGCTCGTCGGCTTCATCAGGCGCCTGATTTCTATGCACTAATCCTTGCTCATGCTTGCGGGCATCGATTGATTTGGTGATAATTCTCACTTTATTGCAACAGCAGGTTACCCGGGTAGCAAGGCACATGGGATTAGCGATGGTTCGCGGATTGCTGGTGGCGAGTGTGGTGTTGGCGGCGCAGGCCATTGTGGCGGCGCCTCCGGGCAGCGAGTTCGTGGTGAAGCAGGCCGAGGGGGCCCCCACCGTCGCGGTGGGCGGGACCGTGATCCCCTATAAAGAGGTAACCTTTGCCGCCCAGCTACCGGGCAGGGTCAAATACCTTGCCGGTATCGAGGGCGATGCCTTCAAGAAGAGTGATCTGCTCGTCTCCCTCGACGACCGCGAACTGCTCGCCAACCGCCAGGCCTTGCTGGCCCAGATGCAAAGCGCCGATGCCGCGCTGCGCAACGCCGGCATGCAGTACAATCGCGAGATCTTCGCGCCACGCTCTCGCACCCCCCCGGGCGGCATGGGCATCCCGAACCTGTTCGATCAGATGTTCACCCGCCCCATGGAGGATTTCATGGGGGAACGCTCCCGGGGCGCGGAATTGTCCGCGGACCTCTATTCCTCCGGTACCCAGATCGAGCAAGCGCGCAGTGCCCTCATGCGGCTGCAAGCGGAGCTGCAGGCGCTGGATTCCAAGTTGCGCGACGCCCGCAGCATCGCGCCCTTCGACGGTGTCATCGTCAAGAAATTCATCGAGGTCGGCGATACGGTGCAACCCGGTCAACCGCTGCTCAATTACGCCGATATCCAGTACCTCCAGGTGGAGGTGGACGTTCCGGCGCGATTGCGGCCAGGTCTGCGCGAGGGCGTTATGCTCCACGCCGAGCTCGACGTGAACCACCAGCGGGTGCCGGTCCGGGTGGCTCAGATCTTCCCCATGGCCGATCCCCAGCGGCATACGGTCAAGATCAAGCTCGACCTACCCCAGGGCGTGTCCGAGCCAGGGATGTACGCCAAGGTGTTGGTACCGGATTTCCAAGCCCCCGCGCGCACCAACCCGGTTATCCCCGAGTCGGCGATCCGCTACAACGGCAGCCTGCCAGGAGTCTATGTGCTCGACGAGCAGGGCAATGCCGAGCTGCGCCTCATCCGGGTTGGGGAGCCGCTTCCGGGCGGCTTGATTACCGTGCTCAGTGGTCTACGTCCGGACGAACGGATCCTGGCGGACCCGCCGCCGGGGGTCGCCGCCGGTTGGTCCACCCAGCAACAACGCCAACCTGACGCAGATCGTTGATGCGGGTCGGGCGCCCATCGACTCTCCAGTCAGTGCAGTCTCCCACACCCTGGAGCCGGTCCGTTGGAGGCTATCCGTTCACGCCGGGATTCTCAGGTCGCGGGCACGCCTCGTACCCGTGCCGACGGCGTTGTGTTGCCAGGCTACGTCATTTCTCCCTTACCCCGCGTTTCCGTCCGGAATGTCCCATGCGCATTCGTGAGCCCTCGTCGTTACGTCGTAAGCTCGAGTGCGATGGGCGTTCCTCGGCTTCCGAAAACCCACATATAACATGGGCATAGTGTAACGATGAATGAAGACCAGACCCTGACGAGTCCCGAGGGTCGGAAACCCAAGTACACGGAGGAAAGCCTCGGAATCGCCGGGCGCACGGCGCGATTCTTCATCCGCTCTCCCCTCTCGCCCCTGTTCTATATCTCGATGCTCTTGATGGGCCTGCTCGGTCTGGTGATGACGCCCCGCCAGGAGGACCCCCAGATCTCGGTGCCCATGATCGACATCATGGTGCAGTATCCGGGGGCCTCCGCCCAGCAGGTGTCGAACCTGGCGATGCAGCCGCTCGAGCGCATCATGAGCGAGATTCCGGGGGTCAAGCACGTCTACTCAGCATCCCAACGCAACATGGGATTGGTCACCGTCGAGTTCGACGTGGGGGAGCGGATGGGTCCGTCGTTGGTGAAGGTGAACGACAAGCTCGCCTCCAACATGGACAAGATCCCACCGGGGGTTATGCCGCCCTTGGTCAAGAGCAAGGGCATCGACGACGTGCCCATCGTCACCCTGACGCTGTGGTCGAAGGACCTGGACCAGGACGGTCAACCGGACGTGGACGACGGCCAGCTGCGCCTCCTCGCCCAGGACGTGCTCCAGGCGGTCAAGGAGGTCAAGGACACGGGTAATGCCTTTATCGTCGGCGGCCGCCGTGAGCAAGTGACGGTGGACGTCTACCCCGAGCGTCTGTCCGGCTACGGCATCAGCCTGGATCAGGTCGCCCAGACCCTCAAGACCGCCAACGCCGAGACCACGGCCGGCGGGGTGGAGTCGAGCGGCGCCCACTTTTCGGTGACCACCGGCTCCTTCCTCAAGAGCGCCGACGAGATCAATCGGCTGGTGGTGGGGACCCACCAGAATGTTCCCATCTATGTGCGCGATGTGGCGCGGGTCGTCCAGGGTCCGGAGGACGCCGAGCAGCTGGTGGCCTACTACACCGGACCGGCCACACCGGAAGGCCTGAAGGCCGATGGGGTGCCCGCGGTCACCATCGCCATCGCCAAGAAGGAGCTGACCAACGGGGTCACCGTTGCCAACGCCATTATCGAGCGCGTGGAACAGATCAAGGGCGGGCGTATCCCCAACAATGTGGAGGTCAGCATCACCCGCAACTATGGGGAGACCGCGGACGACAAGGTTTCGGACCTGATCAAGAAGCTGTTCATCGCCACCTTCTTCGTTTTCCTGCTGGTGTGGGGGGCGTTCCGGGCCCTACGACCGGCCATCGTGGTGCTGCTGGTCATCCCGGTGGTCCTGCTCATGACCATCTTCACCGCCTGGGTTTGGGAGTACACCATCGACCGGGTGAGCCTGTTCGCCCTCATCTTCTCCATCGGCATCCTGGTGGATGATGCCATCGTGGTGATCGAGAACATCTACCGGCGCTGGCTGGAGGAGGGGCGCACCGACGACGAGACCGCAGTGGACGCGGTACGCGAGGTGGGTAACCCGACCATTCTCGCCACCTTTACCGTCATCGCCGCGCTGCTGCCCATGGGCTTCGTGAGCGGCATGATGGGGCCCTACATGGAGCCGATCCCGGCCCTGGGCTCGGTGGCCATGTTCATCTCCCTGTTCGCCGCCTTCGTATTCACCCCCTATTTTGCCCTGTCCAAGTGGCTACGGCCCTCCATGCGCTATCTGGAGATGGCGGAAAAACGCGAGCATAAGGGGGCAGAAAGGCTCGAGAAGGGCTTTCGCAAAGTCCTGACCCCCCTCATCGAAGGCAAGGGCAAGCGGACCCTCTTCCGCCTTGTTCTCTGGTGTATCTTCCTGTTCACCTGCGCCTTCTTCTACTTCAAGTGGGTCCCGGTGAAGATGTTGCCCCTGGACAACAAGCCGGAGTTCTCGGTCGTGATCGACATGCCAGAGGGCACCGCCCTGCCGGTCACCGCCAACCTCGCGCAGCGTATGGCGGAAAAACTGCGTGCCCTGCCGGAGGTGACGGCCATCCAGCTCTACGCAGGCACGGCCCGGCCCTTCGATTTCAACGGCATGGTGCGCCACTACTACATGCGGTCCGATCCCTGGCAGGGCGAGCTCCAGGTGCAGCTCCTGCACAAGAACGACCGTGAGCGGAGCAGTCACGAGCTGGCGGTCACGGCCCGCGAAATGCTGGCGAAACTGGCCACAGAGGCCGGTGCCAATATCGCTGTCGTCGAGATGCCGCCGGGGCCGCCGGTACTGCAATCGGTGGTGGCAGAGATCCACGGCCCGACACCCGAGATCCGCCGCCAGTTTGCCCGTGACATGACCGAATTCTTCGCCCAGGCCGAGAGTGCCCGCGACGTGGACAACTACCTGCGTGACACCTATGACTATTGGCGCTTCGACGTGGATACCGAAAAGGCGGTGCGCCGCGGCATCTCCGTCGACACCATCAATCGCAACCTGGCCATGGCCTTGGGCGAGGCGCCGATCGGGGACGTCAAGCAGAAGGCGGGCCACGAACCCATCGAGATCGTCGTGCAGGTCCCCTTGGCGGAGCGGTCCCAGATCGAACGCCTGGGTGATCTGCCGATCCAATCCAACGGTGGATTCACCATTCCGTTGCGGGAGCTCGGGGCCTTCCAGCGCGTGCCCGAGGAGGCCATCATCTACCGTAAGGACCTGCGTGCGGTCGAGTTCGTAGTCGCCGACGTGGGCGGTACCCTGGCCGCGCCCGTCTATGCCATGTTCCAGATCCAGAATGCGATGGACGCTGCCGACTATAAAGCACCGGATGGCTCGGTCCCGCAGGCCTACTGGATCGCCCCCCCCCCCAACGACCGCTATTCGGCCTGGGAGTGGAGCGGCGAGTGGACGGTCACCTACGAGACCTTCCGCGATATGGGCGCCGCCTTCATGGTCGCCCTGGTACTCATCTATATCCTGGTGGTTTGGGAGTTCGGTAACTTCCGGATCCCCCTGGTGATCATGGCGCCCATTCCCCTGACCCTGTTAGGGATCATCCCGGCCCACCTGATCATGTTCAAACTCGGACTGGGGGGTGAGTTCACCGCAACCTCGATGATCGGCTGGATCGCCCTGGCTGGCATCATCGTGCGTAACTCGATCCTGCTCGTAGACTTCTCGACCCACGAGGTGCAAAAGGGGGTGCCCGTGGCCGAGGCCGTTATCCGGGCCTGTAAGACCCGGACCCGCCCCATCGTGATTACTGCCTTGGCCCTGGTGGCAGGTTCCAGCGTCATCTTTACCGATCCGATCTTCCAGGGCATGGCGATTTCGCTGGCCTCCGGGGTGTTGGTCTCGACCGTGCTCACGCTCATTGTGATCCCCTTGGGTTGCGTCGCCGCCAGCAAGGACCTGTGCGAGGTAGCGGCGGTGATCCCACCGGCCGGCACCAGCATGCCTTACGCAACGGCAGCGGCCAAGGAAAAACCGAAGGTCGAGCAGGAGCCCAAGAAGGGGGAGCCCCGACCCGGCGTTTTGGCCAAAGTCTGGGACTACCTGAAGGAGGGGGCCATCCTGGGCTTCTACCTGATCCGCGGGCTCTTTCTGTTGTTGTACGATTTCCTGAAGGGCTTGGTGAAAAAAAAGCAGCCCACGCCCAAGCCGCCGGCGGCCTCGGACACAGGTGGTGGGGATCGACCAGACGGTTCCGGCACCCCCCCGACCGCTTGGGTTTCAGGATCCGACAATGCGCCGGTCTCGACGCTGGCGGATAGTGCTGCGGTGACGACCGAGCGTGCACCGAGCGAGCCTGTGGAGACGGTCTCGATAGCCCGGACCGAGGAAACGGACGCACCAGCCGCGAGGGAAGGGGCAGCCGATACCGGGGCACAGAAGGACACAGCTTCCGATGCGGCGGGGGAAAGAGCCTCGAAACCGCGAACCGATCCAGCTGTGACGGCGGAACAGGACACATCGGCGGCACAAAAAGAGACAATCGGCAAAGCGACCGCCGACGCTACCCGCAAGGAGCGTGCTGCCACGAAGAAATCAGTGGCAAAGAAGGCTACGGCCAAGCCCAAAACTGCAAAGCCGGCGTCGATCCAGAAAAAGCCCAGGCGGCGGGGCATACGCCTCAAAGCAGATGGTGAGCTTTGATTGATGTCAGGGCCTTAGTAGTGGTCAAGGTTTAAATGGAAACATAGTCACTAGCAGAGTGTTGGCACGCCACGAGTTGCACCCCCTCTCCCTCCGGGAGAGGGTCGGGAAGAGGGGATCAAAAAAGAAATGGGGAGTGATAATGAACCGCTCTACGCTAACCACTTCAAAATTTACCACTACCAGGGCCTTGATTTGGCCCGCGCGGTGAGCGGTACTCATACCAATGGCGCCGAATCGCCGCCTTCCAAACCGATGAACGGGGGTGAAACCAAGATGAAGATTGCGATATTGACGATTTGGCGCTCACTGGCCCTCGGGCTATTGGCGGCAGTTTCCGGCGCAGTGCTCGCCGGCACCGAGTTCTCTGCCGGCATGTCCCAAAGTGGACCCCAGGGAGAGGTATCCGCCGGCAAGCTGTTCGTAGGCGACAAGCGGGTGCGCACCGAGCTGTCCCATCAGGGACAGCAAATCATTGGGATAACCGATGAGGCTCAGGGTGTCGAGTGGATGCTGTTTCCGGACCAGAAGAAGTACATGGAGCAACCGCTGGGCAGACCGGGCGGTGCAGGCGGTACAATGCTGGGTACGCGGCCGATCCAGGCCAAAGATCCCTGTGGTGGTATGCCGGGACTGACCTGCCGACGGCTCGGGGAGGAGGAGATCAACGGGCGCCTGGCCGTCAAATGGGAGATGGTCGCTTCCCACGGGGAACAGGCCGTGAAGAGCACCCAGTGGATCGATAAGGAACGGGGTATTTCCCTGCGTCAACAGATGCCCAACGGGCAAACTATGGAACTTAAGTTCGTTGGCATGGAAGAACTGAACGGGCGCCGAGTCGAGAAATGGGAGCTGGTCGCAACCGTGCCCGGTCGGCCGGAGACGCGGACCTTCCAGTGGTTCGATCCCGAACTCAAACTCGCCGTGCGTCAGGAGTTCCCCGGAGGTATGGTCAGCGAGCTGAAGAATATCCGCGTCGGCAAGCAGCCCGGCGATCTGTTCAGGATTCCCGATGGTTATGAGCGTATGACTGTCCCGCAAGGAGCACCGGGGCAACCGGGATCATGGCAGGGGCAGGGACCGCCGGGGTTGCAGCCACAGGGTGAGGCACGCAACCGCTGATCCTGCGAGGTTCCGATGCGTAACCCGATGCTATAGCTTCCAGTCGCCGGCTTCCGGCAGGGTAGCTTTTGGCCCCGGAATCGTTTGAACCGCAGAGACACAGAGGACGCAGAGAAGCGCTTCTCTCATCTTCTTAGAAGTGTTTGGTTAAACGGATCCTATAGATGTCGTGTTGCGTTTTACGCCGTGTTCAACGCTGTCTCCCCTAGGCGCGTTTTCTCGCGCGGCGTAACGCAACCTACACGCAAAGCGAGGTCCGCTCGTGCAGGTTGCGCGGAGGGATAATATGGGTGTAGGTTACGTTAAGACGCCAGCACTCTGAAAGTGAAGGGACTTAACGTCCATAGTTTCAACTATGATGCGCTTCGCGCACTAAAGTTATTGAAGCAATGAAAACTGTCGGCTAACAAATGGCTTATTCCCTAGTGCAGAGCACCTTGTGCCCAACAAGACAAATTCAACCGACCTCCTTCGTCGGCAGCTGATATGCAGCGTTAGCTGCATGTGATACCTCAGCCAATGCAAAAATTTGCAAATACCCAAAGGCAATACTATATTTGTATTACATTCTGCTCGGAGGTGCGGAATAATGCGAGTTACTACAAAAGGCCAAGTTGCGATTCCTAGAGCTATAAGAGAGGCTTTAGGGATATCTCCCGAAACAGAAATCGATTTTGTTGAAGATAGTGGTCGGTTTTATATCGTGAAAACCGGAGAGCCGAATGTAACAGGGAAATTTGGAAAATTCAGAGGGATAGCGTCAGCGAAAATATCTACTGATGGAATAATGAATTTTACAAGGGAATCATGATGAATGGTATTTTGGTTGATTCCTGCATATTGCTGGACTTATTCACCGATGATGAAAACTGGGCCGATTGGTCAGAAAATACACTAGGAAAATACAGCCAAGCTAACACGCTGTATATCAGCTCAATCGCATATACAGAAGTATCTATTGGTTTTAATCGAGTTGAAGAAGTTGAAAGTGCTATAGATGCGTTAGGTATTAAGGTATTAGAAATACCAAGGGAGGCTTTGTTTCTGGCCGGGAGGGCTTTCATAAAATACAGAAAAAAACAAAGGCACCAGAACATCACCATTGCCTGACTTCTTTATTGGTGCTCATGCTTCGGTTTCCCAATTTGGGTTACTGACCAGGAATTTGTCAAAATATTAGGACCTATTTTCCACAAGTGCAGCTATTCCATCCATATGAAAATTAAGCAGCTAACAAAGCACATTAAGTCCTATAGAAATTTGGTTGCGATACAAAAACGCGCATCCACTTAAATTTTTCATGAGTCCATAGGAAGCTAGTCACGAAGCCATTCATCCGACCGGGGGGCGTGAAAGCTGATGATAACTATAATCGGAAGTTTCAAAGGCGGGTCGGGCAAGAGCACTGTTACCTTCAACCTGGCGGTATGGCTTGCGATGGCCGAGATGAAGGTTCAGCTCATCGATGCCGATCCCCAAGCGACCCTGGCCGACGTGGTAGAGGTGCGCGTGGAAGAAGGCTTCGATCCCCCGTTGCGCATCATGGGCAAGTCGAGGCTGACCCCGGAGCGGCTGAACGCCGCGGACGAGACCCTGATCGATGTGGGTACGGCAGATATGGACTCGATGCGCCGGGCCTTGGCGCTGTGTGATCGGGTGGTCGTCCCCGTGCCTCCGTCCCAGGCCGATATCTGGTCCACGCAGCGTTACATCCGTCTGGTGAACTCCATACAAGGAGACAAGCCGGCGGACATCCTCGGCTTCATAAACCGCGGCGATACCCATCACGCCGTCCGCGAGACCGATGAAGCCGCCGCCGCGCTGGTCTCGCTGCCGGGCATCAAGTTCCTCAAGCCACGGCTGTACCAGCGCACCGTCTTTCGGCGCTCCTTCAGCGAGGGATTGGCAGTGTTCGAGCTGGAGCCGCGTGGCAAGGGGGCGCGGGAATTCTTTGCCCTGGCCGCCGCCCTCTATCCCAACCTGGTCAGCTGAGCCCTTAGCCGTAGGTTGGGCAAGGCCCGTAGGATGCTGGTAAGCGCAGCGAGCCGCAGCTTTGGACGGCTGTGTCCAGCGCAACACCGTTAAGTTGAACTATCGTAATTGTTCAATCCTCCATTGTTTTTGCCATCCATGGCACCTGGATTCCGGCAACACTTACCGGAAACGTGACAACACAAGGTTCTCACGATTCCAATGAGCAAGCCATGTAGGGCCGCAAAGGTGTATGTTACGTGCGCAAGGGGTCTTACGCTCATCGAGCTGCTGATTGTGATGGCGGTTGTCGGTATCCTCGCGGTGATGGCTTATCCTTCCTATACCGAATCCGTCAGGAGATCCCGGCGGAGTGATGCTGTGATCCGGCTGATGGAGGTGGCCCAGACCCTGGAACGCTGCTATACCCAGTTCAGCGATGTCTACGATATATGGACTGCCCGATCCAATCGGCGGTGGAGCTCACCTCGTCACAGGGGTTCTACAAGATTGTGCCCGCCGTGACCGCCACGACCTATCGCCTGACCGCGACCCCCGTCGTAGGTGGCCCGCAGGCCACATGTACTGCTTTCACCCTGACCAATACGGGTGTAGAGACTGTTGTCGGAGGCTTGGGGGATGCTTGTTGGGACTGATGGAGACTGGACGATATGACCGTTCAGCCTCTCGCTGTTTCTACCTCCATGGCACTGGATTCCGGCAATCCCTGCCGGAATGACGGTGTGGGGGCTAAACAGTTACTTGAAGATCCCTTTCAATAGAATTGTTCAACTGAAATACATGGACATCGGTGACATAAAAAACCACATCCAAGTATCTGACAGAATTGCCTCATCAGGGCAACCTGCCGATCGTCAATTCAGGCGTATCGCAGAAAAACGGTTCGGATTGACTCGCCGTTTCGCATACACTTGACAACATGTCCGGAAAGCTCTTCATTCAAACCTACGGCTGCCAGATGAACGAGTACGATTCCGCGTGCATGGCAGAGGTCCTGGCCGAGTCGCATGGCCTCGAGCGCGTTGGTCGCGCCGAGGATGCGGATGTGCTGCTGCTCAATACCTGCTCCGTCCGGGAAAAGGCCCAGGAGAAGGTATTCTCCCAGCTTGGTCGCTGGCGGCCCTGGAAGGCGCGCAATCCGGCCTTGGTCATCGGTGTCGGCGGCTGTGTGGCGAGCCAGGAGGGCGTGGCGATCCGCGAGCGGGCACCCTATGTGGATTTGGTGTTCGGGCCCCAGACGCTGCATCGGTTACCACGAATGCTCGAGGCCCTGTGGGATGGTCGCCGGCCCCAGGTGGACGTCTCCTTCCCAGCGATCGAGAAATTTGACTGCCTGCCCATACCCCCCCAGGCCCAGGGACCCACGGCCTTTGTCTCAGTAATGGAAGGCTGCTCGAAATACTGCACCTATTGCGTCGTACCCTACACCCGGGGCGAGGAGGTCAGTCGTCCCTTCGACGATGTGATCGCAGAGGTCGCGGCGCTTGCGGAGCAGGGGGTACGGGAGGTCAATCTGCTGGGCCAGAATGTGAACGCGTACCGCGGCTCCATGCACGACGGGGCCATGTACGACGGAGAGGGTGCCGACCTGGCGCTGCTGATCCGTTATCTGGCCGCCATCGAGGGTATCGACCGCATCCGCTACACCACCTCGCACCCGGTGGCGCTCTCCGATTCCCTGATCGAGGCCTATGCGGAGGTACCCGAGCTGGTGAGTCATTTGCATCTGCCGGTGCAAAGCGGCTCCGATCCGATTCTGGCCGCCATGAAGCGGGGGCATACGGTGCTCGAGTACAAATCCAAGATCCGCCACCTGCGCCGGGTGCGACCGGATATCGGCATCTCCTCCGACTTCATCGTTGGTTTTCCGGGCGAGACGGAGGAGGACTTCGCCGCTACCATGGCCTTGGTGGATGAGATTCAATTCGATACCAGCTTCAGTTTTATCTATAGCCGGCGCCCCGGCACCCCTGCCGCGGATTACCCGGATGAGATTCCCGGCGCGATCAAACAGGCGCGCCTGGCGCGCCTGCAGAAGTGTCTGAACCATCATGCCCAAATCATTGGCCAGCGCATGGTGGGGACTGTCCAGCGAGTACTGGTAGAAGGGCCGTCGCGCAGGAAACCGACGGAGCTTGCAGGGCGCACTGCCAATAATCGGGTAGTCAACTTTGCGGGCTCAGGGGATCTGATCGGAGGTTTTGTGGATTTGAGCGTTACCCGTGCCTTACCCAACTCACTGAGGGGGGAGCTTATCCGATGATCCACGCTTTTTGTTTCCAGTGGGTTCGGTAGGCACAATTCACCCTGGCGACTGGTAGCCGAGAGTCGAAAGCTTTACCCTATATCCTGGCGTACATCGGATTCACACCGGGAGCCTGCAATCGGGAGTCAGCGGGTGGTGATTAAGGCTTAAAAGGTGCTCTTATCACGCGCTTACCAAACCAGCAAGTGCTATTCACGACGAAAATCCTGTTAATCCTGTACTATTGGTTAGCGGAGCTTCGCCTTAAGTCCACGAGGCGTGAATTTTTTGCGCAGTGCAAAAACTTAACTCATTTGTAAAGATGCGGATCATTCAAGGATCCCAGTGGGGGGCTGAAGTGATTCGCTTCGAACACGTCACGAAACGCTATCCGCAGCGCGGGGATGCCCTCAGCAACCTGAGCTTTGAGCTCAAAGCCGGCGAAATGGCGTTCCTCACCGGCCACTCGGGTGCGGGTAAGAGCACTCTGTTGCGACTGATCGGTTTGATCGAACGTCTGACCCGAACAGGCCAAAACCGGCTCCCATCCTTGGGAATTTTTGAGCCTTGATCAGCGGGAACAAACCGATTGATGGAAACGACAAAAGGCTGAACATGGGCGTCAGGCTTTTTTGAAGAACGTGTTAGCCAGCGGTTTGCCTGTCAGAATCATACTGACCAGCAATCCTCCGATCAGTCCCTAGAAGGCGGAGCCGATACCGGCAATGGAAAGCCTGGACACGGTTATCAGGAAGGTGATCAGCGCGCCTTCTTTTTGTTCTTCGTCTTCCATTGCCAGGCTGAGACCAGAGATGATCGCTCCGAAAAGCGCCAACCCGGCTATCACGGCGATAAGTTGCGTGGGCAGAGCTATGAAAAGCCCCAGCAGCGTTGCGCCGAAAGATCCCACCAGGAGGTAGGACAAGCCGCAGGCCATGCCGGCCGGGTATCTTTTCTGCGGATCGGGGTGGGTGGCCGGTCCGGTGCAGATGGCTGCAGTTATGGCGGCCAGGTTGACGCCGTGGGCCCCAAAGGGAGCCAGCAGCACTGAAACCAAGCCAGTGGTGGTGATCAAGGGACTTACCCAGTGTAGTGTATCCTGCGGCGCGGATCACGCCTAGGCCGGTGGCGTTCTGATCGGCCAGGGTGACCAGGCACAAGGGGATTCCCAGGCCGATGATGGCCCCCCAAGTAAAGTGGGGGGCAGTGAACTCTGGAACGGCCAGAGAGGCCTCGATCTGGCCGAAATTGAGTTGTCCCTGCAAGTAGGCCACCAGAAAACCGATAACAAGGGCAATTATAATGGCGTAGCGGGGGGGTATCCGTTTGGTGATCAGGTAGCAGATGATCATGTGGGGGCCACCAGCACGGGCATGGCCTCCAGGTGAGCAAAAACATCCACGCCGAAACGGAGCAGAATACCCGCCAGCATGGCCGCCACGATGGCTTTAGGGATGCGGTCCATGAGCGCCGAAAACAATCCTGTAATCCCGGAAAACAGGAAGCACCCGATGGCTTCGGGATATGAATAAGCTGACCAGCCTGTGACCAGCAGGGCGGCGCCCGGTGTTGACCAGGCGGTGATCACTGGCGTTTTCAGGCGATAGCTCAGATAAAGTCCGGTAAATCCGCTGCCGATGGATACGGCCCAGATCCAACTGGTCAGTTGGCCCTTGTCAAGACCAGCTATGCTGGCGGCTTGAAAAATGATGGCCGCCGGTCCTCCATATGAAACCACCACGGCGATGATCCCGGCTACCACTAAGGAAAGGGCGAAATCTTGCTTCAGTTCTCTGAACATGGGTTCCTCTGAAAGAAATGAGTCGTCTGAAAGCGGTTGTGCGCAACAGTTTCTGTGATTTTCGAGATACCGATTTTATCTGTAAACCGGAATACCCTCCGGTCCGCACCGCTGTTGGTTGTCCTGGGACACTACAGCTAAATCCGTGAGGTGTATCCATGATCTTCTCGTTGTGCCATCCGCTTTTATCCCATTTTTTATTCCACAGGTTCTAAGTGGTGCAGGTCCGGTATATCATCCTAAGGATGTGATGGTCTCATCCGGCGGCGTAACGCCTCGGGTCGCGGTAGCTGTGTCTTTGAGTCCGCTCCCGGTTGTCAGCACCACCGCACGAGAATCTTTAGGCAGGGTTGCCCGTACGGCCAAATATCCGGCAAAAGCGGCGGCGCCGGCCAGTTCGGTAAACAGACCGGCATTTGCCGACAGCATGGCCTGGGCCGCGATAATATCCTTTTCTCCAACGGTTACGCAGGCGCCTCCGTGTTCCAGGAGGTCGCGAACCGTCAGGCGGCCGCTGCGGGGAGTGTCCACATTCAGGGAGTCGGCCAAGCTCGTTGCCTTGATTTTGGTAAACGCACCTTTTTGGGCAAAGGCTAGCGCGACCGCATTGCTTTTTTCCGATTGCACGGCAATGATTTCAGGAATCCGTTGTGTCAGCCCCAATTGTTTCAAATCCCTGAAGCCTTTATAAACGCCGGCTAGAATGCAACCGTCTCCGACCGGTACGAATACCTGATCCAGAACGGCGCCCAACTGCCGGAATATCTCCAGGGAGACCGTTTTTTTGCCTTCAATGGTCATTGGATTATAGGCAGCGTTGCGGTTTATTCCACCGAAGCGCATTGAATACGCAAGCGAAAGGTCATAGGCTTTGTCATAATTGCCCTTTACCCGGAACACTGTCGCGCCGTATTGCAAGGCCTGTATGAATTTGGCCGGGGCGGCTTCCGGCAAAAAAAGGATGATTTTCTGGCCAGCGGCAGCCCCGATTCCAGCCATGGATGAGCCTGCGTTGCCTGTTGAAGCCAATACAATGCGGTCCTGTTTATGGCGCGCTGCAAAAGCCGACACGAGAATGGAGGCTCTGTCTTTGAAGGAGCCGGTCGGATTCAGGCTGTCGTCCTTGATGAACAGCTTTGGCCGGTCCAACTGTCTGCGCAACCGAAGCGGCTCCCACAGCGGTATGTCGCCCACCAGTACAGAGGGGAAATAGTTGGCTGGAACCGGCAGCAAATCGGATATTTGCCAGATTTGGGGGACATCGCCTTTTAAAACGGTTTCCAGAATCCCCCGCAGGGGTTGCTCACTCTCCTGGTGCTGCGCACAGATTGAACAGACCATGCGGTCGGTGGAAATTTCATACTGCTTTCCACAATCGGCACATTGATAGTAAAATTCCATAAAACCACTGTGTAGAGCGTATGTTTTACGCCCAGCGTTTTTGCTCGTTAAAGAAATCATCCACCGGGATATGATCTTCGGAAACCGTGGCTTGATCGTACACCATTTCTCCTACAGCCAGGTCCAGCACGCCGAGCCCAAAGGGAGAAAAAATGGCTGGTTTATGGGTGTCCGGCACGATTTCTTTGAGGATGCACTGTGCAAGCGTGCCATGGGTGAAATCTCTATGGCCTGCCATTTTTTCCGCAAGATGGGGAGAGGTGTCGGCTTTGAGGCAGTGATCGATATCATCAACAACGTTCCAGGATTTGAGAATAATGTTCGGGGACAGGTCGCGAAGGGAGGTATTGAGAACGACTTGTCCGGCGCTAAAGGTTTCAGGGGAAACAATATAGGGGGTGCCCGCCATGGTGGCGAGCACCACAAGTTCTGCGTCATTTACGGCTTCTTCCAGCGTGTTGGAAAAAATCCTCTCAAGGCGTATGCTTTTTTGGCATAGGAGAGAAAAGCGTGGCCGTATTCGGATGACAGGTCATGCACAATAACTTCATCAATAGGGCATCCGTCCGCCATCAGGAAGTCTAGGATGTTTCTGGCAATGATACCGGTGCCAATAAAGGCTGCCCGCCGGTACTGTCGGGTTTCACCGGCCAATACCTGCGCCGCTAGCGCTACGGAGGCCGCCGTCCGGGCCGCGCTGATCAAAGATGCTTCCATGCAGGCATAGGGGTAGCCGGTTTTATAGTTGTTTAAAATCAGCACGGCCGAGGCTCTGGGGATGCCCTTTGCTACATTTTGCGGGTAGCTGGCGATCCATTTGATGCCTGAAAATGGTCGTTCCCCGCGGATTGCTGCGGGCAGCGCGAATCCGAGACTCCGGTTTGTTGGGAAAGCGCAGAAAATAACTGTCGGGGTTCACCGTCAGGTTTTTGTGGTGCGACAAGTAAGCATTGTGCACCACGCCGATGATTTCAAGGCGTGAAGTGGTCAGAATTTTTTTGATCGTGTTTCCGGTGATAATGGAAAAATCAAAGGTGGAAGATGCCATGCTGCTGTTCCTTTTTAGATTGGGTTGTCATACACTGTTATCGATACGGTCGCTATAGATGACTATGACCATTAAACCTGGCGCATGCGAATTTGCGCTGCATTTGACGGGTTTCTCGGATCGGGCGGCCGCGTTTTCTATGGGGATTGGGGCGACAATGAATTTTGGGAAAACAGTTCCTAATTGACCCGCCATTTTTCTTTGAATTTAGCTTTTACCCATACATCCGAATAGATGCTGTTCACATAGTTCCCCCCCATGTCCGGTGAAATAGCGACGATCGTGCTCTCTTCGGGAATCTGGCCGCTATACTTTTTATCCCGGCCAGAACGGTGCCAGTGGACCTTCCCGCCAGGAGGCCGTACCGGGAGAGCAGCGAACGGTATTCGGCGATTGTTTCCAACTCTTCCACGAATACGGTTTCATCCATTAATTCGGGATTGAAGATTTCGGGGCGGCGGCTGGTTCCCAGTCCCGGAATGAAACGCGTTTTCGGTTGTTGACCGAAGGTAACCGATCCCACGGGGTCCACCGCCACAATGACCGTGGCCAGAGACGCTTCCCTGAATTTATAGATGCATCCCATAAGAGTTCCGGTAGTGCCTGCGCCTACGAAGAGAAAGTCCACTTTGGGAAACTCTTTGAGAATGGCTGTCGCCGTACGGGACGTATGCGCATTGGAGTTAGCGGGATTGGCGTATTGATTGACCCATACCAGCTCTGGTTTTTCCTGCAATTGTTGTTTAATAAAATCGACCCGGCTGCCCAAAAAGCCGCCATTGGCGTCCCGGCGGTCGATGCAAACCACGTTGGCTCCCAGGCAAGACATGATTCTGACTATTTGGTCGGATGTGTTGGGATCGACAACACAGGTGAATCTGTATCCACGAGCAGCACACACGGTGGCAAGGCCTATTCCTAGGTTACCCGAAGGTGATTCGATCACCTCACCGTTGGGACGTAAGCCCTTATTGCGTTCGGCGTCATTAATCAATGCGACCGCTGTTTTTAATTTTATGGAGCCTGCGGGATTGAGTCCCTCAAATTTAAGGTAAACCCTCACGTGGTGCCGCAATCCTGGTAACTTAAGAAAAATATTGTCTGTAATTATTTCATCGATCGAATTATAAATCATAAGCCTGACCTCATAAATCAAATCGCCTAAAGGTGGTGATTTTAACCACTCTTCATATAATATCATCCTGGTACGTGATATCTACACATTCTCAATAACGTCATGATGAGCCACGTTCTTGATTTCTAACTTCCAAATACAAACTATACTGCTATGGAATGTGCAGATAGCTAATACCAGGACGATAAATAAATGTGGCCGAATCCAAAACCATGACGACCTTCAGGAATAGGGTTATTTAGATAGGCTCGGGTTACGGGATGTTATGGGGTGCCGAACCGATCCAATAAAAAAGATTTGATATCCACGGGCGGTTGTTGGTTGTTTAACAACGCGGTAAAGACTTCTCCGGTGATGGCATAGGTTAAAATCCCGGTTTCATAATGACCGCACGCATTCATATAGCCGTCCACACCAGCGATGGGTCCCAGGATCGGCATGCCATCGGGGCTACCGGGGCGCAAACCGACCCACGGTCTTTTGATATGGGTTTGCCGCAAGATGGGAAGGCACCGGACAGTACCCTTTGAAAGGGCTGTCAGGGCGTCCAGGGTGCAGGATGTGTCAAATCCTTTGTCCTCGGTAGTGCTGCCGATTAAAACCTCGCCATTGTCCTTTTGTGTAATGAAACAGTCGTTGGTGCTGATACAGGAGTTCAAAATCCTGGGCAACTTTTCAGAAAGTACGCATTGCCCTTTGATGGGTTTTACTGGTAGTCGCTTGTTGGTGATCATCGCCATGATCTCGGAGGCCCAGGCGCCGGCGGCGTTGATCAGCGTGTGGTAGGAGATTTGCCCTTTGTCGGTATCCACTGCGACAACGCGATGGTTCTGACTGTGAATATGCGTGTTCCAATAGAGATCCACACCATTTTGCCGGGCTGCCTCCCGGAAGGCTTCCACCAGGAGAAAGGGGTTCACCTGATGGTCATTGATCAACAGGAGCGAGCTGATCGCTTCATGACTGGCATATGGTTCCTCTTTGTGCAGCTCCTGTTGGTCCATCCATCTGAAGTGTGGTTTGAGATGATCGATTTCTGAAGCGATCTGCTTTGTCTGAAGCTCTTCGATTTCATTGCTTCAATAACTTTAGTGCGCGAAGCGCATCATAGTTGGAACTATGGACGTTAAGTCCCTTTACTTTTAGTCCGTAGCTTGTCCACGGATTAGGACTTTAGTCCTCCAGACTATGGACTTTCAGTCCATAGTGGTTGATTGTAGACGATAAACTTCAGGCCTGTTTTTTCAAATTTGAAGTCCACACCGTAGCTGGTTTTTAATTCTTCCCACAGGGACGGGAATCCGGCGTTGCTTTTAAAACAAAAATCAAAGAAGTATTCCGGAAACATGGGAGGTTTAGGGTTTTGGGGAGACGTTTCTGTTTTTTTGTCATCGATTTGGCCGCATCCTCCTAACCCCACGGGATCTCCAAGCTGCCACAAGCCCCCGGCTGAGCCCCATGAAGCGTTGCCTTTTTTTAACGTCAACCAGGGCGATTGACAAGTTGCGGGCCTTGCTTAAATAAAGGAAATTAGTAGTTATAGGCTCGGCATTTGGAAGAATCTAGGATAGCTTTCAATCAAGGAGGATAATATGATGAATTTGTTCCGAATTTCAACACTGTTCCCAGATCATGAGGCGTGCATTGAGCATCTTGAGGAAGTCCGCTTCCGGGATGGCGAT
>Ga0209260_10000222_pt1 | contig 36389 bp, 7 predicted proteins | sample WorMetTypGCAVOLI_FD_187421 | JGI IMG/M metagenome (GOLD analysis project Ga0209260, IMG submission 187421) | Marine gutless worms symbiont microbial communities from Max Planck institute for Marine Microbiology, Germany - Olavius algarvensis... ...
AGATATCCAGCATCGAGTATCAAGCATCCAGCATCAGCCCGGAAAAAGCAACGATCTCAGGCATAACGGCCAGGCTAGATGATAAGAATTTATGCAATGTTAGGGTTAAAAAAGAGTGACACCATGTCTGAAAAAGAAAAAAACCCCGTAGCTCCCTATATGGCAGTCGGCCTGTCGACAGTCGTATACGGCATTGCCGAGCGCAAGCATATCAAGGTCAACCTGGCAACCATAGAAGATAACATCCATGCCGCCGTGTCCATGGTCAATATCAATATGCCCGTTAAATTGATTGCATTGGCCGAGGGCTCCCTGACCGGGTTTACGGATGAAGCCTTTGATCTGTCCCACACCCTGGCGGCAAATGAGCTGTTTATTGACATTGCCGGCGGCAATTCCCACATTGTCGACTACTTCGGCAACATCATGTCGTATTCCGCTTCAGGATACAACACCATGGTGGCCGCAATTTTAGATATCGAGGCCCTGCGCCAGTTCAGGGTCATGAATCTCAACAGCAATTGGATGAAGGATTTAAGAACGGAAGTATTCCGCAAAATGTATGAACAACCGATCCATCCCAAAAACCTGTGGCTGGAGCAGGATCCGCTGCCGCACGCCAAGGTGGAGGAAATCTACCGCGAGAACATTCGCTGCCTGATCAAGCGCGGGTCCTTTACCGAGCCCGCCCATAAACATAAAGGGGCTCATTTTCAATCCGGCGCTTCATCACCCGAGGAAGAAAAGTGGGAGAATATAAAGTCGCTCTGGGATGGATGGGGGGAAGAAGAGGATTGAAGATTGAAAATTGAAAATTGAAGATTTGTGGTATTCTAACTATTTTGTGTTCGTCTTCTTGATAAATAAGGTAAGAAAACCAGAAATGAATCAGACTCAAAGTATCCAGCTTTGATATCGCTTCATAGGGGGGTGTTTGCGGTCGGCCAACCGATGAAATAGTGGAATGATGGAAGTTTGGAATATTGGGGCTGTAAAATGGATGATGCGTTTGACTTTATTTTATGATCAGTGCCATTTATATAAAAATCGATTAAGATCCTTAAATATTCAATCTTCAGTCTTCAATCTTCAATACAAAACCGCCGGAAGGGAGGTTTGCACATGGACGGCGATCTGGTTGCATTGATTTCCGAATTGAAAAAAAAAGAAGCCATTGAGGTCACGGAACAACGATTAAACGCCGGGGAAGATCCGCTGAAAATCCTTGATGATGCCCGCAAGGCCATGCAGATCGTCGGCGCACGTTTTTCAGACGGCACCTATTTTATTCCCGACCTGGTCTATTCCGGCAAGATCCTGGAAGAGATCGCAGCCATGATCCAACCGGGCTTGTCGCAGACGCCTGAATCAAAAAAGCTGGCAAAAATCGTGATCGGAACCGTGGCCGGCGACCTGCATGATATCGGCAAAGATCTGGTGACATTCATGCTGGATATAAATGGTTTTGATGTTTACGATCTGGGCATTGATGTCCAACCGCAAACCTTTGTCGCAAAAATAAAAGCGGTCCAGCCGGAAATCATCGGCATGAGCGGCTTTTTAACATCTGTTTACCAGGCCATGAAAGATACGGTGGACGCCATCGCAGCGGCCGGTTTGCGCCACAACGTCAAGATCATGATCGGCGGCGGCGTAATGGATGATGAGGTCAAAAGATATTGCGGGGCGGATGCCTATGGATCGGATGCCATGGCGGCCGTGGATTTGGCCAAGAAATGGACGGGAGGTGCATGATGGTGGACAAGACAACGGAAAGCCTCGAAAGATGGTGTTCCGCCGAAGGCATTGAATTCATCGACTCTGCCGCCGAAGCAGCCTATAAACGGCGCGCACGCAGAATTTCCGATGTGATTCAACTAAAAGTTCCCGACCGGGTTCCGGTGGTGCCCAGTTTTGGCATGTTTCCCTATCTGGACAATGGATTGACCTGTCAAGAGGCGGTGTTTGACTATGAGAAAGCCGATGCCGCTGCGATGAAGACCCTGGAAGAATTTCAGCCGGATATGTTTTTGGGCTCAGGCTATGCTTTTCCGGCACCGCTCTTTGAGGCCATGGGATACCGGCAGCTCCGATGGCCCGGGCGCGAAATCCCGGCCCACTATGTCTATCAATTTGTCGAAGACGAATATGTCAAAGCCGACGATTTTTATGATCACTACCTGGCAGACCCGTCGGATTTTATGCTGCGCCGTTACCTGCCGCGGGTGTGCAGCAAACTTGAGCCTCTGTCGCGCATCCGGCCCTTTGCCGAGTCATTCGGTTATTATCTGACGATGTGCGGATCCTATGCCTACTTCGGCATTCCGGAGGTCCAGCAAGCCCTCAAAGCCCTGATGAAGGCCGGCGAGGAATCCCTCAAATGGGTCACGATTCTGAACGAACAGGCTGAAAAAATCATGTCCCATGGTTTTCCGCTGTATGAAGGCGGCGAATCGGCGGCACCCTACGACCTGGTGGGTGACTGGTTCCGGGGCACGGCCGGGGTCATGGTGGATATGTACGAGCGCCCGGAGAAGCTGCTGGCCGTTATGGAGAAACTGGTGCCCATCTCCATCAAAATGGGTCTGGATCTGGCAAAGGACAACGATCATCCCATCATCGGCTTCATGCTGCACAAAGGCGCCGACGGCTTTATGTCGCCCGAGCAGTTCAACACCTTTTACTGGCCGCCTTTGAAAAAAGTAATGATGGGCCTGATTGAGGAGGGATTTGTGCCGATGCTGCTCTGTGAAGGCACCTACACCTCCCGCCTTGAAACCATCGCGGATATTCCCAGAGGCAAATGCATTTACTGGTTTGAAACGGTGGACTGGGCCAAGGCCAAAGCAATTTTGGGAGATACCGTCTGCATCCGGGGAGGGATTCCGGCATCAACTCTTTTTTCCGGTACGGTTCAACAGATGCAAGACTGCATCAGGCAGTTAATCGACGTCGTGGGCCAAGGCGGCGGCCTCATCGTTGACTGTGGTCTCTGGTTCGATGAAGCCCGGCCCGAAAACGTTAAAACCATGGTGGAGTTTACCAAGGAATATGGTGTGTACTGATTGAGGTCTCGGAATTTATACACCTTTATGAAAGTATATGATGCTTTTCAGTCCTGAGTTCTTGCCACGATCATGGAATAATGGAATGGAGGAATATTGGAAGGTTGCGTTATAGAAGGATGGTACCCTTTTATTAATCTTCCTGTCAATCCGCCTGCGAACATACAATACAACTATCCGTTTTGCCGGAGCCCATGATTCCATCATTCCAACATTTATTTTGGGGTGAGCACCTATATTCATTGCTGACCTGGAGGGTGACAAAATGCAGAACAATAGGAACAAAGAAGTCAAACGCGCGATTTGCTTTGGCTGCTGGCTGCAGGCCGGGGTGCTGGCGACAATCGAAGACGGCCGGGTAACCAAGCTTAAGGGCGAGCCCGGCCATCCGGTCAACCAGGGCTGGATCTGCGAGCGCTCGAAAGCCTTTATCGAACACCTTTACCACGAAGACCGCCTCAATTATCCGCTCAAAAGGGTCGGCGAACGGGGCGCGGGAAAATGGCAAAAAATTTCCTGGCAAGATGCCCTGGACGAGGTTGCTGAAAAACTGGATCTCATCAAAGCCCAAAGCGGCGCCGAGGCCGTGGCCTCGATCGGCGGCACGGGCCGGGGTTTTTCGGAACTGTTTAAAGTGCGGTTCATGAATCTATTCGGCAGCCCCAATCATGCCAATGCCGGCCAGTGGTGCTCGGTGGTCAGCCGCCAGATTCATGCCGCCATCCATGGGGCCGGGGCCAGCCGGGCCGTCAAGCCGCCCTGCAAATGTGCCGTGATATGGGGTGGCAACCCGGCCGAATCCTTTGCCTGTATTTTCCCCCAGCATACCAAAGCCAAACGCAGGGGCACCCAATACATCATCATCGATCCCAAGTACTCCGAGACCGCCGGCCGGCTGGCAGACCACTGGCTGAAATTGAGACCGGGCACTGACGCCGCCCTGGCACTGGGCTGGATCCATGTGATCATCGAAGAAAAGCTGTATGATAAAGAATTTGTCGCCAACTGGTGTCATGGGTTTGAAGAACTCAAGGAACGGGTCAAAAAATACACGCCGGCCAGGGTGGCTGAAATTACCCGGCTGCCGGAAAAGCAAATCGTGGATACGGCCAGGCTGTATGCCACCAGCAAACCGGCATCCATCATCTGGGGCGTCAAATCCGATATGCAGGGCCGCAACGTAACCGGCATTACCCATGCTAAATGCGTCCTCAGAGCCATTACCGGCAACCTCGACGTCGTGGGGGGTGACATGCTGGCAGGCCCCTGTGAAAAAGTAAACTATGGTACGGTGCTAGAACACATGCACATGCTGCCCGCGGAGCAGCGCAAAAAGCAGCTCGGTGCCGAAGATCACAAACTCTGGTGTTTTCCCGGCTATGAAATGGTTGAAAAAAGTGCCAAACCCTACTGGTACGGCAAAGGATTGTCGGCCGGTTTTCTGCCCGGCTGCCATGAGCCGGCGGTCTGGACCGCCATCCTCGAAGGCGAACCCTACCCGGTCAGGGGCCTGGTTTGCGGCGCCTGCAACCCATTGGTGGCCTTCCCCAACACGAAACGAATCTACAGGGCCCTGAAAAGCCGCAAGCTTGAGCTGTTCGTCGTTGCCGAGCAATGGATGACCCCTTCGGCCATGCTGGCGGATTACGTCTTTCCGATTACCAACTGGCTGGAGCATCCCCAGCTCTACACCCAGACATTTCAGGGCAGTGGCAGTGCCGCCGCTCTGGGTCAGCGGATTGTTGCGCCCCTGTATGAACGCCGCACCGATTTTGAGTTTTATCGCGGCCTGGGGCTCAGGCTCGGCCAGGATGAATACTGGCGTGAGTCCCTGGAAAAAGAATGGGACTGGTGCCTGGAACCGCTGCTCAAAGAGCTCGGCCTGGAAAATTCCGAGGAGTTTGCCACAAAGCAGCACTGGTGGTCCTCTCCGGTGGTTGAAAAAAGATATGCCACCATTGACCCGGCTACCGGCCGGCCCAAGGGCTTTGCAACACCCACCGGCAAAGTTGAGCTGTATTCCACCATCCTCGATAAGCTGGGCTATGATCCCCTGCCCTATTACGAAGAACCCCCGGAAACCCCAGTCAGCCAGCCGGAGCTGGCCAAAAAATATCCGTTTATTCTCATCACCGGTGCCCGGTTTCGACCCATGCACCACTCCGAGCACCGTCAGATCCGCTCGCTGCGCAAACTTCATCCCCACCCCATAGCGGAAATCAACCCGGAAACCGCCCGCCAGCTGGGTATCGGCGATGGCGAGTGGGTGGTCATCGAAACGCCGCGCGGAACAATCAAGCAGAAAGCCAAACTGACGTCCAGGATAGCGCCGCGCATGGTGGAATCCCAGCACGGCTGGTGGTTCCCCGAAGAAATCGGCGAAGATCCCACGTTGTTCGGTGTCTTCCAATCCAACGTCAATGTCCTCACCCCGGACAGCGAGGAGTTCTGCGACCCGGCGACCGGAGCCGTCACCTTCGGGCCCTTGTTGTGTAAAATATATCCCCTTAAGAAATATGCTTAACACCTGAATTTTTGCCATTAAATGATTTATAATTTTGAAAAAGAGCCAAAAAAGACATCGGTTTAAATGCTTATCGCTATCATTTTGGGTATAAAATGGGCGTTTTAACAAATTTGGATGTTTATTGATAGATATCGGTATGATAACTTGGCCTGACTGCAGTTTCAATTTGCAGAGTTGCCAAAAAAAATAATAATTTTATTCACTTACAGCTTATATCTGAAATCCATTCGTAATATGGCGTCTTTTCGCTTGACAAGAATACGCGTTCTTCAGTAGCCTGCCTTTAAAACCAGCCATTTCAATAAGGATAAAAATATAAATTGCCATTGGCTTGATTAACTCGAGGGGGACAACGAAAGTTCCGTTGGGAGTTAAACTAATAATTGGGGCGCAGCCAAACTTTGGGGGTGAAGGCAGGCCCGGAAGCCATCGTGACAGTAGGGAAATGAATTGTTTATGGTCTCTTTTAGATGCCTTTTGAACAACTCTTCCGACTCTGTGAGGCAAAAATCGGGTATCCTTTGGGCTGGTTTCTTATCAACTTCGTTTTCCTGTTATGATTGCTTGTTGTGATCTGAATCGGTACCGGAAACCACTCTCCTGCAAAGCGCAAATTATAGTGCTATCTTTGCTCTTTTCACCACGTGCCGCTCCGCCTTCGAAAATGTTCGGCATATTTTCGGCCAATTCCTCCTCTAGTTTTTGAAAAATTTTACTGCTTATACCTTACCGTAATTATAAATTAGGAGCACTTAAGAACTTTGAGAAACACGCTCGAGCCACCTTTAAAATAGACAATATTTGGGGTGAAAGAACGATGCTCAAGAGAGGTATTACCGGGTTTTTAGCCATCACGGCGTTGGTATTTCTGCTTTCCCCACCAGGTTACGCACATTGGAAAGGGTTGAGCAATCTATCGACGATTGTGGCGCCTAAGCATCACGAAACGATAGATGAATATCCTGTAGAAATCATTGTGGAGTTTAAAAATGAGGCGAGACCGGAGACTTTTAAAGCCTGGTTGAATCTAAGAGAAATTACCCACAAGTTTGAACCAATTGAAAATGGTGTCCGGGCATTGGTTGCGTCCGAAGATGGGTTAAAGATTAAAACGAAAGCAAGGAGATTTAAAGGTCATAAAACAAATATTTTAGTAACCTCAATCAGAGGGCCTAAGAAAAAGGGAGACATCGATCTTAGGGCCTTTTTCGTCATAGGCAAACCACGAAACCACCCGCCGGTAGCCGACGCCGGGCATGATCGAAAAGCCTTCGTAACAGAGAGGGTGCGACTGAACGGTTGGCGGTCCAGGGACGTGGACGGGAATCCTTTGACGTATAGCTGGTCCATCAGCGCCATGCCGGAGTGGAGCGGGGCGGTGCTTTCCGATCCGGATGCTGTCGACCCGACTTTTTTGGTGGATCGTCCCGGCACCTATGCTATTGACCTGGTGGTCCATGACGGCGAGTTGGCAAGCGAGCCGGATACGGTTCGCATCGGCACAAAGAACTCCCGTCCCAAGGCCGACGCGGGAGCGGATCAGACGGCACCTGTGGGTCAAAGCGTCCGGCTGGACGGCAGCGGTTCCACCGATGTGGATGGGGATCTTCTGGCCTATGATTGGTTCTTTAGTTCTCTGCCTGAGGGAAGCAACGCTGAAATTTCCGATCCAACCGCCCTCAAACCAACCTTTGCAGTGGATCTGCCCGGCACCTATGTCGTTAAACTCAAAGTCTACGATGGATCGGTGGAAAGCAAGCCGGATAAGGTTCGTATAAACACGGAGAACTCCCGGCCGGTAGCTGATGCGGGAGCGGATCAGACGGTCTCTGTGGGACAAACCGTGCAGCTCGACGGCACCGGCTCCCATGATGCAGATGGGGATCCATTGACCTATAAGTGGCACCTTTTTTCTTATTCCAAAAAGAAGTACGCAAAACTCTCCGATCCCAGGGTGATCAACCCCACTTTCATGGTGAAACGGCCGGGGACTTATATTGCCAAGCTCATCGTGAGCGACGGCAAATTGCACAGCGCACCCGATATGGTTGTGATCAGCACGAAGCGTTCCCGTCCCGTGGCCGATGCCGGCCTCGATCAGGAGGCTTTTGTGACGGATACCGTGCAGCTCGACGGCAGCGGCTCCAGCGATGCGGACGGAGATCCCCTGGCCTATGTGTGGTCGTTCGTCTCTGTTCCTGAAGAAAGCGATGTGACCCTATCCGACCCCACCGCGGTTGATCCAACCTTTGTGGTGGATGTTCGGGACACCTATGTGGTGCAGCTCATGGTCATTGACGGCAAGCATGTCAGTGCCCCGGATACGATGACCATCTCCACATTGAACTCCCCACCGGTGGTAACAGATGACAACGCTTCCACCGATGAGGATACCCCCGTCGCCACGGGCAATGTGCTGGCCAACGACTTTGATGTGGATGGGGACCGCATTGAGCTGGCCGGCTTCACCCAGGCCTCCCATGGGACGGTGGCGGACAACGGTGACGGCAGCTTCACCTACACACCGACCCCGGACTTCAACGGCATGGATAGCTTTCGCTACACGGTGAGCGACGGCCTGGGCGGCATTGCTGAGGCCTCTGTGATCATCACCGTTCACCCGGTCAATGATTTGCCGGTGGCGGTCGATGACGCAGCGGCCACAAATGAGGACACGGCGGTCGACATTAATCTTGTGGCCAATGACACGGACGTGGACAAGGATGCACTCGCTGTGGCGGACATCACCCAGGGGGTCAGTGGGTCGGCGGCAATCAATCCGGACGGCACGGTACAATACACCCCGAACCCGGATTTCAACGGGCAGGACAGCTTCACCTACACGGTGAGCGACGGAAACGGCGGCACGGATGAAGCCTCTGTCATCATCACGGTAAATCCCGTGAATGACCCGCCGATAGCGAACCCTCTATCGACGGCAACGGCAGAAGATTTATCATTGGCAATCGTCTTGACCGGCTCGGATGTGGAAGGCAGTCCGCTCACCTATTCGGTTGCCTCGCAGCCGGCTCACGGCGCCCTGAGCGGAACGCCTCCCAATCTCACTTATTCCCCTGATCCAAACTATAACGGTCCTGATGCCTTTACATGCATGGCGAACGATGGTTTGTTGAACTCAACACCGGCGACGATTACCATTATGGTCGCGGCTATCAATGACCTACCCCGGGCCAATGATGATACGCCCTCCACGAACGAAGACGCCTCGATAGACATTGACGTTCTTGCCAATGACACGGACGTGGATGGTGATTCGCTGAAGGTAACGGAGGTCACCCAGGGGACCCATGGCTCGGTATCCGTCAATCCGACCGACACCTTAAGCTACACGCCAAACCCGGACTTCAACGGGCAAGACAGCTTCAAATATACGGTGAGTGACGGCAATGATGGCACTGCAGAGGCCTCCGTCTTAATTACCATAAATCCTGTCAATGACGCACCGACGGCAAGTGGCAAATCGGTCACCACGGATGAAGACACAACCTTGGCCATCACCCTCACAGGTTCAGATATAGACGATGATCCGCTTACTTATACGCTGGCCGCAGATCCTGCTCACGGTACACTGTCCGGCACTCCTCCAAATGTCACATACACCCCTGATCTCAATTACAATGGAACGGATTCTTTCACCTTTACGGCAAACGATGGTACAGTAAATTCCCCGGAAGCTACTATCTCCATTGAAGTAAGACCGGTTAACGATACACCGACAGCAGATCCCAAATCTGTAAGTCTAGACGAGGATTCATCCCTATCCATCGTCCTCACTGGCTCTGACATAGACGGCGATCCGCTTACCTATGCCGTGCTTGCGGATCCTGCTCACGGCACTTTGACCGGGACGCCGCCCAATCTCACATATCTACCCGAAACAAATTATTACGGTCCGGACACCTTTACCTTCACCGCAAACGACGGCACGGTTGACTCTGAGACGGCCGAGGTCTCGATCACGGTTAGTTCCGTGAACGACCCGCCGACGGCCGATCCCGGCCCGGATCAGACCCACACCATGCCGCCGGGTCAGACCCGGATGGACGTGACCCTGGACGGCACCGGTTCCGATGACATAGACGGCGCCATCGCCGGCTACCAGTGGACCGGCACTCCGGACCCGGAAGACGCGGCCCGGCCAACTGTCACGCTTGTGGCCGGAACACATACATTCTCTCTGATAGTCACCGACGACAACGGGGCAACGAGCCAATCGGAAAGTGTAACCATCACCATTTTTCCGCTGGCGTCTATTGCCGTGAGCCCGCCCTCAGTCACTTTGACCGACCCGGACGCGTCCCAACAGCTCACGGTCACCGGTACCTGGTCTGACGGAAGCCAACAGAATATCACCGCTGCCAATTCAGGCACGACCTATGCGTCGAACAGCCCTGCCGTGGCGCTGGTCAGCCCCGGCGGCCTGGTCACGCCCGGGGAATCCAATGGCACTGCCATTATCACGGCAACCAATACCGGGATTTCCGGTTCAACCAGTGTGGAAGTTTCCATCGATTTCAATCTCCCCGTGGTCACGATCACTGCGCCGAAAAACGGAGCGGCCCTGACCGGCACTCCGGTCACCGTAGTGGGCACCATCGAGGACAAAAGCCCGATTCAATCGGCCTTTGTCAATAACACCCCACTCACATTATCCGACATTAATTTCTCGGCTCAGCTCGATCTGGCTGAGGGACCCAACCCGATCACGGTTACGGCCACCGATTCATTCGGTAATGTGGGTTCTGACAGCATTTCGGTGATTGGTGTCGTCGAGGCTCAGGACACCACCGCGCCTGTTGTCACGATCACCTCGCCATCAGAAGGCGCGCAGCTCACCCAAACACCGGTCGCGGTCAGCGGTACGGTTCAGGATGCAAGCCCCATCACGTCCCTGACCATAAACGGCCTGACTGCCGTCCTCAGCAACAGCCTTTTCAACCTTGACCTGAACCTGGTGGAGGGGACCAACACGATCATTGCCACGGCCAAGGACGAACACGAGAATACCGGATCTGCCAACGTGAGCGTCACCCTGGACACGGCACCACCGGCTCTGGCGGTCGAATCGATCCCGCTGCTTACCAACCAGAATGAACTCACTGTCAGGGGCATATCCGAGCCCGAGGCTACTATTGCCGTTGTTGGTGGTACCGCCCCGGTGAGCGGGTCGACGGACCAGGCATCCGGCGAGTTCGGCATTCCGGTCGAACTGCACCCGAACACGCACAATACCCTTTCTGTGACCGCCACTGATCCTCGCGGCAATACCGGCCAGCCCCGGATCCTTGAAACCGAGCAGGACGCCGCCCTGCCCCAGGTTTCCGCAGTCACCCCTGCAACTGACACCACCGCGGCCTCTCAGAATGTTGCGTGCCGCGTGACGTTCTCAGAGCCCGTGAAGGCCGCGACGGTTAACCTGGGCGCCTCGTTTCAGATCACATCCGGCGGGGCCGGTGTAAACGGCAGCTTGACCCTGTCCCGGGAAAATCAAGTCGTCAGCTTTGTACCTGACAGTGCCTTGCCCCTTGGAAGCCGGGTGGACCTCCTGCTTACCACCGCCATAACAGACCTTGCCGGGAATCAAATGGAGGCGCCCTTTGCGAGTCACTTCTTCATCCCCCAGGAAATCGGCGCCGGCGTGGTCACCGGAGAGGTCTACGACGACACCAAAGGGCTTCTGCTTGCAGGCGCTATCGGAAAACTCGTGGCAAGCAACGGGATTCCCCAGGGTGAGGATGGACCCGGCATGGTCACCGGGGAGGACGGCCTTTTCACCCTCGGTGTCTCACCGGGCACGCACACCATCCTGATCTCCCGGGATGGGTACACGAGCGTGGAACGGCAAATCGAGGTAGCCGGAAACCTTTCCGCCACCCTGCTTGACGCCCGCCTCACCCCGCTCGATGATAAACTGAACCAGGTCAGTGGTGTGGCCGGCGGCACGGCCGGCAGCGCAGAGGGAGACGTTACAATCACGTTTCCCGAGGGTTCCGGCACCAGCGACATCGAGCTTCGGATCACCAGGGTCAGCCCCCAGGGATTGAGAAGCCCCTTGCCCCTGGGCTGGTCGCCCGTGACCACCGTTGACCTTACGACCAATGTCCGGGAACTCAGAAACCCGGCAACCCTCATTATCCCAACCTCGGCGGATCGTACCGGCCAATGGACCCTCACCGCAGTGCAGTGGGACGGTGATAGCAGCGCCTGGCAGGTGATTGCCGAATCCGTACAACCGGGCGATGAACCTCAAATAGAACTTCCAATAGCGCGACTGGATCAGGTCAGCCTGGTGGTACCGGATCAAGATCCTACCGCACCGCCCGCACCCCGGTTGGGGAATTTTCTCGAAGGCGTCGCCCCTGTAGCCTATCCGCAAGGGATCACAGGTGACGGAATGGTGGTCCCGGCGGTGGTCATGGCAGGGGAGAAGGTACACGCCCAGGCAATGGCCGGCCTGAACCTGTCTGAAGCCCTTCCGAGCGGCAGTCTGTTTGAAGCCAGGGTCATGGAGAACTACACCCTCAGGTCAAATGAGGAGATAATCAGCCGGCCCTTTGTGCAAGATTTTCACTTTTACAACTGGCCCGACGATGACGACCCCCTGACCCTCTCGGTCGAGTTTCCCGTCACGCCAACCAGACAATTCGGTCTGGGTGTACTCTCTCTGGGAAAGGTGGATCTCTATATCCGTCAACCCCAGGTCGTCGCAGCCGACATGGCAGGGCCGGCCGGTGGAGAGATACTGACAGATGAAGGTTTGGGCATTTCAATTCCCCCCGGCAGCCTGGAGCGAAACACCTCCTTTCACGCCTCACCAGTCCCGGATATCCAATTTGGCGTTCCCATCCCGGAAGGCCTCACTTACCTGGGAGGCTTCACCATAGACTTCGGCGGTATTCCCTTACTAACTCCAGTGGATGTCACCCTACCACCCATCTCCGACTCGATCACCCTCCCTCCGGAGCCGTCCATTGTGATGGCCCGGGTGGAGGCGTTCAAAGACGTGCCGGGCCTTTACTTCGCAGGCTTCGGCCAGATTGTTGACACCAACAGGGTGAAAAGCCTCCGCGAACAAACCGGTCTCACCTTGTCGGGCATAGACCAGGCCGGGCAGTACGGCTTTTTCTTACTTGCAGATCCTGTAGGATTCATTCAGGGCACAGTCTACGACGTCAACAGTCAGCCCTCCACCAACGCCATCGTATCCACCGCTGCATTCCCATTCCTCACCGGAGTGGATGAACAGGGAAGCTACATTCAGATCGGCACGGTGGGCGAAGTTAACCTGATAGCCGAGAACCCCGAAACCGGCGACCAGGGCACGGCTCCCGGAACCATTGCATCGGCCGACGAGATCATCGACCTGGACATCTCTATCCAGCAGACACCCCCGCACGTGGTCTCCGTCACACCGGAAGACGGTGCAACAGATGTTCCCGTAACCACATCCATATCCGTGACGTTTTCAGAGCCGGTCACTGGAGTCAACGAAGACACCTTTCAGTTAAGGGATGCCTCCGACAATCCGCTAACCGGCAACTTTGCCATTGCAGACGGCGGAAGGTCTGCCACCTTCTATCCTGCGGCCAGCCTGGCCTCGGAGAGTTCCTACACCCTCCACCTTTCCGAAAGCATTCAGGACAGCGCGGGCTACAATCTTGCCGGATTCACCCCGGTGAGCTTCACCACCCAGGACCTCACCCCGCCGGTCAGCCAGGGTGAGCTGTCCCTCTCCATGCCGGATGATAACGGCTTTACCACCGTCACCGGCACCCCCGGCACTGCCGAGCCTAACAGCATTGTCTACATCATCAACAACACCAGCGGCATGGTGGTGACCGTCTCTATCCCCTCTGCCGACGATGGCAGCTTCAGCGAGCAGATCCTGACCGACATCAACGACGAGATCATCATCACCATCGTCGATGCCAGCGGAAATTCCACCACCTTAAATCCGGGACCGTTTCAGGACGAAACCACTGGCGCCGTGGTCATCGGTCCCAAGGGCGGCACCGTTAAAGGCGAGGGCGGCATCGAGATCAACATCCCGGCCGGCGCACTGCCCTATGCAACTACCGTTAAGGTCGAGCCAGTGGATGATCCGTTTGAGTTACCCGACGACATCCAGAATGATCCCGATCTTGCACAGGCCTTTGATGACAATTATGAAGTCGTCTCGGCGGTAAAGATTGATACCGACGGTGTCCAGTTCAATTACGGTGTTGACCTTTCCGTGCCTGCACCGTCTGGTTATACGGTGGGCGATACCTTCATCGTTGTTCAGGACGAGGAGATTGAACTGGGTGGTGAACATTACAATATCGACACTGACGAGCTGGTTGAAAACGAGACCAGCATTGTCAGTCGGTTCAAAGTGATTGATGTCGCCACCATAAAAGAGATTGACGGAGAGATGCGCCTCACCACGGCTTCGCCGCCATTTCCCGGTTTTCTTGCTTCACCGGCAGCTATACCTTTTCTAATTGTTCGTTATTTTGCACCAAAGGTGACCATTGGCGTATTGAGTGGGAAAGTCATCAGGAAAGTTACTGAAATTAGCGGAAAAGTTGTGGAGCACCCTGTAGCAGGAGCGGTAGTGAGGCTGTTGGGAAGCCAGGTTGTCCCTGTTTACTTTGCAGAAACCAATGCAGACGGAGAATTTGTCATCCCGGCAATTACGACAATGGGGTTGTTCGATCCAAAACGACAACTTCCCATCATGGTGACTGATCCGCTTTCTGGAATTACACAGCAGCGTATGGTGCCCATTATTCAATCACCCAAAACTTATCCCGAATGGAATATTATAAATGCTGTTGTTCTTGAGACCCCATTTTATTTGTATTCCAAGGAGGAGATAAGAGAAGATAATACGCCACCAAACATAGACATCACATTTGTTGCAGACACTTTGGTTGATGATGTCATGGAAAATAATCACGATCTCTATATCAATATAAACGTAACCGATAATAAAGACAAAAACCCGTACATAAAAGAGATAATCATAAACAACAAATCAACGCACGTGGGTGTTCCCAATTTTTATCAGCATGTGATTCAAAAGATAGAAAGCGGAATTTACTTCATTGAGGTCATTGCTAGCGATAACTCCCCAACATCTGATGATGCCTCCGAACAGAGATACATCCTGGTAAAAAAGCCCGGTGGTATACCAGGGGCGGTGGAAGGTCCTCCCGAACTTCTATCCTATGACCTCGACTATGCCGACGATCAACAATCAGTTGATATCGATACCAGTATCACCATTAACTTTAACGAGCCCCTGCTTTCTGCTACAATTAATCAAGACAACTTAATAGTCAAAGACTTTAATCGCTTCAGAATCACCGATGACGTCCTGAATGATCTGAAATCAGAAGGAGTACCTGACCATGTCCTGCAACAGTTAGAAACTATAAAAAATCAGTCACCCATAGGAAAGAAGGATTTCAATGACATCTTAATAACATTAATTGGACCGGCGGAAACCAAGACATACGAATCAGTCATCCAAAAACACGCCAGCGTACCAATTGAGGGATCGTTTGTCTTTACGAATTATAATTCTACTGTAACATTTGTTCCGTCCACCAGACTCCGATATGGGAATGATTATGAGATCGCAATTACACTAGGTGGCCCTAACGGAATCAAAGACACCGAAGGGAAGCCTGTTGACCCTCAACTTAACACGTTAAGTTTCACAACAATTTCCCCTGAAATCATAGGCCAATATACTTCAATGCGAAATGCAAAAGATATCGCAGTCGATGAATCTTTTGCTTACGTTACCGATACGGATCAAAGTGATAAGACCGGTCTTACAATTATAGATTTTTCGGATCCAACAATAGACCCCTTAAAATCTTTACCTTACGGGGAGGTACGTTTAAGAGAAGATCATTACTCCTCCTGGGCAGTAAAAATAAACAGTGACTATGTGTACATAATAACGGTGGGTAAGGTCATTCCAGGCACCTTCACGCTTTTGTCCACCCTTCAAATTTGGGATGTAAATAAGGGTAATCGTCTGAATCCTACTAGAGTGGAACCCTCCCAAGGGGACAAGGTAATTCCACTCACTACAGCGACCACCCTGGCCGGTGTCGTTCCATCTCGTCTTGTGGTATCGGAGGGTTTCGCCTTTTTCGCCATGATGAACCACGGAATCAAGATCATGGATGTTCACGATCCGTCTTCACCCGTGGCTATTTCGGACATAAGGTGTTCCGTGACTTTTAAGATAACGGATGCGTCGATTAATGATCTGGAGGCCGCGGGCCTACCGCCACTCATTATTGCAAGCTTGCAAAGCATAAAGAATACGGTTTACAGAGGGCAAAAGAGATTCCTGGATGCGGTTAGAGCGGTTATTGGGGACACATCAACAGAAACATACAAAGCTTTACTCTTGAGATATGCCGAAATTGATGCCGACCCACCAGGCAGTGCGTCAGATATTGATGTACGCGGAGATCTTGCCTATTTGGCCAATGGGCAGACAGGTGAATTGATAATCGTTAAATTCACGGATGATCAGGGAATTATAGGCGATGAATGGACAGAGGTAAACAGGGTAAACATTCCAAGCAACGCGCCTGGGAGACCCCTGAATGCCTATCGCGTTGAGGTGATTGAAAACTTGAGAGTCAAGGATGATACCGATCCCACTGGATTTGACTACCTAAATTTGGCTCTGGTTGGATGCCTTGAACAGGGACTCGCGATTGTCGACGTGACCGACCCCGCAAATCCTGATTACCTTTACACCCTGGATAATATAGGCCGGGTGACCGGGTTGGATGTGAATAAAGATGCGGGGATTGTTGTTTTGTCGGACAGCGACGGTGAAATGCGCATCGTCAACATCAAGAACCTGAATCTTCAAGATCTGTCGTCCACTTTCTTTGAACTAGGCAGTGTCGATTTGGGGGGTCCGGCCAAGGGTGGGATTGATCTCGAAGATAACCGTGCATATGTAACCATTGAAAATGGGGTCAAAGCTATCGAGATTCCACTTGCCGACGCTGGATGCAGTGTGAAGTTAATATACATCGAAGATGGCGAACACAAGCTTCCGCTGCTGCCCGGCGAAAGCGTGGTTGCGAAAGCTGTCACCGATCCTGTGGGCCGCACCGTTACTTGGTCCATTGTAGAAAGAGAACCTGGTGTCAAGGCATCAATTGATCCTTCGACCGGTGTTATTACGGCAGAGGAAGAAACAGAATCCGGATGGATTAAAATACGGGCAGAGGATTCCGAGAACGATGCTTGCTTCAAAGAGGAGCGGTTGTATGTTGGATGCTCCCAGTGCGATCAATCTGACGCTCAGTATTGCCAGGTGCAAGAAGGCGGTGGGTCGTGCACGCTGTCGAGTGTTGATGTTCGAATAAGCCTGGGACGGGCCCGGGGCGGACAGTCGGCAGGTGATTTTTTTATCAGGTCCGAGAAGCCTTCGGTCGATCTCGCATCTCCAAAGGCTCTAGAATTTTCCTCACTTGCAAGAAACGTGATGGCCCTGCGTGAAAGTGACGGCACTCTAAGACAGGTTCTCGCTCCCAGATCATTGGCGAATATTGTTGTTATAAATGATTTCAGTTATGAAATTGAGTTTTACAGGCCGGATGAGATAACCGGCAGGACAAACAACCTATACGAGATAGATCCGTCTGCAACTCCTTTTGCAATCTGGACCGTTGAAAACCCTGATGCATCGTCTGAGGTTTACAACCGACTCAAGATAACTGAGATGCGGGGGGATACTTCCAAAGCCTATGAATATGTATGGAACCAGGCTCAAAATGCCTGGTCGTTGATCAGAGGGAACGGCCTGCGAATTGAGACCCGCGCCGAGGTCCAGGACGGTGAAAACAATAATCGTATCGTTACGCACACCATAAAGGACGCATCGAATAATATCGCTTCGATAGTTGAAACGACCTACCATGAGTATTCTTTGGGACAAGAAACTGTCGAAGAAATTATAAAACAAATCGATGATCCTGATGGTGCCGCTCTGACAACGACAACGACGTACTATGAAGATCCAAATGAGACAGGCAGCTATCTAAAAATCCGATCTCGAGTCAATCCGGACGGGTCGTGGGCAAGATACGAATATGACGAGCATGGACGCAAGACCGCGGAAGTGAGATCATGGCTCGACGTCTCAATGGATTCCGCCCCTTCATCGGCGCGGGCAATCTATTACGATTACACGCCTGTAGACGAAAGAGATTCAGGAACACCAGTTGACGTTCGCCGCCCGCGCACCGTGACCGAGAAAATCCAGGGGACAACAGTCAGCAAAACCTATTATGCGTACCTCACCAATGAAGACCGGGAGCGCACCGAAATAATCGAACACTGCGTTAATCCTGCATCGGTCTATGGAGACAGCGGCAATCTTCGCACGGTGAATACATATTATCCTTTTGGGACCGAGAAGGCCGATTCCGGGCGAATCAGAAGCTTACGCTACCCTGATGGTCGCCTGGATACCCATTCATATGAATATGGCACATACAGCTCGGTCGAAGGTGGTTTCTCTCCCGGTTCAGGCAGCGGCATGCGTCAAAACGTGGTGCACGGAACGACCGAACGTCCGGAGGGAATAGCTTACAAGACGACCAAAGAAGCCAGCGTAAGAGATGAGTTCGGCAATGTGCTGCTGCGGGAAACCTATGTCTACGATGGAAGCGGTTACGTGCGAATTCAATGGACAGAACAATATTTTGATGAATTTGGCCGTGTTGAAACGATAAAACATTCCAACGGCACACAGGCCGATAGCACATGGAGTTGCTGCGCCAGGGAATCTGAAAAGGATACTCGAGGTATCGAAAGAACCTATATTTATGATGATTTGCAGCGCCTCGAGACAGAAATTAAGGAAGGGATCGAGCAAGGCCCATGGCCCGCGCAGAGCGACATCAGTACCACCTACACCTACGATGCCGCCGGCCGCAGATTGACTGAGACTGTGAGTGCCGGTGGATTGAGCCTGTCGACCATAAATCAGTACGACCTGGCCGGCCGACTCAGGCGCAGCACGGATTCGGCAAACCTTGTGACCAGTTATGATTACGAGCAGGGCGGACGTGTCACCACCGTCACTCTTCCCGGAGGTGCCACTGAAGTCACGACCAGATACCTGGACGGTAGGGTAAGGAGCGTAACTGGAACGGGCGTTTTCTCCAAGTATTATGAATACGGTGTTAATCCGGACGGCACGCAATGGACCAAAGTTTCTGTTGCCCGCGCGGATTCTCCCAGGTGGGAGAAAACCACCATGGATATGCTGGGCAGAACCATAAGAATCGAAAAACCTGGATTTACAGGTACTGAAACAATCCAAAATGAATACAATACCAAGGGGCAACTCGTAAAAATCACGACGGCCGGAATGACTGAAACCTTGTATGAGTATGATGAACTAGGCAACCAGATCCAAAGCGGCCTGGATGTGAACCGCAGCGGTGAGCTGGAGGAAGATTCCAATGACCGCATTAACGAAACCGAAACCCGCTATACGTCCATAAACGAGAGATGGTGGCAGGAGACTATCAAGCGCGTTTATGCGAACGAGTCTGACGGCACTCCCACTACAACGGCTGTTCGAAGATCACAACTTTCCGGGCTGGGAACTAAAGGAAAGACAGAAGAGAGCGTGTCCATTGACATCCACGGAAACCAGACAACAACCCGGATCTTTGTCGATCGGGACAATAAAACCGCAACCAATATAATTGATTATCCGGACTCAACGATCGATGGAACCACCGTAAGTGTTAACGGTCGACTGGCGTCCTCAACGGGCAAAACCGGCATTGAGATGCTGTATGGTTACGATGCCCTCGGCAGAAGAACCGGTGTCACTCACCTGCGAACCGGAACGACGGCCACACAATACAACGAAAACGGACAAATAGACTACATTGAAGATCCGGCTGAAAACAGAACCAGCTATGCCTATGCCCCAGGAACAGGAAGAAGGATCAGTGAAACCAATGCCCTTGGCAACGCGATACGCTATGCGTACGATGACCGTGGACAGCTCATCCACACCTGGGGTGAAGCCACCTACCCGGTAACTTATGCGTATGATGAATACGGCCAGAAGGTTGAGATGCACACCTACCGTTCCGGTGAGAATTGGGATTCGGAAACCTGGCCGGAAGGCTCAACCGGGACCCCAGATATCACAAAATGGCATTATGATAACAGCACAGGGCTCCTGACAGCCAAGGAGGATGCTGCAAACCAGAGCGTAACCTACACTTACTCCACCGGCGGCAGGCTCGCCACTCGCACCTGGGCAAGGCTCGTTGAAGGTAATCCACTGGTGACGGCCTATAATTACAGCCCGGTAACCGGAGGACTTTTGAATATTGACTATTCTGATGCCACTCCCGATATCACCTATACCTATGACCGTCTCGGCCGTTTAAACACAGTAGAGGACGCGGTAGGGACCCGGACGTTTGCTTATAACCAAAATTTACAACTTGAGTCTGAAACCATTACCGGTTTGTACAACAAGGTCATTACGCGCACCTACGACACAGGCAATGTAAATGGCAGGCACACCGGGTTTTCTTTGGATTCAGACTACAATGTGACCTATGGCTATGAAGGCCACGGTCGCTTTTCATCAGTTGCGTGGGATGTCGGCGACGTACAGGGTACGGCCACCTATTCTTATCTGCAAAACTCGGATTTGCTCCATCAACTAACCATCCCAAGCGGTTTGGAAACAACCTACGCCTATGAACCGAATCGTAATCTCAAAACTCAGGTTAAAAACGAATTAGATGAACAGTTAATATCCAAGTATGATTATATCTATGATCCACTGGGTAGAATAAGCACCGTTATGAACAACGGCCGGGCATTCGCTGCTGAAGCATTCAATCAATACAGCTATAATGATCGAAACGAATTGATTGAGTCGGCACGTTACCTAGGATCGGATATCTCGGATACAGGCAACCCGGTTCAGTCTGAATACCGGAATTATTCCTACGACCCAATCGGGAATCGGACACTGGCGACCAATTGGGATGGAGCCGATCAAAGCAGTTTGACATCGACATACGCATCGAATTCACTCAATCAGTACGGTCAGATTGAAAACACTAATGGCCAGCAAACAACAGAGAATCTTGCGTATGATGCTGATGGAAACCTCACTGCGATATCATCCGGCACATCTGATAAGAGATACGTTTATAACGCTGAAAATCGGCTGATTTCGGTCGAGCCCGAGAATCCCGTCGAAGGAGTTAAAAGAGTTGAATTTGCCTACGACTACATGGGCAGGAGAGTAGTTAAAAAGGTGTACTACTACTATTCGGGCTCCTGGCTCATGAATTCTGACTCCTTCTTCATCTATGACGGCTGGAATATGATCTCAGAAGAGACTATGCGCAACGGACAACGAATGGTCAGGTCAAACCTCTGGGGATTGGATCTGAGTCAAACATTACAGGGGGCTGGAGGAGTAGGGGGATTGCTTGCGTTAGTCGATCTGTCATCAGAAAATACTTACCAGTATTTTTATGATGCCAACGGAAATGTTGGCCAGTTTATGGATTCTATGAATGGCAGTATTTTTACGCACTATGAGTACGATCCATATGGAAATGAAATTCGGACCAACGGAAATAATACATTGGATAATCCTTACCGTTTCAGCACAAAGTATTTTGGCAATGAAAATAAACTGTATTACTACGGTTATAGATACTATAGTACATTCTTGAGTCGCTGGCTTTTAAGAGACCCTTTTGGCGAAGATGGTGGAATCGGGCTATATAATTTTTGCCTAAACGACCCGATAGGCAATATTGACACTTTGGGTCTAAAAACATTTGATAAAGCGTGGGGTGTCTTGTTTAGTCATTGGCTTTCAGGTCGCGGTCGGAGTGTTATTATTGATGAAGATGATCCGTACTGGTCTGGATATATGAAGGCAGACAAAATGCTACAACTTATACTTCAAATAGAATTGCAAAACGACGCAATTTTACGGTGGGAAAACGCGAAATCAGGACCGGTTCGCATAAGCACATACGGGCAACTTGACCGAACTGAAAGAGGCTATTTCAATGGCTATCAGCTCCTGAATGCAACGAAATATATGTTAATAGTAGGCCCTGAACCAGAAGTTAAAGACTGCTTAATTAGGTATGATAATTTGAAGTTTACATGGACTGACAAGATTGATCCAAATTTCGACCATGGACTTGATGTGGTTTTATCAGAAGCAATACGAGAGCTGCCTAGTATTGTTACCATGATTTCTGGACCCGGTGTATATAGTGCGACTTCCTCTGCGGCTGGAATACAGATAGTAGATACTAAATTCGCATTCGAATTGCCATTTCTAAATAAAGTTGTAGAATTTCCGGCTCGACTACCGATAAGGAGAAGCTTGACAAGGAGAGCCCTAAGCAGTGTGTGGGCGGTTGACTATTGGGTAAGCATAAGTTGGAAGTCTAATACGAAAATTAATATGCGTCCTTATTCTGCCGTTGGGTATCCCTTTGATGATATGTAGAATTTGGGATGCGAACAATATTAAAAACTCTTATCCAGACGAAGTAATTGGGGACGTCCATAAGAAAATAAGAAACTCAAATTGAACAGTAATAAAGCAGGTAGGATGGATTCTATCCAAGTGAAAACAACGGGGTTTTGAATCTTGAATATTCAATAAAATGTAATTTACGGTAGACCTAAAGCAGCAGCGTAATCTGGGTTAATTTATATGTAGGTTAGAGTTGAGTGAAACAAAACCTAACAAACTATTGATATAGAATACTCGTAACGTCCCTAAATAAGAGGGAAAAGAACTGGGGTCAGCACTTGACATAGGACAAAAGACTGGAATGAAGAGTTAAGGCTGAAAAGGGGGCGACTTTAAATGGTTAAACGAAAAAAGTAGGGATCAGGTCTTCATTCTTGACAAATTGAAACAAAGGAGAAGATACGGAAAATCGGAAAGCTATATCTCTCACAGAGAACGCAAAGTTTTTGGGATGAATTCCAGAGAGAGGAATTCAACCCAAGGTGCTACCCTTCGGGGAAGTTTGAGGGTCATAATTGCCATAGCAAAGGATAGAATACCATAAAATTGCTACGAAGGTGGCTGACTGTTTAATCTGATTTTTCCTCTTAAAAAATCAGATCAAATATAAAAGTTCTTCTATGTGATCTCCGGGAATGCGGGACGTCCATAAGTAAATCAGTAAGTGGACTATTGGGTCAAACCTTTATTCGTGGCAAATATGGGAGATAAAAAATTCCGTGAAAATAAGGGAGGTGAGTCTAAAACTCGTCCGGCATGATGCGTGAACCATGAACAACCGCCAAGAGGTCTATATGGTTTTCTACCACAGATGCACGGAAGACACGGAGGGAGCCAGGTTGGGTGGAATCGTAGGGTGGATTCTATCCACCAATTGCTTTTACTTCCTTAATTGGGGACGTCCATAAGAAAATAAGAAACTCAAATTGAACAGTAATAAAGCAAGTAGGGTAGATACTATCCAAGTGAAAACAACGGGGTCAGGTCTTGAATCTTGAATATTCAATAAAATGTAATTTACGGTAGACCTAAAGCAGCAGCGTAATCTGGGTTAATTTATATGTAGGTTAGAGTTGAGTGAAACAAAACCTAACAAACTATTGATATAGAAAACTCGTAACGTCCCTAAATAAGAGGGAAAAGAGTTGGGGTTAACACTTGACATAGGACAAAAGACTGGAATGAAGAGTTGAGGCTGAAAAGGGGGCGACTTTAAATGGTTAAACGAAAAAAGTAGGGATCAGGTCTTCATTCTTGACAAATTGAAACAAAGGAGAAGATCCGGGAAATCGGAAAGTTAAATCTCTCACAGAGACCGCAGAGGCACAGAGAAGAATAAGATTCATAGCTCATTAAAATCTTTTACGGTGAGATCGGCATTTTGAAAATGGCCAAATCCGCCCACTTTAGATCTGTTATTTGTTCTTTGAAAAAAGGGGAAAGATACTCTAAAAATCATTCGGTAGCCGGCGCGAACCATGAATGACTGCCAATACATCAATTTGATCCGATTTAATACGATAAATGATGCGGTACGGTTTCTCAATTAACTCCCGAATATCTTCGGCATCATATTCCGGAACCTTTCTTCCTGATAGCGGATAATCAGCGATTTGCTGTGAACGGGACGTTATTTTATCCACCATTCTTACTGCATAAGTAGCTGAATTTAAGGCAATGTATTCATGAATATTTACGAGATGGCGTATAGCATTTTGGGTCCAATGAACTTTCATTCTGACAATCCAAACCGTTTGCGGACTTCCGAGACATCGACGGTGCGGCCGGCATCGCTGTCTTTTATTCCCGCTTCAATTGCCTGTCGGACATATATGCTATGCATCAGATCGTCCCATGTTGCTTTATCAGGTAAGGTATCTAAAATGCGATTTGTTTCTTCCTTAATGTTTTCGACTTCCATGATGGTTATCTCCTTTGGATATGAATTATGGATTGTTTTTTCATATATCGGTTTAGAATTTTAAGAAAATGTACCATTGGAATGCCTTTTTGTCAAATTTTTGTGTTCACCGCAGAGACGCAAAGGACGCAGAGTTTATATAATCATATTTCCTTTCTGCTGAGAGGACAGAAATGAAAAACAACATCCCTGGGGAAAAATTTTAGGGTGCATCCGCAAACAACCCTTTGCGATATTTGCGACTCTGAGGTGAATCATAATGGATATAAACGAATTAAGCAGTAAAATCATTGGTGCAGCAATTGAGGTACACAAAGCCCTTGGCCCAGGGCTATTGGAATCAGCTTATGAAGAATGCCTCTGTCATGAACTGAAACTACGCGGTTTAACCTTTGACAGACAGAAGAACTTACCTGTCGTTTATAAAGGTAAGAAACTGGATTGCGGTTACAGGCTGGATATATTCGTAAAAGAGGCTATCATTATTGAATTGAAATCATGCGAGAAAATTGAACCTATTCATAGAGCGCAGCTTTTGACCTACTTGAAGTTATCAAGGCTGAGTTTGGGCCTGCTGCTCAATTTTAATGTGCCTGTCATGCGGGACGGCATTGTTCGAATTGTGAATGAATTAAAGAAATGATTATTCACCGCAGAGACGCAGAGTGCGCAGAGTTTTTTCTTTTTCCTTTCTGCTGAGAGGCCAGAAAGGAATAAAACCTAATGCTTTCGGTGCGCAAGCCATGAGACACATGATGGCGAGAAATGTTGTTGCCGTCACGACGAAACATGCCCGGAGGGCTGGATCTTTTTACTTTCCATCCTCTCAATGGAAAGTAAAAAAACAAACTCCCCTCTGCGAACTCTGCGTCTCTGCGGTGAATCATAACCGAAATTTCAGGGTATAATCATGGGGCGACATAGAAAAAAACAGGTTCCACTTATCGCAGCCATTATTGCCTTTTTTACTCTGGCGGGCGTCATGGTCACCTCCGCCCGGGCGCAGGAAACAGAACCCATTCTCCACCTCCACCTCCTCATTGTCGGTCCAAAGCTCACCGTTAAACAGGAAACCCTTGCCCTGCCTCGAAACATCCCAACCATCCTCAACACAGAGATCGCACTCCCCACCGACGAGATCGACAACGCCTCCTTCGTCGCCCAGTATCTGGCCAATACCATTGTAGAGGCAGAGCTGCGCGGACCGGCCTACTCCACGCCTCTTAAACTGAACTGCCTACCCAACGGCGACCTTCCCATCCCGGCCATCCCAATGGCAGGCAAATACCTGCTGGAAAACATCCGCCTGACGCGCAACGGCGATACACTATTTGCCGCGGAGCCCAGCACCGTGCCCATCGAGGTGATCGATGAGATCCTGATAAGCAAGGTAACCTCCAGGCCGCTGACCCTTGAGGAAATCCGGGAGAAAGGAATCGTTATCAGCCCGGACAGCTTCGAGGCCTACGAGTTCACGGCAGTGTTTGCCTTGAAGGCGGGAAAATCCATCGAGATCAAAATTCCTGTCATCAAGCCAAAAGCTGAAGAGGTAGAAATCCCCGAACTGGACCTGGCGGGAGGTTTTGGTGGCGGCGGCGGACTTCCATCAGGACCGGGGGGAGGACTCTCAACGTATACGTTTAATTTCGAGCTGGCACAGGAAGAGGCAGCAGACATAAAACTGCAAATCCCCCCCATCTACGGCCTGGTGGTCATCCCCGGAAACGTGGCCTTCCTGCACCAGTTCTTCAGCGTCATCCTTAATGTGACTAGTGGCGCCCCCCTGAACACGCCCCTTGTGTTAAGGGACATCAACGCGGAGATTTTCCTCCCCACGGGCGATGACCGTGTTGCGGGCACCCATGAAGAGCCGGGGGACGATCCCCTGCGGGTGGCAGAGACCCAGAAAGGCGGCATCCAAAGTGTCTTACCGGTCATGGCCCCGGGCTTTGACGGAACGCCGGGCACATCCGATGACGAGAACCTCCTCGAGCCCCAGGCCTCGGGCCAGGCAGAGTTCCTGGTGGAAGGCCTCAAGGAAGGGAGCCACCAGGTGGAGTTTGTCATCAAGGCCACCCTGGAAGGCCTTCCCTCAGGTCCGGTGGAAATCGTGGGCCGGGCCAAAGGCGTCGTGCTGGTGCGCAACCCTACCTTTGCCCTCACGTTTTCTCATCCCGGGGTGGTTAGAAGCGGGGTCCCCTATGATCTCTACGTCACCATTGCAAACATTTCCAATGCCCTGGCCAACCTGGTGAGCATCAATCTCGATCCGCGTGGCTTAAGTGGTGCTACTCTCCTGAGCGACAGCCGGGTGGCGTTCGACACCATCGATCCGGGCGATTCCCAGGTGGCCCATTTCAGGATGCTTTCTCAAAAAACAGGGCGGGTGTTTGCCACCGCCTTTCTGGGAGATCCCGGCCTAACAGGCCAGTTCACCTTGCGGGCTGGCGTAGGGGAACTTGGCGTCCCCCTCAATCCCGACGTCATCGTCCTGCCCGATTCGGTTCAGTACCTGCCCGAGGAGCTGGTCTTGCAGGCCAATAACCTCCTGGGTCTGGCATACTGCATTGCGGTTGCACCAAACGGATCGCTACCCCCGAGCCTCACCCCCATCGAGTTCTCCACCATCAGGGACAAGGCACTGGAGCTGGCTGAAGCGGGACTCAGGATCCGGCTCTTCGAGCATTTAACTGGCGTGCTGCAAGATCTTGCCCTTGATTTTCTCATGGACCCCGAACCGGAAATGGGCTTCGACCACATTCGCCGCCATTCCTCCTCCGGGCTGAAGTTCACCGAGGCATTGGCCGACAGCCTGAACGACAGCCTGGAAGGGGCCGACTACCTGGACTTCCACAAAGACCTTGCCAGGCGGGCGGTTTCCCGTGGCGACCACTTCTCCGTGATGATGGCCGACGGTTCGAGCCCTGCCGCGTTGCTGCTGAACATCTCCGATATCAGCGGCAACCACATTGGCCGCACGTCAATGGGTCAGGAGATGGCCCGAAAAATCCCCAGCGGTGATATGTTCATGCTCGCGCAGGATGCCCACAGGGCCAGCCAGCTCGGCCTTGTGGCGAGTATTGCCTCTTCTACTTACACGGTTCGATTGACGGGAACCGGAACTGGAACCTTTGACCTGTCTATTGCGTTGCCCGCAGGCGATGGAGAGGTCCGGTTTCTTACCTACAGGGATCTCCCTGTGACCAACGGGTCCGGGGGAACATTTACCCTCTCCATGACAGGCGTCAACGTCTTTGATCTGGAGCTGGACACGGATGGGGACGGCACTGTCGATTTCACGGCTTCTCCGGCAACGGACGAGATCTTTGTTGAAGAGGGACCCCATCTCGTGAGTGTTGTCCAGAACGCGGATCTCGACAAACACGGCCGGGTGCTTTGTGGCCTTTTTGACAAGGCCGTTGACGAGGAAAGCGCCAACGACCCTGCCAACTACCAGGTGGAAGGAAACGAGGTGGAGACCGCGGTCCTTCAGCCGAGCGGCCGCAGGGTGAACCTCTTTTTGCGAAAGCCGGTGGGCAGTCTGGTGGAGCGCCGGATCACGGTATCGGGGATTACAGACACCAAGGGAATGGTCCTGGAGCCGGCAAGCCCGACGGTTGACCTGGTGGGCATGCTGGACGACGGCGCCGTGGTGAGCGGGCGGGTGAGCGCGGGAGACGGCACACCCGTGGAAGGCGTGCAGGTCACGTTGATCCAGTACAAGGAGGTGGTCCAACGCGATGTATGGACAGGAGAAGAAACAATCAAGGAGGTGGAGGAGACCATCTCCCAGACCAAAACCGATACCTTCGGCGAGTACGCGTTTGATTTTGTCATGCGAAACGTCCTCACCTCCGGGGCCCGGCCTTTTATTCTCGACTTCTTCCATGAAGAGACAGGCGACCATCGCCGGTTGATAACCTACGTACGACAGGCAGGAGAGCACCTGAAGCTCGACATCGTGTTCCTGGGGACCGGTACCCTCACGGGGCTGGTGGTGTCGGAAGATGGAGCGACCCCTGTTGACGGCGCCATGGTCAAGGCCTATTGCCTCACCGAAGGTGGCAAGGCGCTGGAAACCAGGACCGATGAGCTGGGAAGGTACCGGTTCGAGGATTTCACCGTGGGCAACTATACGCTCATGGCAGAGGATGATGAAGGCGGCTTCGGCGTGATCAGCGGGCTGCTCGAAGAGGCCGGGGACACGGACGAGCGGCAGGTGATCCTGTTTGCCCCCGACAGTCCGGTGGTACTGGAGACCGGCACCGTCCAGGGCAGGGTGTTCCTGCCGGACGGCGTGAGCCCTGCGGCAGGTCTCCCCGTCTATCTTGCGGCCGGCTCGCACCTCTTCTCCAACGTCTCCGGCCCGGACGGATCCTTCAGCTTTGACAGGGTGAGGCCGGGCGGTTTCACGGTTCGCAGCCTGGATCAATCCGCAGGTCAGCAGGGAACCACCACCGGCACCCTGGCGCCGGGTCAGACGGTGACGGCCAACATCATCCTGGCCGGCACCGGTGTTATCGAAGGGGTGGTGCTGGACAGCGATGGTTACCTCGTTCCCTTTGCCGAGGTTGTGGGCGGGGTCAAACAGGTGCTCGCAGACGAGACGGGCTGGTTCAGCATCGGCAACGTACCTGAAGGCACGATCCCGGTGAAGGCCCGCCACCCCGAAACCGGCTTCGAAGGCGCCGCGTCGGTTGACATGGCGGCCGGACAGACCATGTACGTGACCGTTACGGTTTCAACGCCGGGGGAGCCGCCTGTTATCACCCCGGGGACCATCAGGGGAACCGTGTTTGATGCCCTGGGCAACCCCGTTTCCGGGGTGAAAGTAAAATTCCGCTTTGGCGCCGGCTTTTTCTTCGTGGAAACGGATGCTGCCGGCGCATTTCAGTTTGAAGGCCTCCCCCAGGGTTCCTACGCCCTGTTTGCCAACAAGGGTGGCCAGGGGGGAAGCGTCATCGCCCGGATCACCGGGAACGGCCAGGTGGTGACGGCCAATATCATCCTTCTGGGCCAGGGCGCCATTTCCGGCAGAACAATCGATGAAAACGGCCAGCCCATGGGGGCCAGTGTGGAAGTGCGCGCCCTTTTCCCCGACGTGAACGGCCGGCTCCAGTTCAGGCGTGCAGCGCTGGTACAGAGCAACCCGGTGACCGGGGAATTTCTGGTGGAGAACATAAACTTCGGCACGTTCACGGTCTCTGCCGCCAGTCCCTTCAGCCCGACCATTGTCAGTGTAAACGGCACGCTCAGCGAGTCCCAGCCCAACGTGAGCGGGCTTGACCTTCGGTTTCCTCCGATTGTCGACACCAACGGCACCATTTCCGGCATTGTTTACATGCCTGACGGGGCAACCCCTGCGCCCGCCGGGGTGCGGGTCAATATCGACTATGGGGGCTGGATTACTGTCACCACGGACGAAAACGGCCTTTTTGCGAGCACCTTTCCCATTCAGCCCGGCACCTACACGGTGATCGCCTCTGACGACGAAACCATGAAAGGCCTTGTGGGCCGGACCATGGCCGTAGTCAGAGCCAGGGAGGACACCGCCATATCCATCCGGCTGCTGGGCCGGGGGTCCGTCACGGTTCAAGTGCGCCGAGCCGACGGCACCCCGGTTCCCGATGCCATTGTGAGATTGAAGCGGGGCACGTTTCCCGGGGACGAGGCGGATGGCACGGCCAACGCCAACGGCGAGATTACCTTCACGGACATCACCGAGGGCCCTTTCAGCGTCAGCGGCCAGGACCCGGTGAGCGGGTTCAGCGGCAGGAGCGGCGGCACCATTGCCCGGGACGGCCTGGTAACGACGGTGGTGACCATCGCCAAATCCGGGACCGTGACCGGCACCTGCTATCAGACCGACGGCTTCACGCCGGTACCCAATGCCGAGGTGCACCTGATCCAGGACGGCCGTCTGCTGGCCTCCATTACCTCCTCCGATGATGAAGCCACCCCGGGACAATTCCAGGTGGACTACGTGCCCCTGGGCAGCTTCACCGTCACGGCACTGGACCCGGTAACGGGCCGATCCGGGGTGACCAATGGCTCGCTTTCCTATGACGGGCAGGTGGCCGTGGCCGATGTGGTCTGGGTGGAGAGAGGTGATGTCCGGGGTGCGGTCCTGACCCACAGCGGCCAGGCACCCGTGCCGGGCGCCATCGTGACCCTGAAACTGAGCGGACTTTTCAGCCAGGAGCTTGTGGCCAACAGCGAGCTGGACGGCCGGTTCTACTTCCCCGGGGTCAATGCCGGGAGCTTTCAAATAACCGCCCTGGATCAGGAAAGCCTCCTTTCCGGCAGTGCCACGGGCCGGCTGAGCGAAGAGGGCCAGACCGTAGAGGTGGATGTCAACATCGCGCCATACGGCGCCATCTCCGGCGTGGTACAGGATGCCACCGGAAATACGGTGCCGGGTGCCACTGTTTCCCTGACCGGAAAAGGCCGCAAAGATAGCACGATCACCGACGGCGGCGGTGAATTCTCCTTTTTATATCTGCCGCTCGGCGCCTACGAACTTCTGGCAGAATCGTCAGGGACCAACCCGGACGGCAACACCCGCACCGTGACCATCTCGGAAGACGGCCAGGAGGTCGACGGCGACATGACCTTCCGGGGTTTCGGCACTGTCAATGTCTCCGTGGTGGATTCGGACGGAACGACGCCGGTGGTAGGCGCCGCCCTTACATTGAGATCAGGCGGCCTCTTTGGAGGGAACTACAGCGGTATTACTGCTGAAGGTGGCACGTTCACTTTCTTTGACATTCCCGTTGGTGATTTCACGGTTTCCGCCACCTCCCTTCTTCTGGGAGGCGTGAGCCAGGGGACAATGGCCGCACACGGCGATGCGCCGGTTATCTCTTTGCGGTTAGGGGATTCGGGTGTCGTCAGTGGGACGGTCTTTCTGCCTGACGGGACCACGCCCGCCGAGGGTGCGGCGGTAATTCTCACCGGCGGGGGATTCCAACTGGTGGAGACGGCTGATGCGGCCGGCGCCTATGAGTTCCAGGGGGTGCCCCTGGGGGCCTTTCAGATTGACTTCCGGGAGGCCGCCACCGGTGGTGTCAATTACTTCAAGGGGATGTTGAGCGCCAATGGAGAACACCTGGCGGTGGAGGACATCATCCTCGATGATCAGTCCATCGCCCTGGTTTCAATGACGCCGGCCAACGGCTCTCCCAATGTTGCCCAGGACACGGTAATCGAGGCCGTGTTTTCAGAAGCCTTTGATGCCGGCACCATCACCGCTTCGACCTTTTCCCTCCGAACTGCAACAGGCGTGGTTCCCGGGAGCTTGAACTTTATCGGATCAGACACGGTGCGATTTGTGCCGGCCGGCCTACTGGCCAATTTTACCCGATATACAGTGAGCCTCAACGAGGGGATCAGGGACCTGGCAGGACGAGGCCTGGTGACGACCTACACCAGCTCCTTTACCACGACCGACATTGAACCGCCCATGATTGAATCGGTCATCCCGGCGGACGGGGCTCATAATGTCGCGCCGGATACCCAGGTCAAGGTGACCCTTTCCGAGGTGCCGGCCCCTGATGGTTTTACCGTCTCAGTAGAGGATTCAGAAGGCCAGGCCGTCCCGGGTGAAACAGGCCTCGCCTTTGAAGGTGACGTCATCCTGTTTACCCCGGCGCAATCCCTCGCAACTGACGGGCGTTTTACGATCCATATTTCCAACCTGAAGGACGTGTTCGGCAACATTAATCCATACGCGTATTCCTACACGTTCAACACCATTGACACGATCGCACCCGGGATTCAGGGGTTGGCCCTGGTCGGGACGCCGGCCCTCATCCGTGGTGTGCCCGTGCAGGCGGCGCCCACGCAGGTGGATGCCGGTACCCGAACGGTGGATTATTTTGTGAATCAAAACTTTATCGGAACCGCCACGGCTTCGCCGTTTACCTCCAATACATTTAACCTCATCCCGGCAGCCGGCGATACCCTCTTCGTGGAAGCGGTCGCCGTGGATGAAGCCGGAAATCGCGGGCCGCCCGCCTCGCTTGCCATCACGGTGGCCACCAATCAACCCCCTATCGTGGCGCTGCTGCTGGCCCCGGATATTACCGGGGTAAATACCGGTCAGACGCTTGCGATACCGGTACAAGCCACCGACGATGTGGGTCTGGAGAAAGTCACCCTTCAGGTGATCGGCGCCTTCGACACCTTTATGACGGCAACGGTCCCGGGCGATCTGATCAAATCCTATGAGACCACCTTCAATCTCAACGTGCCTGCCTCCCTCGAACCGGACGGCTCCATTATTTTGAAGGCGGTGGCGGTAGACTCGACAGGACAGGCCTGTGTGCCGGCCGAGCGACTCCTGGGGGTGGCTGACGGCGTAGGACCTGCCGCGCATATTACCGCACCTGCCATCGGCAGCATCGTTTCACCGGGCGCTTCGCTGGAGGTTCGGGTTACGGCCACTGACCCCAGCAAGGTTGCGAGCGTGATGCTAGCGGCGGGCGGCGCGGTGGTCCATTCGGAAACTGTCCCGGTGGATCCGGCCCGGGATTCTTTCGAGGCGGTGTTCCAGCTAAGCGTGCCGGGTGATGCCAGGGCCTCGGAGCGCATCACGCTTACGGCCTCCGCCACGGACGGGGCCGGCAATGAAGGGGTTTCAACGGTTCGCACCGTAAATATCGATGATGTCCATGGACCCGGCCTGGTGCTCAGGACGCGTTCGGGGCGGCTCGAATTTGATCCCGGTGAGACGGTCCAGGTAGAAGCCGAGGCCACCGATGATATGGGCACAACCCGTATTTCCATTACCACCGCCGGCGTGCTCGACACAAGGGCCACCGCCACCATCAGTCCGCCCAGGGTGCAGGCCACATCCCTGTTTACACTGGTTATCCCCGAGACGGCCCTGGTAGGCGAAACGTTGACCGTTGAAGGCCGGGCATTTGACACCGCTGATAATGCGAGCGATCCGGCCCATCTGACGCTGACCGTCAGGGATCTCACCCCGCCGGTGGTGACCATTGAAGCACCGGAAGCCGGGACCAGGATCGATCCCGGGGCCGATTTTACCGTAAGGGTGGCGGCCAGTGACAACTTCTCCGTGGCCGAGATCTCATACAGCGTCAGCGGTGAGGCGACTGCGAGCGGCAGCAATACAATCGAACCGCCGACCACGCCTGCTACGGCAGTGTTCACCGCCACCGTGCCGGATACCGCGCAGGCCAAGGGAACCATCACCATTTCCGCCGGGGCCAAGGATACATCCGGCAACGAGAGCGATTGGACATCGATTCAGGTCACGGTCGCAGATCACGTTCCTCCCCGGGTGGTATCTGTGGTACCGGCAAACGGCGCCGAGAATGTTCTGACCGTGTCACCGGTAACGATCCTGTTTGATGAAGAAATGGCGCAAGCGAGTATCCACACCGACAGCGTGCAGGTGCGGCTAAACGACCAGGCAATGGCCGGTGTGTTGGGCCTGAGCCAGGATAAGAAAGAGGTCACCTTCACGCCGCTGACCCACTGGGCTCCGGAAACAACACATCAGGTGGTGGTCACCACAGATGTAACCGATGAAGCCGGCAACCAAATGGCAGTGGATTTTACCAGCACATTTACCACTGCGCCGCTCTTTACCATTAATTCACCGGCAGACAGCGGTTTTGGGACTCTGCGGCAAGCCCTCGAGCTGGCTGACACGAATGGAAAGTCCGACAGCATTCAATTCAGTGAAAATCTCAAGGGAGCAACCATTACTCTGTACGCTGCGCTTCCGGTGTTAACCGAGGGCAACACCGAAATCGACGGTGATATCGATGGAGACGGCAAGCCCGATATCGTGCTGGATGGATCTCTGACCTGGGATGTTGATGGTCTCGTTATCCAATCCAGCGGCAACATTATTAGAGGTTTGATTATTGGGGACTTTACTAAAAACGGTATCGCGCTGAAGGAAGGTTCATCCTCCAATATCATCGAAAACTGCTATCTGGGAACCAACCCGGACGCCACCGCCGAAGATGCTAACGGCCAATACGGCCTGGCGATCATCAACGCCCCGCAAAACGAGATCATTGGCAACGTCATCGGCGGAAACCTGGATGCCGGTGTATACATCAGCGGCAGTCAATCCATCGACAACGCCTTATCCGGCAACTTTATCGGTACGAATCCGGCCGGTTCGATTAATCTGGGAAACAAGGGTGCCGGCATTTGGATCGATGAAGATGCAAGCAACAATATCCTCGGCGGATTTGATCTCACCGATGGAAACCGGATCGCCTTTAATGAACAAGGCGGCATTGTCGTGGTATCGGGAACCGGCCATGCGATCTTGCAAAATATCTTCCACGACAACGAGGGACTGGCCATTGATCTGGGCAACGACGGGGTGACGGAAAATGATCTGGATGACCAGGACAGCGGCCCGAACGATCTTCTAAACTACTCTGTATTTGACGAGAAGATTGGAAGCACCGAGCCCGGCACATTCGATGTAAGCGGCAAGGCTCCCGCAAATGCCCGCGTGGAGATTTACGAGGCGGAACCTGATCCAAGCGACCATGGTGAAGGTAAGGCGTTTTTGGCAGTTACATCTGCCGATGAGGACGGTAACTTCATCGCCACCATCACGATAGGTCCAACAGGCACGATAACGTCCACGGCTACCGATGAGAACTGGAATACCTCTGAATTTTCAGAAAACTTCAGGCTCGATGTGGTCGATTCAGACATCGACGGCCTACCGGACTCCGTGGAATTTGTGCTGGGCACAGACCCGCTTGACCCCGACAGTGATGACGATGGTTTGATGGACGGCCTGGAGGTGGATCTCGGTCTCGATCCACTTGTAAGCGATACAGACGGTGATGGGATCGATGACGGTGATGAGGATTACGACGAGGATGGCCTGACCAACTTAGAGGAGGTTTTGACCTATCTGACAGACCCGGCTGATTCCGACACGGATGATGACGGTGTCCCCGACGGTTCAGACCCGGAGCCGCGTGAGCCTGATCAGACACCCCCGACAGTCAGCATTACGCATCCGCCGGCTGGGGCCAACGTGGCCGAGGGCCAGCTCATGGCTATCACGGCAACAGCCACAGACGATGGACAGGTGAAGGAAGTTCGCTTTTTCGTAAACGACCGACCCGAGGGAACAGACAACAGCGAGCCGTTCCAGATAAACTACGCGGTACCCATCGGCTCAACCGCGCTCAATATCAGTGCTGAGGCAGAAGATACCAACGGCAATGTTGCCCAATCCGAAATCATCTCCGTGAGTGTGGTGACCGCCAGCATTGTCATTACATCCATTGACCGCAACCCGGGCTACGCCGGCGAGGAACAAACGGTTATCGGCACCGGTTTCAGTGCCGTTGCGGCCGACAACAAGGTGGTCCTCAATGGGGTGCCGGTAGAAGTGCTGTCGGCAACAAACACCGAACTCACCATAAAAATTCCCGATGATGCGGTATCCGGCCCTCTGGCGGTCTGGGTAGGGAATTCAGTGAGCAATTCCGTCCAGTACACCGTGTGGCCCTCTTTCATCGGCGAGAATGACACCAGGTACGAGGGTCAGGACATTTATGTGGACAACCACGAAGTGACCATAAACGGAATACATACTTTCAATAGCATGATTGTGAGGAATGGAGGAGTTCTCACCCATTCAGGCGCTACCACAGAGAGCATCTCTCGCTTAGAGCTCGAGATTGAGACGCTGGTCATCGATGAATCGAGTGCGATCGATGTGAGCGGCAAGGGTTATTTGGGAGGTCGACGCTCGGGTCTTGGCAATTGTGGCAGGACTTTGGGCAATGTGTCGGGCAGCTGTGTTAACTCGGGAGGAAGTTACGGTGGTTTGGGTGGTGAGTCTGGGGATTACCAGATAGGGGAGACATACGGGGATTATAGAAATCCTGATCATTTGGGTAGTGGAGGTGGTGGTTACTATGACTACTATGCGGGTGGTGATCAGCCTGGCGGGTATGGTGGTGGTTTGGTGCGGATAAAAGCATCGAGCATTACTCTGCTTGGTAGCATCAAGGCAGACGGAGGTGGTTCAGGGCGAAGAGGCGCAGGCAGTGGTGGGGGTATTTGGATAGAGACAGGTTCTTTGGAGGGTACGGGCACGATTTCAGCATCTGGGGGCATTGGCAGCAGTAGCGGCTCTTCTACCGGGGGTGGAGGCGGCAGGGTAGCTGTTTACTATGGTGATATATCTGGTTTTGATACTGCGAATATTGTTGCTTACGGAGGCACTGGGCGTCGTGG
>Ga0209260_10000227_pt1 | contig 35842 bp, 30 predicted proteins | sample WorMetTypGCAVOLI_FD_187421 | JGI IMG/M metagenome (GOLD analysis project Ga0209260, IMG submission 187421) | Marine gutless worms symbiont microbial communities from Max Planck institute for Marine Microbiology, Germany - Olavius algarvensis... ...
CTTCCAGTAAGCGAGCTGAAAACTGTTCCATAAATCCGGCCAACTCCGCTTCTACTGCTTGCTGAATCAGCTGAACTGCCCCTGTTCTCAGTAATTCAGTCAGGCCATCAGTGAGTTCCTGTCGACCTGAAAACGCAACAACGTTATTCTCTTTCTCCATAGCGGTGTATCCCTGTTGGTTGAGTGATTGGTTTGGCGACTACCCATCAACCAGATACACCGCTATTTTTCACATTCTTTAAACACCAGATTCAATTGTAGCTCCCTGCAACACGAGCTATCGGATAGCGTTTTTAATGGAGCGGAAAAGGGAGTGAGTGTTGACAGACTCTAATTGCCCGCAAGAACGTGCCGAACCGCATCTCGTACAACGGTAGGGGGTGTAGCGTGGGGGAAGATAAAGCGAAGTACCCCCTGCGGGGTGATCAGATAGGTCGCCGCGGAATGATTGACCGCGTATTCATCGGCGGGATCTCCTTCGCGGCGTACTAAAAAGTATTGCACCCCGTACTGTTTGGCCGCAACGTCTACCGCCGCTTCGCTACCGGTTAAACCGATGATCTTTTCATGGAAATAGTTCGTGTACTCGTGCAGCAGATCGGCCGTATCGCGCAGGGGATCGACCGTGACAAACAACCCCTGCACGTGCTGCAACTCCTCGTCATTGAGCGTATCCAGCGCCTGCGCCATAAACCCAAGCGACAACGGACAAATGTCCGGGCAGTGGGTATAGCCGAAGTTGAGCAGGGCCACCTTGCCACGAAAGTCGTGTAACGCCACTGCACCCGCAGCGGATTGGAGCGTGGAGTCCCCACCCGATGGCGTCCCCGCTTCGGGCAACAGCTCGGTACCCGACTCGCCCGCCCAGGAAGAAAATGCGGCACCACAAAGTAGCGCCGCGAAGAGGAGGTTTACCTTTCCCAAATCGTTCAACGTCAGACCGCTGTTCCTTTTTCCCGTTGACCGCGCACCACCACGATTCCCCCGACGAAGATCAACACACCAACGCCAGTGGGTAATCCGTAAGTCATCAGCGGCCGTGGCTCAGGAGGCAGCAGCAGCCAGTTCCAGGTGGTGAGGGTGTGCCGGGAACCCGCTTCGCCGTTGCTACCATCCCAATTCGCGAACGCAATCGGAATAAACTCACCGGCACTGAAATTGATATCGCCGTTCTCCGCCACGCGCTTGCGTTTCATGATCACCCGTAACTGCCCGTCCGCCCAGGCTCCGCTCGCACTCACACCCGAAGCATCCGGACGCGGTGCCAGCTTCTTGTCCGGGCCGGTGGCGTCGAAGACGACGGTTGCAGCGGATTGAGCCGGCTCGACACTACCCGCATTCCAATACCAGATACTGGTGGGGCGTTTCGCGTCGCCGTGACGGTAGAGCGGTTTCACAACCACCGGTTTAGTGGCATAGCTCTCTTGCAGCGGAAACTCGATGGCAACGGCATCGGGGAACGACTCCAGATTGTCATCCTTGATCGATTCGGTATATTCCAAACCCGGTCGACTGTCGGTGCGATCATCGATCTCCAACAGAAACGCCATCTCTTCGTTGTTGAACACCGCACGTACCGTGACCGAATCGTTGAGCGGCGTGAAGAGCCGATCGGCTTTAATGATATTGGGGACCAGATGCAGCGTCGTCGCCGGCACGTCGTTCCAGCGTGGGTCGTTCACATCGCCGGGAAGATCGCCTTCGACCGGTGTGGCCCGCACGATGGCGCCATCCACCGGCGCAACGCTCTTTTCACGCAGCGTGTAGACATAGTTGGCAATGTGCCAGCGGTCCTCCAGGCTCACCGGATCTTCATTGCCCTCTTCGGTTGCGCGATGCGCCGGCATGGGTGTGCCGGGAATACCGATCGAGAGCCGCTCATAGATGCGCTTGATCGTCTCATCGCGCGACTGCTCTTCGTCGCCTGCCGCTTGCGTCACACGCCAGGTCCAAGGTTTGGTGAGATCGCGCGGCCAGAGCCTGTTTTCCCAATCGTCCGCCAACTGCTTGCCCGAGGTGATATTGCCGCGGCCCTCTTTACCGTGACACTCGCCGCAGATCTCTTCGAAGCGCTCCTTACCCTTGGCGGCCGATTCGGCGGAGAAGGCGATGCGTCCCTCCACTGGTTCGATATCGGTAGAGATACTCAAGTCGTCTTTGATGTAGCGCCCATCTTCGTCGAAGTCCTCATCTTCTGCCTCTTCCGGAGCCCAGGCGGCGGTGATGTCGAAACGTTTGATGACTGGAATCAAGCTCCTGATCCGCTCGTCGCTCAACAGCTCGCCCCAACCGGGCATGCCGGTTCCCGCCAACCCGAACTTGATGGTGTCGAACAGATCCTCGTCCCGCGGCAACGCCGAACCGGGAGAGGTCTTGTACTTGAACAGCGCTAGCGTGAAATCGCGCGGCATGGGATAGAGAAACTCCGCTGCCGCACCATCACCGGCGCCCTGCTCTCCATGACAGATCGCACAGCGGTGATTGTAGAGATCGACACTCATCTGATTCCTGCGCTCAAAACTGATGGAGTCCTTCATACCGGTCACTACCTTCGACATCTCGCCATCCCACATGCGCGGCACCTGGTCCACGTAGTCGTAGAGGAAGGTAATGACCTGCCACACCTGCTCTTCATCGAGCATCTCGTGCCACACCGGCATGGCGGAGTTCCACGGTGTGCCCTCTTTGGGAAGACCCGGTCCGCCGGTCGTCACACGCCAGAAGAGAAAGGCCTCCTGCAGCTGCGCGATGGTTCCCACATCCTGAAAGTTGGCGGGCAGCGGATTGAAACCCTGGGCGTAGTGCCCCTCGCCGTCGAGTCGATCACCGTGGCAGTAGAAACAGTTCTGGTAGTAGACTTCGCGCCCCGCCTCCACCACTTCGTCGTAACGCGCCATCGCAGCGGCTTTATCGCTCTTCAACAACGCCAACACTTCATTGCGCAGCGGATTCTCCAACTTGGTGAGATCGTAGCTATTGTTGAACACGCGCAGAGTACTCGGCGGTGCGGGATGCACCTGGCGCAGCTCCACCGGCGCCTCGATAGACGGCTTGACCATACCATACGCGGTATAGGCGACGATGGCGGGAATACCGATAAGAAAGATCCAGCGGACGACGGTCAATCGATCCTCGCGCAGCGTGGCGAGGACAGGTGCCTTGAATTCCGCCCAGCGCTCGTCGTCGAACGAGTAGTAGAGCAGCACACCGATGATGGTGATCACCATGTACTGCACCATCAGCGACTTCGGCATCACCGGAGGAAAGGCGTATTCGAATAACAGGTAGGAGACCACCACGACGATGATGGCCTGCCAGAAAGCTGAAATCCTAAATCCTTTCATGTTGTTCTCTCTGATGATCTGTTGTTTGCCGCTGAGACGCTGAAGACACAGCGTTAAACCATCGAAAACGCGCGCTTTAGCCTCACACGATCAAGTACGCGACCGCTGTCATTTTTCTTTTCTCCGCTTCAACGCACTATTTCTGTTGCGCCAAATAGGTAACGATCAACTCCAGCTCTTTCACCGTCATCTGTTCGGCGAACGTGGGCGGCATAATGGGAGGAAACCCTTCGGAGATTTCCGCCATCGGATTGACAATGCTTTCGCGGATTTTCTCTTCCGAAAGTCGCGCGCCCACATCGGTCAGTTTTGGCCCTACGGGTGACTCCGTACCCAACACCGTGTGACACGCGGCACACCCGAATTTTCCCAGCGCCTCTTCGGCGGTTGCAGCCGGCTTGGGAGCCGCTGCGGCGCTCGCACCGGAATCGGGCGGCGGAACTGCTTCGGCAACCGCCTCTTCACTCGGCAGCGCGACCGTCACCTCATGACCGTCCTTCGATTGCAGGAAAGCAATCACTGCATCCATCTCCACCTGCGACATAGAGATCGGGGCCTTGTCGACTGCCGGCATGGGCGATTCGGTATCGTTGCTCCCCTTCTTACCGAATCCGGCCACCACGTAACGCCCGGGATCGACCATCGATTCGAGGAAATAGTCCGCGTCGTTCTTTGCATCACCCTGGTAACGCTCATCCGCCATACGCTCCCTGGCCGCCAAGACGGCATCGATCACCAAGAGATCGGGGGCGCGCCCCAGATTATTGTGACAAAGCGTGCAAGTACCTTTGCCCTTGAAGATCTGTTCACCTAGCACGATGAACGAATCCATGGTCAACGCACCGAGATCGACCTCTTCATCCACTGGCGCTTCGCCTTCCACCTGCGGCAACATGTTGGCGACCAGGGTAAAAACAAGCGTGAGTGCGATACTGAATCCAAGCGTTTTCAACAACACGCCACCGCGTTGCCTCACACGCTTCATGCCGCGCCCTCCTTCACGGTCGCGGGTTGTTGTGGAACGGGTCGCGCCTGTTTTTGAGTGCTGAGATTCGCGATCCAGAAAATGAAAAGAACGAAAACCAGAAAGAGCAGCGTTACGCCAGTCATCATGTTGCCCGCGTAACCAATAGTAGGAATGAAGTTGTCCGGCGAGTTGTCTTTCATGATGGTGTAGACATGCCAGTGGGTACGCACCGAAGAGCGGACGTAACCCATCAGGGCCATCAACCAGGTAAAGGCGATGGGTAGTGCGAAGAGCGCGTACTGCGCCCGATCGCTCACCTGGCCCCACTTGACGGGCATGGTTCTGGCGCCTTTGAACATCAACGAATCGATTACCACGCCGGCGACAATCACCACCAGGGTCGAAACAACCTGCATCACCGACGAACCCACCTTGTAGACCGTGTTGGTGAAATAGCCGTAATAGACGCCAGCGAAAATCACGTTCACCACAGCCACCGCGTAGATAGCCACGATAAGCGCGTTGCCCAACGGCGCCCACGAGACCGTTATCTCTTTATCCGATCGCCGGTAGAGCTGAAACGACAGGAAGGTAACGATCAACATCAGATTCACGGCGATGTTCTTGGCCGGCATGATGCCTAGCGGTCCCAACACTTTGTGGTGACTGCCGCCTAGCGTAGCGATCTCCGAAGAGCTCAAAATCAAGGTGTGTGGCGTTACCCAAATGAGGAAGCAGACCACCAACACGATGGCGATATATTTGATGAAGCCGAAGTAGCGTTTGGCGCCCTCGGTACGCGACATGCCGGACCACAGGTAGTAGTTTCCCGCCAACAAAATGGTACCGATCAACACGGCCTGCACGATGAACAGCCACGCCAGAATCCCACCCATAGCGGTGATCCCCATCTGCTGCGAATAGGCGTAGACCTCGGCCATCAACCAGTAGCCGGCAAACGGTAACGGGAGAAACGCAAGGATGGCGATGAAGTTTGAGGTGTAACCCATCCAATCGTAGTGCGCACGTTGCTCTGCCGTTTTGGCGTTGAGGAACTTGAACGCGGCGTAAGCGCCCACCACCGCACCACCGAAGGCGATGTTGGCGATGAAGCGGTGCAAGTTGATGGGATTCCACAGCGGCCCCTTCATCACCTCCCAGATGTTGCCCACCACCGCACCGACTTCGATGACGCCTGAAGGTGCCATCATGAACGTGGCCCAGGAGTTGGAGACCACCATCAGCGTCGCACCCACACCGTTTAAGAGTAACCCCAGGGTAAGATGCACCCACTTGCGGCTGCCGTAACGCAACGCATCCCAACCGTAGTAGTAGACGTAGAGAAAAAGACTTTCGAGGAAGAAGAGTACGGCATAGACCAGCATCTGCGCGCCGAACACTTCCATCATGTAGTTCATGAACTGCGGATAGAGAAGAAACAGCGCCAGTGCCAGGGAACCGCCGAAGAGCGCGGTGATCGAGTAGGCGGTGATACTGATCTTCATGAACTCGTGGGCCATGTCATCGTAACGCTCGTCGCCCGAACGCACGCCGATGAGCTCGATCACCAGCACGAAGATCGGCACCGCCAACACCAACGCACCGAAAAAGAGGTGCATCTGCGCCAGTATCCAGACGATGCCACGGCTGCTGACACCGACGTTGGGATAATCCCCGGCGGCGGGTTGCGGGGCCGGCTTAAGCTCGATCGCTTCCGCCGCAAACGCCTCGGATAACAGGCCCGTCGAAAACCCTGCCAACCCCAACGCGCCAACCAGAACGATCAGGATCACCGCCAGGATCAGACTGTTCCTAATTTGTTGCTGAATCGACGCGCTCAGCATTCTTTCCCCCCAACTTCCAATCCCCTCCAAGGGCGAAAGGGCTTTGTTCGATTAGCCGCCATTAGCCCCTACTGGGCAGGCGTGAGATCGAGGTTCAACGGCAACCCCTGCATGCTCATGATGGCGTGATCGATTCCATAAAAAACCAGTAAGGTCACCGCAAAGACGGCGACCCACATGAGAGGTCCGGATCTGCTGTTACCGGTTGCTGGTTCGGTCACTGTGCGATTCCTCAGGGTTCCTCAGTGTTGAAGCGTGACGCCACCTGAATAGATGAGCAGCCACCAGAAAAAGGCCAAAGCGCCTAACAGAACCGCGACGAACAGCTTCGGCCCCCAGGATGATGAACCGTCAGCCGAGCCCGTGGCCGACTCTTTACCCGTCTCGCTCTTCTCTCCCATAGGTCCCCCCATACCAAACCAGGGGTCCACTGCCCCTCGGCCATCAGCGACAGCAACATTCAGGCCAAGGCAGCGAGCAATCCCTGCCGAGCACCGAATTCATCCGTCGCCGAAGGGATTTAGTCGGCGCCATGGGGCGTTTGGCTGGAGCAGCGCGTCGCTCACCTATCACCCCCCCCAATTGAACGAATCGTTCAATACACCCCTTCGTCGGCTAGTCTAATGAACAGGTCATGCAAGATTTCGTGGTGCCGGAACCCCCCAACAGCCCCTGCAACGCCGCAGAATCGATCCAGGCTTGCCTCCCTGCCCGTGGCACGATCCGTGCACCTAAGGTGCCGCGATATCAACCGAACGCTTGCGAGACATCATGATCCAGCAGACCGAAACCGTTACCGCCCTGACAGACTGGCTCCGCAAAGGCGATGAGGCAGACCGCTGTTACACCGCCAGAGCCCTCGGCCTGTTGGGCGATCCCACCGGCGTGGAACCCCTGATCGAACGCCTCCGCGACGAGGATATCGACGTCAGTATCGACGCGGCACTGGCGCTAGGCGCCATCGGTGATCCGCGCGCCGTGCCCGCACTGCTGGAGTCCCTGGATAACGATCCCAACGGTGAGGTTTGTACGGCGGTGGTGGACGCGCTGGGAAAAATCGGCGGCGACGAGGCGATTACCGCGCTGATCCGGATCGCCGGCAATCGGCCCGAGCATATCGAGTGGAGCGGCGAGTGGGACGACTGGTGGGATATGCAGCTCAAGGCTGTCGAGGTGCTGGGTGAACGAGAGGTCAACGCTGCCACCTCGGTACTCCGCAATATCTTAGCTGACGAAGATGGCCAGGATATCGAAGCATCCACCCTCAAGGCGCTGGCCCGGATAGGTGGTGACGGCCTGGCGCTGCTCATCGAGCGCCTCAAGGGGGGAACCCCGCGCGACCGCCGCCGCGCCGCACAAGCCCTGAGAGAGGCGCGGTCTCCCTCCGCAGTACGCGCACTGGGTCGTGCACTTCAGGATAGCGAGGCGGAAGTGCGCGCCGCCGCTGTCGAATCGTTGGCCGCGCTGAACGCACGCGAATACGCGGGTGCCATACTCCTACTGCTGAAGGATTCCGAAGCGGAAGTGCGCGCCGCATCCCTCAAAGCGAGCAGCGAGTGGAGCGAAGGCGATGAACTTGAAGAAGCGCTCATCGATGAACTCTCCGGCCTGCTCCAGGATCCCACTGCCACGGTGCGAGCCACCGTACTCGAAGTACTGCGCCGCGTGTTGAATGCGAGAACTTTTTCGCCCGCCATGCGCGAGCGTGTCATCCAACTTCTCGATGATGCCGATGATCTGGTCGCCGAAGAGGCGTGCCGACTGCTTGTCGCCCGAGGTGATGCCGAAACCGTACCGGCGCTGCTTGCCGTCGCACAAAACGGCCATCGATCCGGCGCAGTCCGTCGCGAAGCCGTCTTGGCCCTGGGTGCTCTCGCCGAATCGGCGGAAGGGATCTACAGTGCACTGCTCACGGCAATGCTGGACACCGAACAACCCGTCCGTTTCGGTGCCCTGCAGGCCATGATGGCCCTGGACAAGCGCCTGGGTACAACGCAGAGCCCGCTCTTACAACCCGTAATGGACGCCGTCGCGATAGGCATTCAGGTGGCGGACCCGGACAGCGAAACGGAACAGGCGTCGGCCGCGGCTGAAGAAGAAGAAAAAGAGAGTACCGATCCCGTCGCAGAGCGTCTCGCCGACCATCGGGAACCCGAACGATTCGAAGATCTGCCGGACCAACGCGCCGCGCAGTCCACGCTCGCCTCGATCGCGATGGACAATGTCACGGTTGCTATGGCGTTACACGAAAACAGCGAACAGGAAAAGGCGAGCGAGGATCTCGAAGAGGTTCGCGAGTATCAGGAGCTCATCGATCGCACGCGGGCGGATCGCGAGTTTCTCTTCCCGGACCGCAACACGCCGGTAGAGGTGGACCTGCGCCGACTGGCCGCCAGACTCCTCGGCGACAGTGACCGACCCGAAGCAGTAGCCGCACTGATCACCGCGATGAACGACGAGGACAAGGAGCTTCGCCAAGCCGCCATGGAATCGTTAGCCACTATGGCAGAACGCAAACCTGACATCGAAGGACTGATGGACGCCTTCGGCATACTCATCACCCAGCTCGCCATGGACGACGACACCGTTCGCGTCTTGGCGATACGGGCACTGGGCAATTTGCGCAACCGCGCAGCGCTTGCCCCGCTGCTCGAAACGCTGCGGAGCGATCAAATCCATACGCGCATCGCAACGCTGAACGCATTGGCCAAATTACTGCTCAACAGCCGCGACCCTCAAGAGGCCGACCACATGGTCATCGACGATGTGGACGACGAAACGATCGCCCGCCAGTTGCTCAATCACTTGACCGATTCCGCTGTAGGCGTTCGCGTAACGGCTGCAGAGGCACTCGCGCGCGATTGGCGGAAGGTCGCCGAACTGTTGGAGAGCGAAACGGTGGTCGATGCGATGATCGATGCGGCGTTTCTCGGTGCCGGCGAGCAGGCACGCAAGATGGGACGCGCACTGCGCCATATCGGCGACGATGGTATCCAGAAAAAACTTTTGGACAAACTGAACAATCTCGAAACCAGCGCCGAACGCCGGTTCGCGATCGAACTGCTGGAAGAGTTGCACGCAACCTGCGCGAGTTAACGGGCGTTGCGAATCCGTTTACCACATCAATCCACTTAGAGTGACGAAGGAGAGAGTGACGATGAAAAAGGTGATTGCCACTGCAGTCATAGGATTGCTGCCATTCGCAGCCAATGCCGCCAAGTATCAGGAGATGGCGGTCAGCGATGGAGGCACGATCACGGGCAAGGTGATGTTCAAAGGGAAAGATGCCGCACCCACCGTTTATAAAATCACCAAAGACAACGAGGTCTGCGGTACCGGAAATCGCGAGATCGATTATGTACGTGTCAATAACGGTGCGTTGATGGACGTTGTGGTCTACCTGGACAAAGTCAAAAAAGGCAAAGCCTTTCCCAAGGAGCTTGCGAAGGCGGAAATCGACCAGAAGGGTTGCAAGTTCGCCCCCTTCCTCAACGTCATGATGAATGGTGGCAGTACGGCAGCGGTCAATTCCGATTCCGTGCTTCACAACATTCACACCTATGAAATCATCGGAAAAGCGAAAAAGACGGTCTACAACGTCAGTCAGCCCGGCGGCAACACTGTCACCAAAAAGGTGAAGCTGAAGCGCGGCGTCGCCATGAAGGTGGAGTGTGACGCGCACGATTTCATGCACGGTTTCGTTTTTGTGGCCAAAAATCCCTACTTCGCCGTTGTGAAAGCGGATGGCACTTTCGAAATCAAGGATGTGCCGCCCGGCAAATACACCATCAGGGCCTTTCACGGCAAACTGAAAAACCAGAAGGGCAAAGTCGAAGTCGCCGCCAACGGTACCGCCACCGTGGACTTCACCTTTAAGTAATGGGCACCGTCACTCTCAGTGAAGCGAACCGCCGCCCCGAGGGGCGGCGCGGTCTCTCTGCGTTTGATCGGCTGGCCATCGTCGGCGGCACCATCAACCTGTTGGTGGTCGCCACCATCGTCGGCTGGTGGCTGTTCGGTTAAAACCGCTGGATCACTATTGAAGTCCCTATGAACGCCGATGCCGCTCGTTCGCTGTCCGAACCGGTAGTGCTGCCGCACTACCAATCCATTCTGTTGGCCGTGGACTCCTCGGACCACTCCAATCGCGGTACGCAGGATGGCGTCTCCATCGCCGCGCTCTGGAATGCGCGGGTCACGGGCTGCCACGTCTATGCCGCCAAACTCCACGACGTTCGTTTCCGGCAGATGGAGGGAGGGCTTCCCGAACAGTTTCGCGAAGAGCAGGAGTTGGAACGACAACGCGATGTGCACGACGATCTGATCACTCGCGGACTCTCCATCATCACCGACTCCTACCTCGATCAAACCGAACGTCGTTGCGAAGAACACGCCCTCGCCTTCGAACGCCGTTCGCTGGAGGGTAAGAACTACGCCGAACTGTCGCGTGAGGGCAACAGCGGCCGCTACGACCTGCTGGTACTCGGCGCGCAAGGTTTAGGGGCGGTGCGCAAACAATACCTGGGCACGGTCTGCTCGCGTGTTACGCGACGCGCTCGAATCGACACCTTGGTCATCAAAGAACCTGACCGAGCCATCAACACCGGACCCATCGTCGTGGCAGTTGACGGTTCCGCCAAGGCATACGGTGGGTTGCTGACCGCGCTGTCGCTGGCCAAAGCGTGGCAGGTTCCGGTACATGTGGTCGCCGCGTTCGACCCCTATTACCACTACGTCGCCTTCAACCGCATCGCCAAAGTACTCTCGGAAGAGGCGGGCAAGGTATTTCGCTTCAAGGAGCAGGAGCAGCTCCACGAAGAGATCATCGATTCCGGTCTGGCGAAAATATACCAGGGCCATCTGGAGGTGGCGCGCGGTATCGCTACCGAACAGAACTTGGAGATTCGGACCGAACTGTTGACGGGTAAACCGCACCACGTCATCGCCAACTATCTCAAAGCGCACAATCCCTCGCTGTTGATCGTGGGTAAGTTGGGCATCCACGCCGATGACGAACTCGACATCGGTGGTAACGCAGAGTCGTTGTTACAAGAAGCAGAGTGCGCCGTCCTGCTCGGCATGCGCGAACACCATCCCGCCGTCGAGCAGGTGGCCGCCGTTACCACCTCCTGGACCCACGAAGCGGAGAAACGCATGGAGCGCGTCCCCTCCTTCGTACGCAACATGGCGCGCATGGCGATTCTGCGTTACGCCCAGGAGCGCGGCCACACGGTGATTACCGAAAGCATCGTCGAAGAGGCCACCGCCAATCTGATGCCCGGCCACGCCGAACAGGCCATGGCCCAGATCGTCGAAGCGCACGATGCGGGCGAGCTGAAGCGTCACAAGGCGGAGCCCTTCGAACCCATGCGTTGGTCCGACGACGCGACCGCGTTGCTGCGCTCCGTGGGAGATCTCGCCTTGCGCGGTAACCTCAGCATGCGCGCCGAAAAACGCGCGCGCGGCGAGAAATCGGCCACCGTTGAGCGCCACCACATCGCGCCTTTTCTTGACGGGGCTGGGAGCCCGTCATCGGCACCGGAACAGAACGAATCCCTGCCATGGCAAGCTGCTGCTTTGGCGCGACTCGCCCGCGTTCCCGAAGGATTCATGCGCGATGCAAGCCGTCAACGCATCGAACAGCACGCCCGCACCAAGGGCGTCAACGAAATCGATCTGCGGACCGCCGAAGCGCGCAAGGCGATGGAACAGACCATGGCGGGTAAACCGTCAACCGATACTGGTGCGACAGAAGAGAGGAAAAGCGCCTGTCCCTTTGCCGGCCTGATGGCTCCCGCGGAAGCGCAAACCGCTGCTACCTCGGATGTACGATGGTCTCGTGAAGCCGAACAGCAACTGATCGCCGTGCCCGAAGGGTTCTGTCGCGACATGACGATCAAAGCGGCGGAGACCATCGCCAAGCAGAACGGTCTTGAAGAGATTACCCCGGCGTTTGTCCAACAGGTCATGGAGACATTCCAATCCGGCTCAGCCCAGGTGGTAGAGACGCTGCCCTGGGGCGACGCGGCACGCGAACGAATCGCGCGCGCACCGGACATGGTGCGCGGCATGTTGGCCAAAGAGATCGAAGGGTGGGCCCGCCGCAGTGGATTGACGCAGGTTTCCGAAGAGGCCGTCGATGCCGTCAAAGCGCTCTGGCAGGAGCGTGGCATGTTTCATCTCGATCCGGATGATCCGCGGAGCAGCGCTTAGGCGCAGAGGGCAGAGAGATCATGGTTCCCAACAATGAAACCGCTCCTCTCTGTGATCTCAGTCTCGCCGTGACAGTGAGCCGGGCACCGTGAACCGCGATCTCTATCTAGTCGCGGTCAATCTAACGCGGCGCTGCAACCTGGCATGCGCGCACTGCTACCTCGACGCTGAAACGCTCGCGCACGGTGGCCCCGACGAGTTGGATACCAACGAAGTACAGAACCTGCTCAGCGAGATCGCCTCCCGTTCCACCGACACCATGGTGGTACTCACCGGCGGCGAACCACTGCTGCGGCGCGACCTCGAACCGCTGCTAAAACACGGTTCCGATTTAGGCCTCGCCATGGTCGTGGGCACCAACGGCGTCTTGCTCACCGAACAGCGCGCGAAATCGCTCAAAGCGGCCGGTGCGATGGGCGCTGGAATCAGTCTCGATTCGCTGGATCCCGCGCGGCACGACGCTTTTCGAGGCTGCACGGGAAGCTGGGAAAAAACCCTGGCGGGGATGGACAACTGCCGCAGACACGATCTGCCTTTCCAGGTCCATTTTTCGGTGACCGAACAGAACGCGGCCGAAGTGCCCGGCATGATCGATTTCGCCCGTGCGGTCGGTGCCAAAGTACTCAACATCTTCTTCCTCGTCTGCACCGGTCGCGGTGAAGGGATGTCGGACATCACACCGCAACGCTACGAGGAGGTGCTGCGCCAACTGGTGGAGGCGCAGAACAGCAGCAACGACTTGCTGATCCGAGCCCGGTGTGCACCCCACTACAAACGTATCGCTTATCAAATCGATCCTGAGTCCACACTCACTCGGGCGCAAGGCTACGAAGGCGGTGGCTGTCTTGCCGGTATTCACTATTGCCGGATAACACCCGAAGGTGGCGTCACGGCATGTCCCTATATCCCCGATGAAGAGGGATCGATTAGAGGCGAGAGTTTCTGGAACATTTGGGATAACTCCCCCACCTTCGCTCAACTCAGCGCACCGCAACTGGAGGGCAAGTGCGGCCGATGCGAGTACCAGCAGCTGTGCGGCGGTTGTCGGGCACGACCACTCGCCCTGGGCCAGGGCTTGATGGCCGAAGATCCATGGTGCGGTTATCAACCGCAGAACGGCGAAGTGATTCAACCTCTCAAGGAACAAGACGAGGCGACGGTTACCTGGTCGCCAGAAGCGGAGCAGCGTCTTACGCGCGTACCCGGTTTCCTGCACAAGATGGTGAAAAAGCGCGCTGAGAGTTACGTGCGGGATCTGGGTGAATCGATGGTCACCGTCGAACATATGCAGACGCTCGCCAAGCGCCGTTTTGGTGACCAGATGCCCGGTCGCCCAGGGACAGCACAACAGAGCGATTCCTCAAGCGCATCGGCGACGCGCATCGCCTGGACCGCGGAGGCGCGCGACTATCTCGACGGCCTGCCGCCGTTTCTGCAGGGCGGAATTCAAGCCGTTGCAGAGGATGTCGCGCGAACCGAGGGGCGACTGGAAGTCAACATGAAGCTGCTCAATCGTCTCGAGGAAGAGGACGACCCGCAGCGCAAACTGCCCTGGGAACCAGAAGCGGAAGCGCGACTTTTGCAGTGGCTGGAACCTAAACGCCCGCAGGTACGGCTGTTCGTTCAACCCACGCTGGAGGCCGCCGCAGAGCGCGAGGCAAAACGGCGCAGCGCGATAGTCGTTTCACTGGCGGATGTGGACAACATCATCGCCACTCAACTCGCCGGCGTGGAGTGGGATGCGGACGCCTTGGCGCGCGTCGAGTCGGCACCCGATTTCAACCGCGCCGGGATCAAGAAGGCGGCGGAGTTCAACGCCCGTCGCGAGGGGCTCGCCCGCATCACCTCGGAGGATCTCACCCGCTTTCGCAACCGCGCCATGATGCGTGCCGTGCGTCGCATGAAAGGTTTCGGCATGACCGATCTCAGTTTCGATGCATGGGAGATTGCCAAAGAGCGCGTTCCACGCCTTAGAGACAACGAACAAGCCGAGCGGCGCTTCGAAGCGATCAGGAGCTACGTGGAAACCCACCAGAAACCCGACGGAAGTGGGCTGGGCCAGTTAGGCAAGGCGTTCGTCGACAAAATGCGTGACGAGCTGCGCGACAACCGGAAGAAGCGTTAATGCACGACACCGACATCCTTATCGTAGGTGGCGGCATCTCCGGACTGGCGACGGCCTGGTGGTTGGCGCGGGCCGGTCGCGAAGTGACCGTGCTGGAGTCGGCGGCACAACTCGGCGGCAAAATACAAACCGATCGACGCGACGGATACACCACCGAACAGGCCGCGTCGCTGCTGCTCAACTTCCGGCCCGAGGTGAGTCGGCTGGTGGAAGCAGCCGATCTTTCGCGACTCAAAGCGGCGCGTCCGGAATCCGTCAGTCGCAACCGTTACCTCATTCAAGACGGCCGGTTACAGGCCGTACCCACGGAGCTGCGCGATCTGGCGCGAACGCGTATGTGGAGTTGGTCGACACGATGGCGCTTGCTGGGCGAAGCTTTCGTCCCGCGTGGCCGGCGGGAGGAGGAGACGGTCAGCGAATTCATTCGCCGCCGCCTCGGCAACGAAATTCTGGAAAAAGCCATCGATCCCTTCGTGGCCGGAACGCTGGCCGTCGACCCCGACCTCGCTAACGCGCGAACCACGCTGCCGCGTCTTACCGCTCTGGAACAGCGTTACGGAAGCATCACCGCCGGCATCATCATGAACCGCCTGCTCAAACGCAGAACCGCGGCAGTCAGCGAAACGTTTTCGTTTCAAGGCGGCATGCACACCTTGATCGATACGCTGGCCCAATCACCGGGCCTGAATGTCCTCACTAAACGACAGACCACCGAGCTCGCGCGGACAGCGGACGGCTGGCGCGTCACCACCACTCACGATGGATCGACTGAAACCTGGTGCGCTCGCGAAGTGGTGATCGCCACACCGTCACGAACTGCCGCCGAGTTGATCCAACCGCTCGACTCTACGTTGGGACAACACCTCGCCTCCGTCGTCTACGCGCCGCTGGCAGTGGCCCACTTGGCCTTTGATCGCGACAGCGTAGATCATCCTCTGGACGGGACTGGGTTTCTGGTACCGCGTCGCGAGAAACTGGCGTTCAACGGCTGCCTGTGGAGCAGTACTCTTTTTCCCGCGCGGGCACCCGCGGGTAAGGTTCTGATGACGCTCTACGTGGGAGGATCGCGTGCGCCAGAGCGTTATGAGTGGGATAACGGTCGCATGGTTGAATCGGTACTGGACGATTTGGACCCATTGATCGGTTTGAGCGATACACCCAACCACCACTGGATCGACCGACACGAACATGCGCTACCGGTGTACCATGGGAATCACGCGGCACGCGAACGCGCGATTCGCGACGCGGTCGCCCGCCACGCGGGTTTGCACGTGATCGGTAACTACCTGGGCGGCGTTTCGATTCGAGACCGCGTTGCGCAGGGTTACGCACTGGCATCGCAGATCGCCGGCGATCGGGAAAGCGGCTTGGAAAAAAGTGCCACCCCATTCAACAAGAGACGCGCGCTGGTGGTGCAGCACTCGTAGCGATCATTGAGACGAGAGTATTCGATGTCGATAGCGCCCAGCGAAAAAGCAGACCGCCGCGGATTCCATCCCGCGCCCCTGGTGGCGACGGTGGCGGGGCTGCTGTTGGGCATCGGCGCACTGGCTCAGTGGTACTCTCAAGACGTTTCGCTACCCCGTTACTGTAGCGACCCCGAACAGACCCTGGCACACCTCCAGCGTGTCATCAACGAAACGGAGCCCGCCGGCACAGACTCTCGACGCCCCTACCTTATCGCCGCGAAACTGCTGTTTCTCCTGCCGCGCGAATCGGGCGAATCGACCGAGCACTACCTCGAACGTGTCGAGCGTTATTTGAGGAGAAGCTGCTAGTGCCCGCGGTCACCCCCCCACCGCCGCTACCCAGTCTCAGTTTGCTGCGCAGTTTTCTCGGCATCATCATCCCGTTGTCGATCCTGCTCGGAATCGTGGTCACCGGCCACTACTACCTCAGCAGCACATCGGCCACGTTCAAACGCGAGGCCGGCGAGCAGCTCAACGTCTCCCTGGCGCGCCGCGTCATCGAATCGGACATCTCCGGCATCATCGGCGATCTCATGTTTCTCGCCGAACACATCGAGGCGCAGAAGCTCTTCGCTCTGCCCGGCCGCGAACGCCGCGAGATCATCGCCCAGGAGTTTCAAGTCTTCGCGGCCAACAAACAGATCTACGACCAGGTCCGTTTCATCGATGACGACGGTGGTGAAGTGGTACGCGTCAACTACAACGGCGGACAGCCGCGCATCGTTCCGGTTCGCGAACTACAGGATAAATCGGAGCGCTACTACTTTCGCGAAACCATCTCCCTCGGCCGCAACGAAGTCTATATGTCGCCACTCGATCTCAACGTCGAATCGGGACAGATCGAACGCCCGTTCAAACCGGTATTGCGGGTGGGAACCCCCGTCTTCGATCGCAACGGCATCAAACGCGGCATCGTGTTACTCAACTACTTCGGCCGTAACCTGATCGAGCACTTCCGCCAAGCCGTCGCCGGCATCGTGGATCACATCTCGCTCATCGATAACAACGGCTACTGGTTGGCCAGCCCGGCCCCCGAAGACGAGTGGGGTTTCATGTTAAGCAACGGTCGCACACTGGGGCGGCGTCACCCTGCCGTCTGGAGCCAGATTCGCGGCCAGGAGGCGGGACAGTTTACCGACCGCGCAGGGCTGTTCACCTTTACCACGGTCTACCCGCTCAACACCGCGTTGCGGACAGCAAACATTCACAACACTCCCCACGACAAGACCGATCTTCAAACCCGCGAGTATTTCTGGAAAGTGGTTGGCCATATTTCCCAGCCCGCGCTGGCCGATGCACGCAATGCGTTTTTCTACAACAACTCGCTGCTCTATAGCAGCATGATGGTATTGCTGACCATCGGTTCGCTGCTAGCCGCCCAGGCGCGTGTGCGCCACCGCTGGTCGGATGCACGCCGCGAATACGAACAGATGTTTCGCCATACGCTGGAGAACGTTCAACTGGCATCGGTGAGCATCAACACCATCGGCCAGGTGCAGTTCTGTAACGAGTTTTTTCTCAATCTGACGGGCTGGGACAAGGATCAGGTCATCGGCCTCGATTGGTTCAACACCTTTATCCCGAAGCCCGAGAGAATGGCGATACGTGAAACCCTGTTACCGGAAAACGGCGTCGAAAACGCACCGGTGAGTATCGAGTGCCATATTCAACCGCGCATCGGCGACCTGCGGCTCATCGCCTGGACGACGACCGCTTCGGTCGATCCCGATGGTGGTGCCGTGGCGGGACTGACGCTGATCGGCAAGGATGTGACCGAGGAGCGGCTGACACAAGCCCAATTGGCAAAGCTTTCGCAAGTGGTGGAACAGAGCCCCAGCATCGTCATGATCACTAACCGCGAAGGGCTCATCGAGTACGTCAACCCGAAGTTCGAAGAGGTTACGGGCTATCCGTCGACGGAGGTGCTGGGTCGCAATCCACGCATCCTGACATCGGGCGAACTCAAACGAGAAGAGTACGAAGAGCTGTGGCGCACCATCCGTGACGGCAGAGAGTGGCGTGGGGAGCTGCATAATCGGAAAAAGGACGGTACGCTCTATTGGGAGTACGCCTTGATGTCGCCCATACGCGACGCCCAAGGCAAGATCACCCACTTCCTGGCGGTCAAAGAGGATATTACCGAACGCAAGCGTCTCGAAGAGGAGATCGAAGCGCGCAATCTGGAGTTGGCCAAGGCGCAGACACTCGCCGCCATGGGACGCATGGCGAGCATGATCGCCCACGATCTGCGCAACCCGCTCTCGTCCATCAAAATGGGACTCAAGTTGTTCGGTAAAAACCCGCAGGATAATCTGAGCGCCGACTCTCAGGAGCTGCAAAAGATCGGCTTGGAGCAGATCCATTATATGGAGAATATTCTTTCGGATCTTTTGAGTTACTCGAAACCCGACGCCCTGAGTCCCGAGTGGATCTCGCCCGACAAACTGCTGGACATGGCCGTGGGGCTGGCGCAGCGGTCCATCGATGACAACCGGATTATTGTCCAGACCCGCTTTCAGTCGGGACTGCCGACTCTCTATGCAGATACCACCAAACTGCGCCAGGTGTTCGTCAACCTGATCTGCAACGCGGCGCAGGCCATCGACGACCAGAATGGTGAATCCCCCAGAGTGATTGTCGACGCGCAACTGGATCTCACTGCAGAGGGGCCGAGAATTCGCGTGACGGTCTGCGACAACGGCACGGGCATCGACCCGGAAGACGAAGAGAAGATATTCGAACCCTTCTTTACGACGCACACCTCGGGGACCGGTCTAGGGCTGCCGATCGTCAAGCGCATCCTCGAACAGCATGGCGGTAGCATCCGCCTCTACCAAAACGAACCTTGCGGTACGTGCGCGGAGGTGATGCTCCCAACCCGCCCCGCGTCACTGGACGGCCAGGGAGAAATCCAACCCTTGTTGGTAACCAACGGTGTTGAATCATGAACAAGATACTCGTCGTCGATGACGATCAGGCGAGCTGCCGTACTCTGCAATTGCATTTGCGTAGTCAGGATTTTCAAGTGACAATAGCGCACAGCGTCGATGAAGGTCTCGCCGCGATCAATAGGGACAAACCCGATCTCATCATCCTGGATATTCGCATGCCGGGGAGATCGGGACTGGAAGGTCTACCCGAGTTTAAAACTTTACTGCCTCGCACGCCCGTCATCATGATCACCGCTTTCCACGATATGGAGAGCACCATCGATGCCATGCAGCGCGGTGCCGAAGACTATAGCCACAAACCGATCGACATCGATGAACTCGATGCGGCCATTCACCGCATCTTGAGCGCCCGCGACAGCAACGAAACCGTTTTAACCACGGAGCGCACCACCGGCGGCGACAGCACACCGACCATGGTAGGCCGTAGCCGTCCCATGAAAGAGGTGTTTAAAACCATCGGTCTGGTGGCAAAAAATCCCGCCACGGTTCTGATTACCGGCGACAGTGGAACCGGCAAGGAGTTGGTGGCCCACGCCATACACCGTAGTGGCATCAATCCCGAAGGGCCCTTCGTGGCGGTCAATTGCGCCGCGCTCGTCGAGACGCTGCTGGAAAGCGATATGTTCGGTCATGAGAAGGGGGCGTTCACCGGAGCCGTCAGCAAACAGGCCGGCAAGTTCGCCCTGGCGCGGGACGGCACCATCTTTCTCGACGAGATCAGCGAAATGTCTCTCGCGATGCAGGCCAAACTGCTGCGCGTCCTGCAAAATCGGGAGTTTACACCGCTGGGTGGGAAGAGCACGCTGAGGACCAACGCGCGCGTCATCGCCGCGACCAACGTGGACCTACTCGACCGAGTGCACGGGGGGTTGTTTCGCGAAGATCTCTACTATCGCCTACAGGTCGTCAATATCCACCTCCCCCCGTTGCGGGCGCGCAAGGAAGATATCCTCGACCTGACGCAAGCGCTCCTGGCGCGCATCAACCAGGACATGCACAGCGAAGTGAACCGCATTACGCAACAAGTACTGGACTGCTTCTACCACTACGACTGGCCAGGAAACGTGCGCGAACTGGAAAACGTACTGATGAAAAGCGTCGCGCTCTGTCCGGGCAACACCCTGACCGCCGATCTGCTGCCGGATACCATTTGCAATCACATCGAATCGAACGGCGCCGCCCTCTCCAGCCTCGACTCCCGCGCGTTGGCCGAACAGAGTTTGGAAGAGATCGAGAAAGCCCACGTGGAACGGGTACTCAAAGCGCACAACTGGCACCGGGGGCAGACCTGTGAAGTGTTGGGCGTATCGCGTCCGCGCCTGCGACGCATGATACGTCAATACAATCTGACACCTCCCAACGGCATGACGGACACCGCTGAGGTCGGTGAGCTGGAGAGCGATCGCAACGGCGATTGAACTCCATCCCGCCAACTCTCTGACGGGAGTTGACCACCACCCGCACACCACCGCTGCGGCGTTCACCCCATAACGCTCGTTCGCAACCGGGTCTGTCGGGCAGACGCTACATTTGGGAAACAAGCGACAGAGCTGTTAGTGTTTCAACAGATGCATTCATCTCTTAGCGGCTGTGCGGTGGGATCATATCAGTGAACGGAAACGGAGAGTCGTCCCGGGCCTACGCCTCCCCAGAAGAGCCGCCCGATCTCTTGGTGATCGGTGGGGGTGTCAACGGCAGCGGCGTCGCCCGCGACGCCGCCGGCCGTGGCCTGAGTGTCGTGTTGTGCGAAAAAGAGGACCTGGCGGCGCACACCTCGTCATCGAGCACCAAACTGATCCATGGCGGTTTGCGTTATTTGGAGCACTTCGATTTTCTGCTGGTCCGAAGTTCGCTCAAGGAACGCGAAGCGCTGCTGAAAATCGCACCGCACATTATCTGGCCCTTACGCTTTATCCTTCCCTACGACAAGAGACTGCGGCCGCGCTGGCTGCTGCGCTTGGGCCTGTTTATCTACGACCACATCGGCGGCCGAAAACGGTTGCCCAAATCACACAGCGTCAAGCTCGCGCATCACGACAGCGGTCCACTGTTGAAGCCGCAGTTTGTCGATGCCTTCGAGTATTCGGACTGTTGGGTACAGGATGCACGCCTGGTCGTGCTCAATGCCCGCGATGCGGCGGATCGTGGCGCCACCATCCTGACCCGTACGCGTTGCAACGCGCTTAAGCGTACCGACGCTACTTGGGAGGTGACCCTGGTCGACGAAGTGAGCGGCGAAAGCGCAACGCTCTACGCCCGCGCCGTGGTAAACGCCTCCGGCCCGTGGGTCGGGGAGACCACCAGGTTGCACAAAGAGAGCGAAGCCGAGGGTAAGGTGCGGTTGGTAAAGGGCAGCCACGTGGTGGTGCCCAAACTGTTCGAACACGGCTACTCCTACATACTCCAGCACACGGACGGTAGAGTGCTGTTCGCCATCCCCTTCGAAGGCGATTTCACGCTGTTGGGCACCACCGACATCGATTTCCAGGGCGATATAGAGAAGGTCGCTATCGATCGGGCTGAGATCGACTATATCTTCGACGCGATCAACTACTACTTCCGCATCCCGCTCAATCCTGCCGATATCGTCTGGAGCTATTCCGGCGTTCGCTCCCTGTTCAACGACGAGTCGAAAAACGTCAGCAAGGTAACGCGCGACTACCAGCTACAACTGGACGAAGACGGTGCACCCCTGTTGTCGGTATTCGGCGGTAAAATCACCACCTACCGGAAACTGTCCGAACAAGTGATCGACCTGCTCGCCAAACACCTGGGAACCCGCCAACCGCCCTGGACCGCGCAGCGACCCCTCCCGGGCGGTGATATCGACGCGGCGGATTTCGATCGATTCCTCGCCGCCTGCCGACAACGCTACCCCTGGATGGAGACGCAGCTACTCGACGATTACGCGCGCAACTACGGGACGAGAATTGCACAGATACTCCAGCAGTGTCGCTCTAAAGACGATTTGGGCGAACACTTTGGTGGCGGGCTCTACGCACGGGAGGTACATCACCTGATGACGCAGGAGTGGGCGATGACCGGCGAGGATGTTCTTTGGCGCAGCACGAAAAAGGGGCTGCGACTGACGGCAGAGCAGGCGCAACAACTGGAGCAGTGGATGAACGAACACCGGCCGGCTCGCGCCTCCCTGCAGAGAGCGATGTCGCGTTAGCCACCGCTTGCGGTATGCTTGGTTCTGTCACCGGTCACCGATTCCAGCACCATGAGCGAACCAACCAACGATCCCATCGCCCCACTCCGTGAAGACGTCCGACTCCTCGGAGAACTGCTGGGCGAGACGCTCATCGAACAGGCCGGCCAGGAGGTTTTCAACAAAGTCGAAGAGGTGCGCCAACAGGCCAAGGCCATACACGAAGCGGAGGGTTACGATCGCAGCGCCCTGTACGCGCTGGTGGCCGAACTGGCGCCGGAAGAGGTGCTGGCCGTCGCCCGCGCGTTCACGCAGTTTCTCAACCTCTCCAATATTGCCGAACAGACGCACGGTGCGCGCTCTTACGGGCAGGTGATTCCCGAATCGGAGGACCCGGCGACGCTCGAATCTTCCCTCACCCGCTTACTGCAAGCCGGTATCGATGGCGAGAAAATCCACGAAACGCTCGAACAGCTCAACATCGAACTGGTTCTGACCGCGCACCCCACCGAAGTAAAACGGCGTACGCTGATCCGCAAGGATACCAACATCTCCGAGCTACTCGATGCGCTGGAGTTGCGTCGCCGCACCGGCGAATCGCAACGCCTGATCATCGACGAGCTGCGGCGCGAGATCAGCGCTTACTGGCTCACCGACGAGATTCGGCGGCGACGCCCCACACCGGTCGAAGAGGCGAAGTGGGGTTTCGCCGTCATCGAAACCGTTCTCTGGCAGGCGGTACCGCGCTACCAGCGCAGGCTGGATCGCCTGTTGCGCGAACACACCGGAAAACCGCTTCCCCTCGATTGTGCGCCGGTGCGTTTCGGCAGTTGGATGGGGGGCGACCGCGACGGCAATCCCAACGTCACCCCGGCGGTCACGCGCGAAGTGAGCTTCCTGGCACGCTGGATGGCCGCCGATCTTTACTGGCACGATGTGAACGTATTGCGCGCCGAGCTTTCCGTGCGTAAAGCCAACGAAGAGCTGCGCGCAAAAGTGGGCGATTGCGCGGAACCCTATCGCGAACTGCTGCGCGAAGTCCGCGCGCGACTTACGGCGACGCGTGACTGGACCGAGGCCTGCATCGATCACCGCGACCACTCGGGTCCGCCGCCCTACAAGACCTGCGACGAACTCCTGGAACCCTTGTTACTCTGCTACCGCTCGTTGCACGACGTGGGCGCCGGTCGTGTCGCGGACGGCAAACTGCTGGATGTGATCCGCCGCGTCTACTGTTTCGGCACCACTTTGATGCGGCTCGACATACGTCAGGAATCGACGCGCCACAGCGACGTTTGCGATGCCATCACGCAACATTTAGGGCTGGGCTCCTATAACGCGTGGAGCGAATCGCAACGGCAGGAGTGGTTGCTCAGCGAACTGGACAGCCGGCGCTCGCTGATTCCGGCCGATCTCCCCGCCGGCGACGAAGTGAAAGAGGTGCTGGATACCTTCGCCATGCTCGCCGAACGCGGCGAAGGGACCCTGGGCAGTTACATCATCTCCATGGCCACCCACCCTTCCGATGTCCTGGCGGTCGCCCTGTTGCAGAAAGAGGCACGCCTGCCGCATCCCATGCCGGTGGTCCCGCTATTTGAGACCCTCGATGATTTGGAAAACGCCGCGGAGTGCATCGATCGTCTGCTCTCGCTCCCCACCTACCGCGCACTCATCGGAGACTTTCAGGAGGTGATGATCGGTTACTCCGATTCCGCCAAAGATGCCGGACTGCTGATGGCTTCATGGGCGCAGTATCAGGCGCAGGAACAGTTGACCGAAGTATCGCGACGCCACGGCGTCAAGCTGCGTCTTTTCCACGGCCGTGGCGGCTCCGCCGGTCGCGGTGGTGCGCCCGCGCATGCCGCGATACTGTCGCAACCGCCCGGCTCGGTTAACGGGAATCTGCGCGTCACCGAACAGGGCGAGATGATCCGCGCCAAGTTCGGTCTGCCGCGTCTGGCGCTGCGCACCTTGGAGACCTACACCTCCGCTGTTTTGGAAGCGACACTGCAACCCCCGCCGGAACCGAAAGCGGAGTGGCGCACGCACATCCAGCAGCTAGCCGATGATTCCGTAACGGCGTATCGGGAAATCGTGAGAAACAATCCGCAGTTCGTCCCCTACTTTCGCGCAGCGACTCCCGAACAGGAGTTGGGCGAGCTGGCCATCGGCAGCCGCCCCGCGCGCCGTCGCGCCGATGGTGGTGTCGAGAGTTTGCGCGCCATCCCCTGGATCTTCGCCTGGACGCAGAACCGGCTCATCCTGCCGGCCTGGCTGGGTGTCGGGATCGCGCTGCGCGAAGCGCTGGACAAGGAACTAGGCGACAAGCTACGGGAGATGCGCGACGAGTGGCCCTTCTTTGCCACAACGCTCAACCTCGTCGAGATGGTGCTCGCCAAGGCCGACCCCGATATCTCCGCCTGCTACGACGCCGAGTTAGTACCGGAAGAGCTGAGCGCCCTCGGTGGATCGCTGCGCCAACGTTTTTTCTACACGCGGCAAGCCGTTCTCGATGCCATCGGCCACCAGGAACCCCTCGAAGACAGCCCCGCCCTACTGCGTTCCATACAAGTACGTAACCCCTACGCCGACGCACTCAATCTCATGCAGGTGGAACTTTTAAGCGCCGTCCGGCAACAGGGCGATCAAGCCGATCCGCGACTGCACGATGCGCTGTTGGTCACCATGGCAGGAATCGCTGCGGGAATGCGTAACACCGGTTAGAGGGCAAAGATATGAGAGGTAGTCGGATACCTCTTTCTCGCCTAAATCGTTGGGGTGCCGCTCATGGTTGAAATAGATATAACGCCGAATCCAAAGTAGATAGGTTTTCTCTGTCTTGTATGCCAATCCACGACTTCGGATCACTTCCCTGACTTTTCGCAAAAATGGGCTTTTCTCCTTGTCCAACGGCAACGGTATATCATCCATGACACGTTCACTTTTTAACTGTATTTAATAACAGTATACAAACCTATCGTTGTGATACCAGGAAATCTTCCCGCAGTTCAGCGGAAACGTACCACCTATCCTTCCAACCTCACCCAGGACACACTCAATATATCTTGATCTATCAGCAGGTTAAGCGTAGTGTTCTTTCTGGATATAAGAAATAGGCGGCAGGGAAATAGCTGACCACGTTCCGCATATTTCCTCACCGAGTTTTCTAACCGATTGAATTAACGGGATATCTGTCCTGCGGCCTAAGAGATAGGTCGCACCGGGAATATCTGCATCGTTCCGCAGAATAAACTGTTAAACGTATGGAAACATCATATGGCGTGTGAAAAAGATTGGATAGACATACTTTCTGCGTCACTGACTCCTATCATTGCAATCGCGGCGGTCAGAATAGCTGTGATGCAGTGGAAAATCAATCGCCATAGATTGAAGAATGAGCTATTCGATCGACGATATGAACAGTATGAAGCAGTAAAAAAGTTTCTAGGCTCAATAATGGGGGCTGGTAAAGCAACGGTCGAAGCACAAAGAGAATACCTAATAGGTACTTCAGGTATTGAATTTACATATTCAAAAGAATTAAGTGATTACCTGCATAAAAATGTATGGTGCCCAGCGATCGATCTAGAGTGCGCACAACCATCATTTGACGGCCTGCCTGCAGGTGAAGAGCGGTCACGTTTGGTGCACAAAGCTGGCGACCTTAAAAAGCAACTACATGTTGAAATGGGCAATGTTGATAATATCTTCAGGCCATACTTACACTTGGTGCACTGAAACGTTTAACAAATCGGTCAAGTTTACTCCGGGCCTACGGCCCTGCGCGGGACGTCTGGCTACGCCAGCGGCCCCTTACCTAAAACGTTAGGTGATCGAAATACAAATCATGAAGAAATTCATCAAACACACTGGGCTATTGTTGTTAACAGTCATTTTTGGAATTTCCGCATACTATGTGTATTCCATACAAGAAGCACGAAAATACACGCATGAAATCGTCTCTATAGACGTAGCAAAGTCTCAATAGAGACATCCAAATAGTTTAACAAATAGATTTGAAATTTCAAGCAACGACTTAAGCAAACGGCAAACAGAGATACTCATAAAAGTACAAGGCCCCGGATTTTATGACCATAATGGCATTGATCTGTCGACGCCCGGAGCCGGTCTAACGACAATTACACAAGCGATCGTAAAGAAATTGTATTTTGATAATTTCAAGCCAAGTATAGCGAAAATAAAGCAGCCTTTAATCGCAAGATTTGTTGTAAACGAACTGATACAAAAAGATGATCAATTAACTCTTTTTATCAATACAATGTATTTCGGCAATGTTGATGGAAAACCTATAATCGGTCTTGAATCTGCAGCAAATGAATACTATCACCAACCAACGAACAAATTGACTGAAGATCAATACATCTCCTTAATTGCCATGCTCGTAGAGCCAAAGACTTTTCATATTATTGAGCATCCTGAATGGAATTTGGATCGCACCAATAGAATTAAGGCTTTGATCGCTGGTGACTACAAACCACAGGGGCTTATGGATCAGTTTTATGGAGAATTGCCGCAAGAGGTAATAAGCGCAGGATTACCCCCAGCTTCCTATTTTGGTAAATCATCAGAAACTAGGAGTAATATAGAAAACGCGTCGAACAAGGCTAATGCTGCCGACGTAAAAAGCCGCGCGGCTGATTGGCGGCGTTAGGCGAGAACACATACGGGAGGCAACAATGGGAATATCGTTCACATGCTGTGGCCTTACATGCTGCGACAGCAACAAAAAAATCCTGGACGCAAGAGTCAAGCAAGATCAGATCGTCTCTATGTATGACAAAATTGCCCCCATTTATGATCTGTGGGGAAAGTTGGCGGAATCAAAAGCAAGAAATCGGGCAATAGCACTTGCCGAGATAAATGATGGCGATTCCATTTTGGAAGTTGCAGTTAGTACAGGTTTAGCGTTTTACGAAATAGTAAAAAGAAATCCAAACGGGGAAAACATTGGTGTTGATTTATCTACTGGAATGCTTAAAGAGGCCAAAAAGCGAGTAAGCCAATTGTCAGAGGCGAACTACTCTTTGAATGTAGGGTCTGCCTTCAATTTGGGCATTGACGATGAATCAATTGATACACTCGTCAATAACTACATGTTCGACCTCATTCCATTTGAGGATATGGACAAATTACTTCTGGAGTTCAGACGGGTTTTAAAAAAGGGTGGAAAATTAATTTTGGTTAATATGACAGAAGGTGAGCGCTTCGGAAGCAAGTTATATGACCTTGTTTATGATCTCTCGCCGAAAGCAATGGGAGGTTGTCGAGGGGTCAAAATGTCAGACCGGCTTCAGAAGAATGGTTTTGATGTTGAAGTAAGAGAGTATTACCAGCAAATGTTGTTTCCAAGTGAAGTCATTCTTGCTCGTAAATAGAATGCCTAACCAAGCCAATTCACTCGAATGGCGAGTAACAGAGCGACGATGGAGTGGCGCCTTTTTACCACTAGTAATTTCTGGCGTTAGTTCAATGAACAGCATTGATAAATGAGGTTTAAGTAATGCTAGATTTTGAAACATGGATAATTTTCCTAACGGCTTCAATCGCTTTGGCATTTGCACCTGGACCAGGAATGCTCTATGTGCTTTCTCGAACGATTTCGGGCGGGAAAACGGTGGGAGTTGCATCTACTCTTGGTGCAGCTAGCGGGGGACTGATTCACGTGATTGGGGCGGCGTTTGGCGTTTCTGCGCTATTAGCAACATCAGCACTTGCTTTCACAATCGTAAAGTACCTGGGTGCGGCGTTTCTCATCTACCTGGGAATAAAGATGATTTTCGCGGCATTTGGCGATAATGACCTTAAGCCAGATAGGCTCAGCATCGCAAAAAGGGAAGACATTAAGTCTGCGTACTATCAAGGAATAGTTTCGGAAGTTCTTAATCCTAAAACAGCGATTTTCTTTTTGGCGTTTATTCCACAATTCATACGCCCGTCGGAAGGGTTTGTTTTCGCACAATTCGTCTTGCTGGGTACTATAGTCGTTGTATTGAATACCATACCCGATTTTTTAATATCCTATTTCTCTCGACCTGTAGAAAGACTCTGGAAATCGAGTAGAAAATTCAGGGTTGGTCAGCAAACCACATCGGATATATGCCTTATCGGCCTGGGTGTTTATTTGGCCCTATCAGAGCCCAACAAAGAAATCCGCGCGAAAAGCACGTAATTTCTGCGTTTACGACGCGATAAATTGAACATGAAACAAGTTGTCGTTATTACAGGCGCAAGTAGAGGAATAGGTGCCGCTACTGCGAAGCTGCTCGGCAGTTTGGACTATTCCGTCTGCGTGAATTATCGAAAGAACGAACAAGCTGCTTCAGCGGTTGTTCAAGAAATCAAAGAACTCGGGGGCAATGCTATCGCCTTACAAGCCGATATTTCGGTCGAAGCTGATGTCGTGGGGTTATTTGAAAGCGCAGAATCCGAATTAGGCCCCATTACTGCGCTGGTAAACAACGCGGGAGTGTTGTTCGCGCAGACCACCGTTGCGAATCTGGACGCTGAGCGCATAAATACACTATTGCAGACCAACGTCACGGGCACCTTCATTTGTTGCAGAGAAGCCGTCAAGCGTATAGCGAAGTCGGCGGGCGGCAGTGGAGGCTCCATCGTGAATGTTTCATCGGTAGCTTCTAGAACTGGCTCTCCCTTTGAGTATGTCGATTACGCCGCTTCGAAGGGTGCTGTAGACACATTAACTCGCGGCTTATCTGTCGAGGTGGCTCAGGAAGGCATCAGGGTCAATTGTGTGCGGCCGGGCGCCATCGATACAGAGATGCACGCTGATGGTGGTGAGCCTGATCGCGTCCAGCGCGTGGCAGAAAAGCTACCGCTAAAGCGCGGCGGCAAACCCACAGAAGTCGCCAATGCTGTCGCATGGTTGCTTAGCGACGAGACATCGTACTGCACCGGCTCGTTTATCGACTTATCAGGCGGGTTGTGAGTCGCTGCCAGCCAATAGATCCAAGGGACACCCCCGTTTTGGCACGCTGAGTATATCCAATGACTTTCAAGAGATGCAGGTATCGATAAAGTGAAAATAGAGCCACTCATCGTCGTCGAGAATGTCGAAGCAAGCAGTCGCTTTTATCAGGAGCTCCTGGGCTGCGAAAGCGGCCATGGTGGCGATGAATACGAAATGCTCACGTACAAAGGCAGACTTTTGTTGCAGCTCCATCACCGAGACGCACATGACCACCCGGGAATGTGGGATGCTGAAGTACCGAACGGAAACGGGGTGATTTTGTGGTTTCGCACTAACGACTTCGAAGCATCCGTCTCGAAGGTGCGAAAACTATCGCCAGAAATCGTTACCGAACCGCACGTCAATCCAAGCGCACAACAACATGAGATCTGGTTCCGCGATCTTGACGGGTATTTGGTGGTGATATCTGACAACATGGGCGATGCCAGAAAGTAGTTTTTTAACTCGTTTTGTTTGTACCCGACCACCGCGGCCACTCGCCACAACAAAGGTAAGCGTATGGTGCCAATAGAAACATGGGTCGCCTACAGCGGGGCATGCGTGCTCATTATTCTTGCACCTGGGCCCGACAACATTCTTGCCATTAGCCGAGATATTAGTCAGGGACGGTTCGCCGCGCTTGTTTCCAGTGCCGGAGCCGGCCTCGGTCTATTGGTACACGTCGCGGCGGCTGTACTCGGCTTGGCAGTGGTTATTCAAACTTCTGCTGCCGCTTTTGGGGTGGTTAAGATCATTGGGGCCGGTTATCTCCTATGGCTCGGTATTAAGGCGATTCGCTCAAAAAACCTGGTGACATTCTCAACGCATGGTGAAGTCGCCATTCGTTCAGTATTCACCAGTGGCTTTCTGACCAATGTCTTGAACCCAAAACCGGCGCTATTCGTATTGGCGTTCGTTCCCCAATTCGTCTCACCGGCGTATGGATCGGTAACGGTTCAAATGGCTTTACTCGGCACTTGGCTCGCGTTGTTGGCGTTTGTGATTTTCGCCACGTTGGGGTCATTTTCCTCGGTGCTTACCCGCTGGCTGGAGAAGCATCCTCGAGCAACGCTCGGGGTGAACTATGGCACGGGTTTCACCTTCATCGCTGCAGGCGTATCGGTGGCGTTGCTTGAAAACAGAAAGTAGCGCTCGCTAGGCAAACAGGTCACCCACCGGAGAGACCGAGGCGTCTATGCGCGCGCGGTGCTCGGAACATCATCCTCATTGGACCGCTGGATCGAGCTTCGATACTCACACCGTCTTCCTTTCCGCATTTCTATTTGTCACCCCTATCGAGCGTGGCAGGCCCGCTGATTTCCACAAAAAGGGCACCGGCGTGGATCTGCTACTATCAAGTAATGACCCAGGCGTCATCACACCTGCCTCACGTGGCGGTATGTCTTCGAGGGATATTGCTCATTGTTCCCTCACTTTTCCTGGCAAGCTGCGCCACTCTTATCTCACCCACAGAAACGGGACGATCCGGCAGTTTAATCGCCTATTCCGACGGGACTGTAAAAGATGTCAACGCCGGACTAATGTGGGCGGCCAGCGACAGCGCGTTCGATATTGCGTTTAACGACGCCAAGCACTACTGCGAAAACTATCGGGGAGGCGGCTATTCCGACTGGCGCCTACCCACACTCGACGAGCTTTATGAATTGTATAAACAGGGTATTCGCCGGGTAGACGATGTACCAAGTCAGCTCATTACTATCCACTGGCGCACATGGGCATCGGAGCAAGTTTTTTACAAAGACAATCTCTTTAGCATCGGCGCCTTCTCATTCAAGATCGGCCGAAGACACTGGGTGAACCCCGCGGCCACGCTTGATCTGAGGGCACTACCGGTTCGTGATCTGTAGTCCGCGTGACCCGCAAGGTACGCACTCTCATCGGGTTATCGTCCGTTCACTGAACGACCCGCACGATCCTGCAAAAGGTCGGGTACCAGAAATCGGCGCTCCGGGCGCAACGCCGCTACTTCAGTTTTTCCAGATAGCCAATGATCTCTTTTCGCTCCTGCTCATCCGCCACATGGATGCTTTTCTTTGTGCCCGGCAGAAAGCTGCGGGGATTGGCTAAATACTTGTCCATCTCATCCGCGGTCCAGGTCCCGCCCTTCTTCAACAACGCCCCCGAATAGGTGAACCAGTGGCGGGCGCGTGCTTTCTCGGCACCCATGATGCCCCACAGCGTGGGAGCAACGGGAAGCCGCCGATCCGGCTTCAGGCTGTGGCAAACCGTACAGCGCCCCGCCGGACTTTCGTAGCCCCAGGGTTTTTCCGGGAAACGCGCGTTGTCACTCGCCAGCGCTGTACCTGGTATGGTGAGTGCGGCTATCACGCCTAGCGCCGATGCGGTGCGTGTAAACGCTCTATCTCTTGCGATCATCGTCTGCCTCCTCCGCCCGTAAGGGATAAGGCGAAGTATAGCTCCCACCCTTCGCTTATTCCGCCTCGGTGCGCGACCAGCGTCGGATAGCGCGAATCTCTTTGGCGGGGATACCTAACGACTCCAGAAAATCCTGATGGGCTTCGGGCGACATGGCCTCGAACTCATGGTGCCAGCGCCGCATACCGCTTTCGTCGAGTCCGGAGGCTTCGAGCAGTGCCACCCACTTTTTCTTGTTCAGCACGCGTGTGCGACGCTGAATCGTCTTGCTTTGCAGCAGTACGACGATCACCTGCTGCTGGTAGCGCAGACGACTGATCTCATCGTTGATATCCGCCAGGCGCTGTTCGAGTCGTGCCGCCAGCTTGCCCTGCTCCTCGTCCAGTAGGACGTCGATCTCCTTGAGAGGAATACCGGCGCTGCGGTAGCGTTGGATCGCCTCCATGCGCTGCGCGTCGGCATCCGTATAGAGTCGATAGCCGTTCGCACCGCGCTCCGACGGCGTCAACAATCCCTGAGCATCGTAGTAGAGCAGCGTGCTCCGGGAGAGTCCGAAGCGCTTGGCGAATTTTCCGATGGTGTACGTTGCCACTTGTCGGGCTCGCCCCCTCAGGCCAGACGGTTCCGTTCGCGATCGGCAAACTCCGCCGGGGAAAGCGTACGACCCGTCTCGAGATAGTGCGTCATAGAGTCCTCCCAAAAACGCATGCGCTCGTTGAAAGCCGCTTCGGTAATCGCCTCAATGAACGCATCGCCCGGTTCGCTGAGACTGGTATGCGTGTATCGGATGTGGACTCGGCTTTGGTTCGCGGCGTCCGCCTCGACCCGAACCTTCAACGTCGTGGCGGCGAGGCCTGTGGTAATCCGTGCGCAGTGGACTTCATGGTTCTCGGGGTCGTGATGGGTCACGATCCAAACCGTCTCCGCATCGCCCTCCCGGGTTGTAAACACCGCCTGCTTTTCCGCATAGCCGGATTCCGAATAGACCATGCGGTAGTCCCACCCTGCCAGCCATGCCTTCTCTTGCACGGGGCAGAGCAGGACGAAGATCTCATCGGCGCTCGCCGGTATGTTTTGGGTGTATTCGCGCACGATGCGCGGTGCCTTCGCACGATTGGGTTCAACGCTCTGCATCTCTCTCCCCTTCATGATGGTAGCAGTGGACAGGGGCGGCAGACTAAAGTGTAAAGCTATAGACAGGTCAAGACGCAACGGGTGGCGCGTATTTATCCAGCTCCGCGAATCCGGCATGCTGGTAACCGCTGAGCTCGATGTCGCCAATCCAGCGCTCTTCACTGCTCGCGGCAACGATACGTCGCAAGGGGAGGTCCGCATTGTTGGGGTTGAGTGCCGTCACCACGGCGTTGGGAAGCTCCCACTCGAAAGCGACGCGGCACGAGAGTAACGGTACGGCGGCCTCGACCACGCGCCGGAATCGCTCACACGCCGGCGGTGGCGCACCCCCTAACCCTCTGCTCAAGGCGCGGTACAGAATAGTCGCCCCGACGTTGTGCATCAGCCCCGCCAGATAGGCGTTAAACTGATCGGCATTTAGGGCTCGCGACAGCACTCCGCTGACCACGGCGCACTTGCTGGACTGCTCCCACAATCGTGGTGCCACGGTTTGACTGTAAAAACCGGGATCGAACTGAATCACGGGTTGCAGCGCAATACGCGCGATCGTTTCACGAACCCCGCCATCCCCGAGGACGACGATCGCGTGATCGATACTGGTGATCTTGTTGCGCGTCCGATAATAGGGGCTGTTGGCAACCCGCAGCACCTCGGCAACGGCCTGCTTTCCCTCGCCGAGACTCTGCATCAACCGGGGTAACAGCTCGGGTATGCGCGGGACCTGTTTGGCCAACGATTCGGAGTTGCAAATCGTCTCGCCCAACGCCTGCAAAGCATCGATTTCGAGTTTGATCAGATCGCGATCGCTGATCTCCTCCTCGCCGACCAACAGCGCAAAAAAGTCTCGATCCAGGTTTCCCGATTCGCCTTCGCCCGTCTCGACCAGCCCATCGTCGGCAAGCGTCTGTTCAGCCGCGGATGCGACCTCCCGGCGAGAGGGTGCGGCACTCTTTTTCTCTTTTTTCGATCTTCTTCGCAGCCAACCCAACATGCCTTGTCGATCTTTCTCGTCGCACGGTGATGCGGTCACCATTACGCCACTGTTTCCGCTTTGTCAAAACATTGAGCCACGAGGTCAAGTAAAAGGTGCCCGATGCCGATATACGGTGAACTGCAACAGTGGTTGCGAACCCCTGAGGATCTACGCTGTATGAACCCCAAAGTCCTTGTCGTCGTCGACGCCAACTTTACCCGCGATCTGATCAAGAAATCGGTGCGCAGCAGGTTTCCGCATTTTCAGATCGAGGAGGCGGCCAACGGTAAACAGGCGCAGGGGAAGCTGGAACGGGGTAAATACGATCTGATTCTTTGCGACTGGGAGATGCCGGAGATGGCCGGCGACGAACTGCTGAGTTGGATTCGCGGTGAAGAGAAACTCAAGGAGCTTCCTTTCATCATGATCACCAGCCGCGGCGATAAGGAGAACGTGGTCGAGGCGATCAAGCTCGGGGTAAGCAACTACGTCGCCAAGCCATTCACCACGGATAAGTTGGTGGACGCGATTGTCAAGGTGCTTAAAAAGCACCTGCCCGCCTCCGCACTGGTGCCACCGCAAGGGTCTCGTCCGCAGGCCATCGGTAACGAGTCCGCGAACGTGCTGCTCGGCGCACAGCAGTCAAAGAGCATGGGGCTCTCCGGCGACCTTCCCATTGCAGAAAATTTGGATCAGAGCGGTCCCGCGAAACAACCCGCCACCCATGTCAAAGTCGCGAAAAAGCTGCTCGCACAGATACGATTTGGCGACTCAACGGTTCGTTGCCTGGTGCGCGAGGTGGGCCTGCAGGAGGTCACCGTGGTGGTGAAACGCGATGCCGACATCCCGGCCATTCTCGATCTGGCGGTATTCGACTTTGAGAACGTGGACGGCAGCGGAGCTTCGCGCATCAACGGATTCGTTCACCGCCTGGAAGCACGCGATCCCTCCCAGGAGTCGGAGTTCATCAATATCACGTTCCGTTTCGTCGACGATGATGAGGAGAAACGCAAACACATCACCGACTACGTACGGGCCGCCGCGTCCTAGCGCTTAGCCCCGCAACCGTTTTGCTGCACCGGGGGACAGGCCACCGTTCCGTATGAGCAGAACACACAGCAGTCACCCGGCTTCGGCTTCAACCGCTCGCCGCAACCCCGACACTCGTAGAAGTAGATACAGGCATCGGTCGGCATGACCTCATCGCGGGCGAAACCGCAGTGCGGGCAGGTGATGCGCGAGCGCGTTTGCACCGAATCGGTCATGCGCGGATAAAGCGCCTGACCGTCGCATCGCGTCGCAACTCGTCCAGCTCTTCCGGCGTCGGAAGCTGGGGTCGATCGCGATCGCGGTTCACCAGGCAGAGAAAACCCAGAGGCTCACCCCGCGTGGCTCGAAACTGATGCCAGCTCATGGGTGGGATAGAGACCATGTCACGGTGCGCAACCGCCACCACCCGATGATCCAACAACACCTCGCCGCTACCGCGCAGGATCATCACCCCATGGGCATGCTGGTGGCGCTCGAGGGTGGAGTACCCCCCGGGCGCGATCTCGAAATAGCGCAGTTGCGACTGGAGTCCAAGCTCCTCGCCGAAGAGAATCTGACGGGTTATCGCCTTGGAGTGATCGCCCTCCTCTTTATAGGCAAGGCGCTCCACCTCTTCCCAGCGATGGTCCTGAAAGCGACGCACCGTCATCGGACACGAACCGTGATCATCATCACTCCACTCTAGCGTTCGCCCCTGTCCCGCTCAAGCCAAGCGATTCGGTTAAACCGCCCGAGAACTTGCAGTTAAGCCCCGAATCATCTACGGTTATTAGCAGCCAAAACCCTAACCGGGTTGCGTTCGACAAAACGGGTTGAGTAGACCATCAGGCGCCGACCCTCTATCGCAACCGTGAATGGGGGGATGGGACACCCTGATCGTCAGCGCAAGACTCCGCTCATCGCGGGTTAAAGAGCGCAACTAGGTTAGGGTGTTGGTGATGTAGTGGGTACTCCCTTTGCTAACCAATGAGGAGGATATCAATGAGTTCTCGTCAAATCTGGTGTTTGGATATTGATCCAGCTGCTACCTGATTGCCCGTCGTCACCTCGATTCCATCTTTAAACTTCACTCCCGTTATCACCTTGGCCAGGTAGTTAAATCCCCTCTGCTTGCGCCAGGTTTTCTCTGCACATGCTGATAATTTGAACATCATGTGCAGCATGCCATCACGGGTTAGGCATCCTTTTGATCGCTTCGTCCGGTGGCGTATCGTGCCAAAGGTCGATTCGATC
>Ga0209260_10000234_pt1 | contig 34876 bp, 35 predicted proteins | sample WorMetTypGCAVOLI_FD_187421 | JGI IMG/M metagenome (GOLD analysis project Ga0209260, IMG submission 187421) | Marine gutless worms symbiont microbial communities from Max Planck institute for Marine Microbiology, Germany - Olavius algarvensis... ...
CGCGATACCAGGCGTCTTGATCGGGGAAGCGTTGAAAGACGGTTAGCAGGTTCATGGCGTTTCCTCTCAACTTGAGAGCATTGTGCACCCGTCAAGCGAAAATGTTAACCCATAACTTGTCATTCCGTCTGCCTATAACTCTCTCACCGCTGTGTGGCCAGACCTCACCCTTCAAGCCGCTACGATTACAGATTACGACATTCGTCAAGAACAACTCAGCATGCTTTAAAAAGAAAGGCTTTTTACCATGGCTAAATCAACGAGGCAGTGCGTTTTCGAAGGAATGGAGCTCTTGCCAGAAGGCCTGAAGCCTTTTGTAGAGAAAAGGCTTGAGACATCCTTAAAGGGTCATTGGCAAATCGATGTAGTCGAAAAATACAAGGGGTTACGTCCAAATAAAGACGGTTCTGTTAATTGGGACCAGCAATCACTGTTAAAGGTCATGGAGATATTCTGGAACGATGCGTTCCGGGATGTTTTGGGACGTACCGAGCGCTCTTTGGTTTCTGAGTTGATTGATGCACGAAACAAGGTTGCCCACCATGAGAAGTTCTCTTACGGTGACGCGGAACGGGCGCTCGACAGTATCCGACGCCTCCTGGTCGCCGTCAGTGCAGCTGACGCAGCGGATAAGGTTGGCGCCATGCGGGACGAGGTACTGCGCACAAAGTTTCGAGAGCTTGCACGGACAGAAGAACGTAGAAAAACGCAGAAGTTTGATATTTCGATTGAAACCGTCGCCGGCCTCCTATCCTGACGAGAAGTCGTTACACCACACGACGACGTAGCAACCGGAGAATTTCAGCAGGCGGAGTTTGCTGCGGATCTTGCGAAGGTACGTAACGGCAGCGTTCCCTCGGAATACTCGGACCCCGTTGAGTTTTACTCTCGCACGTACCTGACGGATGGTCTGAGCGTGATGCTTACCCACGCTGCGAAACGCCTGTCTGGAAAAGGCGGCGACCCGGTCGTAGAACTTCAGACAAACTTCGGCGGTGGTAAGACACACTCCCTACTCGCTCTGTATCACATGGTTGCTGAGAAGAACGCGAAGGATCTACCCGGTCTGGATCAGCTCCTGGGTAAGGAAGGTCTAACTGTCCCTAACAACGTTAACCGCGCTGTTTTGGTAGGAACATCCCGTGGTCCGCAAGACGTCATTCATACGGATGACGGGCTTACGATCCGCACAACGTGGGGGGAAATGGCGTGGCACCTGGGTGGTGCGGACGGATACAACCCCGTTAAGGATTGTGACGAGAAAGGCGTCGCACCGGGCTCAGAACTTTTAGAAGAATTGTTTAAGACCTACAGTCCTTGCCTGATCCTAATCGATGAATGGGTGGCCTACCTGCGACAGGTCTACAAAGTAGAGGGCCTACCTTCCGGAACCTTTGACGCAAACTTGAGTTTTGTGCAATCGCTGACGGAAGCGGTCAAAGCATGCCCCGCTACGCTTCTCGTCGCTTCCCTTCCCGCCTCCCAGGAAGTGGGCAATGAAGGTGGACAGGAGGCTCTCGCTCGGCTCAAGCAGACCTTCAGCCGCATAGAGTCTTCCTGGTTGCCTGCGACGCAGGAAGAAAGCTATGAGATTGTTCGGCGTCGGTTATTTCAGGAAATTTCGGGAGAAAAAGCGCAACGCCGCGACAACTCGATCAAACAGTTCGTGAAACTCTACAGGGAGAACAAAGACTCCTTTCCTCAAGGGTGCGAGAACGAAGATTATCGCCGAAAGCTGGAAAAAGCCTACCCCATTCATCCGGAGCTTTTCGATCAGCTTTATGTGACCTGGGGGTCAATCGAGAAGTTTCAGAGAACCCGTGGCGTTCTGCGCTTCATGGCGCAAGTAGTTCACCAACTGTGGATGGCCAATGATCCATCGATCATGATCATGCTCGGTAGTGTTCCTGCCAGCTCTCCACGTGTTGAGCCTGAACTCAGCAAGTATCTCTCCCAAAGCTGGTGCGCGATCATCGCTGGCGATGTCGATGGAACCCAGTCCATCCCATACCTTATCGACCAAGGTGCTCCGAACCTTAATCGCTACTCCGCTACGCGGCGCGTGGCACGCGCTTTGTTCATGGGATCGGCGCCCATCTCTGACAGCAAGAACAAGGGGTTAGACGACAAGCAAATAAACCTCGGCGTCGTACAGCCGGGCGAAAAACCAAACATCTTCGGAGACACGCTACGACGGCTTGCCAACCAGGCGAAGTTCCTGCACAGCGATCTCGGCAGGTACTGGTACTCGACCACACCGAGCCTAAATCGCTTGCAACGGAAAAAGCGGGGCAAATCGAAGAGGAAATGGTTTTAGTCACAGTAGACCAGCATCTCGTGAAATACGTTAATGGCCTAGCGGATCGGGGAGCTTTTGATTCCGTGCACTGCGCCCCAAATTCGCCGGCCGATATACCTGACGAGGCCGGAGGGGTGCGCGCCGTAGTGCTGGGTATCAAACACGTTCACGCGAGTGGACGAGATGCTTCCGATGCCATGTCGGAGGCTAAAGACATCCTTCTTCAACGCGGTTCTGCCCCACGCGTATATCGAAACACTTTACTCTTTATCGCAGCCGATGCCAGACAACTGGATAACCTCAAGCAAGCCGTCCGTTTCTCTCTAGCATGGGCCTCGATCGTCGCTGAAACAGATCGCCTTGATCTCACCCAAAGTGACGCTGCACGCGCAAGACCCTCAACGAGGATCTTCCAAAGCGCAAGGTTAATGTATCTCGAAGCCGCCACAGGCTCTCAAGAACTCAATAAACTCATGCAGATGTTCGCGCGTCACCCAGTATGGTGAGTGCGAATTTGGAGTTCCCAGCTCAACAAAGCAACCATGATCATCAACCCGCACAGTTTCCGTCTCGTAAGTAAACTTCTCTCCGTCCCAGGAAATCAGGAACTGATAGAGACGATCTGACAGCTTATTGCACTCGGCTTGAACCGAGAGCCCATCGCAGCTGTTATACGTCCAGCTTGCCGGAACCTCATAGCCTGAGAGCTCCATCGCATAACAAATTGCTCTCCATTGCCAGATATTGGCGCGAAAGTAATTACCATTGTTTCCAAATACATCCATACCCATTGTAGGAATCCTTTCCTTGTTTGTTGCCCTTAAGAGCGCGGAGGCGACCTACTGGCCGCTCTCCTGATCTTGGGTCGGGAAGACGTAGAAGCCGCCCTCGATGATTTGTGTGCCGTAGGGCTTGATGTAGAGGCTGCCATCCCCCCTATCCCAGGCCACATCCAGTGTTTTGAATTCCACGTGGCGGCCGCGACCGATTTTCTTGCGAACGATATGGGTTGGACGGCTGTTTTTGTTCTCTGCTGGTGCGCTTTGTGTTTGGTCTTGTGTTTGCGTAGCCATTTTCTTGCTCCTTAGTTGAAGGTTGTTACAGGGCCGGACCATTCCAGCCTTGTGTCTAGCGGTCCGCAGACAGGAGCAAGGGCGGGGCCAAAAAGTTTTGTGGGTGACTACGTAGAAAGTCCGCGTGATGCCTTCAGGCGAGCGCCTGGACTTTCTCGTAGGAAAAACTTTTTGATGCCGACCGCCTATCTGCTAGCGTGACACTTAAAAGACTGATGAATGTGTGTATCGGCCCGATGGCCTTCTACCGAGTGGAGCAAATGACACAAAAAGCAAGACGAAAACCGGCACCACCAGAACAAGCTAGCAACCAAAACCCGCTCTCAGCAAGGCTTATCACGTGGCCATTAACGGAAAATTAAACGATCATGGGTTGTAATGGAGGAGTGGCAGGTTGTTTTCTTAAGCCAGCACACACCAAGTCATTTGCGCGCTGTTTCTTCCTGCGCAGATCAGGCAGGCCATTGCCCTGCTCTATTCAACGGACAACGAGATTATGAAAGACGAGATCAAAAGCATTAAGGCTGACTTCAAAGCGCAGGTAACGGCTGCGCTCATGATCCAGTCGAATGCTTTGATACTGATTAAGCTGGCGGCGAAGCTGTGCGGTATCTCTCGGTCAGAGATTTACAAGCGCATTCGGGAAGAATCATTTCCGAAGCCGATCCGAATTTCCGGCAGGACACGCAGAAAGGCTTTTTACCTTCAAGACATACATAACTGGATACGAAACCCGCAAAGCTACAGATGGAGTGACTAGATGGAAATATCTTCAGGCAATGACCAAGAACGTATCTGATACAGACCTAAAAGAAGCCTATATCCGTGCAGCGAAGATCCTGGCCTTGCACGGAGAGACATATTTGCCGATCTTCCAGCGGCTCGAACAAGAATTCAACAAGAGAAAAGAAGAAGCTGAAATTTTGGATAGAGCTATTGAGATCGCATTGTCTGTGGATACTTCGTAAGTAATCTCCTCGAAAAGTGGGACACAAATTGGGACACATTTTTTGTTTATTCAAAACCACCCCACCATTAACACACTGTAATAACTTAATTATTTCTGCTGAATTTTTTCGTTCCAGTCCCGCCGGGGACGCCACTTCCCTTTACATATTTTTAACCAATTTCCTGATAACATATTGGAATAACACAATTCCGGTCATTTCTTGACCATGCCTCCGTTCTTCTTTATCTAAAAGTGGGACACAAATTGGGATACATGGATGACAGATTACCTATTTCTACGAAGAGATATTTACTACTATCGGAGACGTGTACCTAAACACGTTTCCCCTTATGACGAGCGCGAGTACGTCAAACTGTCTCTTGGAACCAGAGACCGGAAAGAAGCTGTTCGAAAAGCCGCAGTCTACAATGATTATATTGAGGACTATTGGCGCAGTTTAAATCAACCACTATGGACTGAAAGTCCATAGTGGTTGATTGATGCTATTAGCAACAAGCCTCTCGCTGATGTGTCGCGGAGCGACATCCTTAAGTATCGCCAATGGTGGATGCGACGGATGGAAACTGAGCAGATTGTTGCTGCAACTGTCAATAAGAACCTGATGTACTTGCGGGATATGCTACAAACCGTAGGAATCGCCTATGAGATTGAAACGGACTTTGACGTGCTCTTTTCGAAAATCCGTCTCAAGGAACTAGAGTAATTAAGACCGCCTTTTGAGGCATCTTATGTGCAGGAAGTTTTTCTTTCGTCCAACAAGCTGAACGGCCTGAATGCAGAGGCGCGATTACTTGTTTTTGCGATGGCCGATACTGGGGCGCGGGAATCTGAGCTAATCGGATTGTAGGAAGACGACATATTTCTGGACGAGGATATTCCTCAACATCTGGATCAGGCCGAGGAAAAACCATTCCCTCAAGACAGCGACATCGGAACACAAGATCCCTCTTGTCGGTGCCTCTCTTTACGCATTCCAACAACTACCGGCTGGTTTCATGCATTACCGTAACGCCGACACCGTTTCCAGCACCATCAACAAGTACTTCCGCGAAAACGATCTCAAGCCGACGCCACAACATTCCTTTGTATTCCTTACGTCACACGTTCAAGGACCGGCTTCGAGACGCCGAAGCGCCAGGAGAGATTATAGACGAACTGATGGGGCATAAAAAAAGCGGCCCAAAGTATGGACGGGGCCATATACTGGAGCGAAAGTATGAATGGCTAAAGAAAATTGAATTTTCCTTATAGGTAGACGTACCGGCATAAATGGCTTGTTGCTCTATGTGTCGTATATTAATAAACAAGCTCTGAGATTCTGAGCTAATAGATTGGTGCTTGTGGCATTGGCATGCACAAATTCAAGATAGGAGCGCGTGCTACCTGTTAACACCTTCCGGAAACCACTCCTTGTACGCTTCCTGGAATACAGAGTAGCTCACATCAAACTTTGGAACTCCCTTCAAATCAAGGTTGGTGCCCAACAGATGCCTGCTTTATGATCCATTTCATATCTCTAAAAAGGCGGTCTCTGTACCCTTCAGGTGATCGCCATGGAAACCGATAGATCCGCCGCCATAGGTCAATATCTCGCAACCCAACATCCTTCTTTCCTGCCACCCAATTCGCCTCGGCGATATAGTCAATTCCAAACTTCCAGAATTCCTTGATTCCCGCTGGATCATAGATCCGCGAAAACTTTGTAGATGCAAAATCAAATATTACGAGCTGGCTCAGGGGGTCAATATCAAGCCAGGCATATTCACGCAAAGCCCGCTCGAACCAAGGCGTCATATGCGGTACATCGTCGAAGTGCTGTGAGCCATTCTTGTTCGGCCTGATCCTGTATTTACCGACTTCCTGGTCGTCCTCGCCTTCACCAGAAGGATCAGCGCGTAGCGCGCGAAAAATTCGCTCTTGGATAGGGTACGGAGGAATGCCGACCAACAAAGGCATAAGCGCACCGCCATACATTTCAGGGTACTGGAGCCCCCCGCGCACAAACATGGTCTGGATTTCGCGGTACTTGATCCGGATGGTCTTCTCGCTGATCTGCTTTTTCTTGCGCCAGGGCGATAGCTCCTGCCAGGCTTCCGCGACGCTCAAGTCCCTCACGAAGCAGTCGAGAATTTTTTCTATGCGGTAGTCGGAGAGCTTGGAGAATTTCCGACTTGGGTTCTTCCAGGCGGTACGGTCTTCCCGAAAGTCTCTATACCATTGTTTTGGTCCTTTCCGTGGACTCATGCGACAAATATCAGTTGCGCGGATGGGTATGGACCGCGCTGCGTGCTGGTGCCTACTCTACTCACCCTCAACGTCTTTGTGCTCGCTGCTTGTTCCGACAATAACGCTGACGCACTGCAAACACACCGGCAACTTGCCAATGTGTTTGTATTCATTGCTTCAATAACTTTAGTGCGCGAAGCGCATCATAGTTGAAACTATGGACGTTAAGTCCCTTCACTTTCAGTCCGTGGCTTGTCCACGGATGAGGACGTTAGTCCTCCAGACTATGGACTTTCAGTCCATAGTGGTTGATTCTCTTTGAGTAAGGCGCGGCAAAAGAAACATGATTTAAGTTCACCAACATTTGTGTATTCACTCAAAAAAAAGCCTGTGAGGTCGAGGGTACATGTGGAACACAAGAAATGGTGCTCACCGAGAAACGTGATCTGCTTAGTCTCTTCCCTTTTCTTGCGACAACGGCAGCAGTGATTATTACAAGGTAAACGCTCTGGATGCTGAGAAAGGATGCCGTAGATCTCTATGCCTAGGCACCTATCACAGATCCGGTAATTTTGACGGACCGTGAGTGTGCCACCCTTATCCTGAAAGCAGAGCAGACATTCCTTTCTGGCTACAGGGCCATAGCACTTATCCAGACGTTGGAGCTTATGGGACTTCCACCACAGGCAATCATCACAAATCGCTTACCGTCATTCTCTCCATAGTAAAGCTTGCGCACCTTCCGATACCCGTCCGGGAAGTATGCGCGTTCGCTCTGGCCACAAAAACTGCATATGTCGGTCCGCTTCTCAACTAGCGGCTTCTTGCTTTGGGCTCTTGCGCGGCCTTGGGGATTTAGCTTGCCCTTCCAGCGCGAAAAGGCGCTCGGATCGAGATTGTTGCGTGCGCAGTACTCTAACTGCGTGTGGTTTATGCGCGCCCAGCAGTTGATGTGGTGCTGCCAGAAGGCCCGCTTCTGAGTGCCTTTGTGGCGAGGGTTTCGCGTCGTCATGCGGTACTTGCGAGAACGCTGCGCAAAACAGGCTCCTTGGAACCAATATTTTTTCTCAAAAAATTGAGAATTCTTGTCGTTTTCGTCTTCACGAAGCACGTTAAAACAGGTAGTTATGCAATTTCTGCAAATTTTAGCAGTTTTTCTTCTTCCACTGAATTTTTGAGGCCGCGTTGACGGCTACTATCATCTCTTCAACCCCTAACGATTCTTCTCCAAGAGAAATGACTTTAAGGACAACCGCGTCCGAAGGTCATTTCCGAGGAACTACAGGAGAATCGTTAACTGTCTGTTCTCAAGACACTTTCACTCGAAATCCGCTTCGATCCGGCGGCCTCGCCGGTTGATCCCATCTCGCTGACTGCCGTAAGCACGCGCTGCCGGATCGCTCGGTCCTGCGAAAACCCGTTTTGCCGCAAGCACGGCTGCACGGGCTTCAGCCCTGCTGGCGTTTCCGCCCGTGCGCCTGGTTTGCCTGTAAGCTCTGCGTCGCTGCCTATCCCTCACCCCACAACCCCGTCCTTCATATAGGAGTACCAAGCCATGTCCGTTTCAAAAGAGGAGTTCTCGACCTGGGAGCCGCCGACCGGCGGCTACGCGCTTGCCCTTGTCCCCTTTCGAGAAGCTTGGCCTTCTCGCCAAAGGGGGCGCGGCACTGGTCGCCGAAGGTTTCAACGCCATCCTTCACACGGCCAGCTATTCCTTAGTGAATCCCGTCGGGAGCGATGTCTCCCTAGTCGACGAGCTTGGCCTGCCGCCATGGGGATTCATCCAGGATATGACGGTGGGCGCGCTGCTGAACTTCTCCCTTGGCATCGCAGCTGTCGCAACGCCGGTTGTCCTGTTCAGCGCTTCGCTTACGAACCACGAGCAGATTTTCGGCGATCCTAAGGGCTATTTTCGCTCTGGACTGACCAAGTTGGTCACGGTTCTTCTCGGCGTTTTATATGCCTTCGTGATCGTGACTGAGTTCATGGCGCTGTACTTGCGCGTAGTCGCCGCAAGCACCCCCTCTCCTATCGTTGATGCCCTGGCTGAACCAACAGGCTTCTGGCCAATGCTGTTTTTAAGTGTGGCCGTGATCCTGGTGAATGCCGCTCTGGGGCTTGGAACCGCGCATGTTCTGAAGTCCGTTCGGGCTGCCTTTAAAAGGGAGTAAGAAGCCATGAAGACCTTTATTCAGATGTCACTGCTGGCTTTTGCGCTGGCCAGCCCGCTGGCAGGCGCAAAGCAACCGGAGCTGGCCATAGCTGATCATGGACGACTCAGGCGTGCTAATCGAGGCGGAGCAAGCATCTCACTACAAGATGGCCATCCTTGCCTATCTGAAGCGGTTAGCGCGCAGACGTACCGAGGCCCATGCGCAAATAGACCTGATTTCCACCAGCTATGGGCGAACGGTCTGGTCAGGCACGCCACTTGAACTTCGCCGCCACCCCGCCAGGGCGCAGGATCTGGTCGAGAAGACCCGCTCAGAGCCGACGCGGTGCAACAACCTGCCTGGAGCGTTCGATGAGTTAAAACGCAACCTCGCCGCGCTGGAGCGTCAAGGCACGAGCGAGATCCACGTCCTGATTTTCAGCTCGCTGGTACATACGCCGAGGCCGTGCGCAGATCTTAAGACCCTGGCGCTGCCCCAGCTCCCGCCTGAGAACAGCGATATCAATGGGGCGCTAACCGCTTCCGAGGGTGTGCGCTCGATATCGATTTTCTGGGTCAGCCCGCATCGACGCCGCGTCTACGAAGAGCACTTTGCCAAGACCTTTGCCTGGGCAGATGCCAACAGCGTGCATTTTGATCTCTTCGATGAGGTGCGCACCAAAAACAAGTTGCGAGAGGGGTTTGCACCGCTGGAGGTGCGCCGATGAAAAAATCACTTATTGCTCTCAGCATCGCGGCCATCCTGACTACGCCCGCTCTGGCGTTTCAGATATCGACACCGGAAGCGGATATGCGGACCGCGCCGCTCCAGATCACCGATCCGGACGGCGATGTGGCAACACTCGGCAAGGTCGATCTCTTCATTGATCTTGCCGCCAGTCATGATGACCTTGAAGCCCTCAAAGTGAGGCGCGCGGGGCTGACCTTACCAGACGGGCGTCCATACACCGCATACGGCGTACACAAATACCATCGGCTCATAGTGATCGCGGCCGGTCCTGTGCGGCGCGTTAGCGTTTCTTCGGTCAAGCGGAAGGGCGAGGACCGCGAAACGCTAGTGCTGTTCCACGGTGAGAACGGAACGATCGTTGCCCCAAAGCCTGAGGATGTGGCAGTGTTCGATATGGATTTTAAGCGGCTTCCATTCACCTACTGGCCGCTCGCACCACCGGGCTCGACCACCATACCCGTTAACGTCCTGGTCGACGTTTCGATCTCAATGGCTACGCATACGCAAGCGGTTTGGAATGCGACGCAGTATTTCCTTGTCGCCTTGCCCAGATTCGCCCAGTGCAAGATCACGCTATTCAACAGCACATTAAGGCCCATCACCAAAAACAGATCAACCTGTATAGACACGTACCGCGCCATCTTCCATACACCAATGCAGGCAAGCGGTTCCACGGCCCTATTCAAAGCCCTGGAGACAGGCTTTGAGAAGGACACAACGCCTGATGGCACGCCGATCATAACGGTGGCGCTCACCGACGGCGTGAACACGGTCCCTTACGAGGGCGGTCTGGAAACCCTTAAGGCAAAGAAGGATGAGGCAGGCGGCAAGCTCTTTGTCTTCTGGTTGGGCGGCTATCAGCGCGGCTATTTGGAAGACCTGCCAGACTTGGAGTTCATCTCGAAACAAAATGTAAGCGACGAACTGAGGCGTTTCTTCCGCTCCCTTGGGTACTCAATCTCGGGGCTGCAATCCCTGCTGGTGAGTAAAGGGTAGCGCTGCCATGAGCATCCCAGCCCGTCGCCCGCAATCTCCGTTTACGGCCCCGCTTGTGGCCTGCGCCCTCCTTTATGGCGGGTGGTATGTCACGGAAAGCTACATGCAATGGTATGCATGGGGGCTGGGGGCGATGGGTCTGGGCTTTGCTGTTCTAATCAAAGCCCTGCTGCTCTTTATCGGTTCATCCTTCCACACGGCGCAGCAAATCGACATGCTGCGTGAAAGCCGCAAGCTCTCATATGCGTTTGGCCATGCGCGCCTTGCGCTCAAGGACGATCCCTTCGTTAAAGCCCTCGCGGCCAACCGGCGCGGCATATTCCTGGGCGCCATCGAAGGCTTGCCGCTCTTTTATGACCCTTTCGCGCCCAAGAACGGGCACATGCTTTGTTATGCGCCGTCCCGCACCGGCAAGACGACCAGCTTTGTGATCCCAGCCCTTCTGTTCTGGTTTAGCGGAAGTGTGGTGGTCACAGATACCAAAGTAGAACTCACCGATAAATCAGTAGCGCACCGCAGGGCCATGGGAGGGCGCGTTTTGCTGCTCGACCCCCTTGGCGCGAGCGGGCTTCCATGCGCGCGCTTCAACCCGCTACGGGTACTGGTGGATGACATCCTCAAAAACCAGGGCAAGGGGCTGTCGACGCTCTCGCGCATGATTGCCTATCAGCTCATTGTCGAGCCTGCCCGCGATGTTGGCGATGGCCGGTTCTTTAGAAGCGGGGCGCGGCGCCTGCTCATCACCTTCCTTTTATACATGGCCGCCTTTACGCCAGGGGAGTGCTCGCTCCCCACTTTGCGGCGGCATATCTGGAGTTCTTCCGAAGATAAATTCGCCGTCACACAGAAGACGCGCGGCGCGTCGTGGTTTGCCGGGCTATTGCAGGATTACGGCAACATGCTCGCAGACCTTCTGGACCCGCAATACATCAAGACCTATGGCGCGTTTCGGGGTAACGCCATGGAGGCGTTAGAGATTTATGACGCGCATTCGGATTTGGGGCGTTCCATGCAGGAAAGCGATTTTGCTCTTCCTGACATCCTGGATGGCAAGACCACGCTCTACATCATCTTACCGGAATCGAAGTTAAAGACCCATGGCAGCTGGCAAGGGCTGATCGTTACCCTGCTGTTCGAGGCGATTGCTTCGGCCAAGAAGAGTTCGCGCGTCCTGATGACGCTCGAAGAGATGGGCAATCTCGGGCGCATTCCGAACATCAAGAAGGCCCTCTCGCTCCTGCCGGGCAAGGGCGTGCGCTGCGCCATGGTCTTCCAGAGCAGGAAGCAGCCAGTAGAGATCTACGGGCCTGAGATCACGCACATCATCGAGGAGCAATCAAGCTGCCTGCAAGCCTGGTCGATCCGGAGTTTGGATGACCGCAAGGCTTGGAGCGCGCGCATTGGCACCACCACCAAGAAAGCGCGCTCCTTAAGCCGTGATCCGCACGATACGCATGCGCCCTGGCGCCTGAGCGTGAATGAGCGCGCGGCCGCCGTGCTCTCGGATGATGAGATCAGTCGGCTCCCTGGCGATAAGCAGCTCATCGCCATTGATGGTCAGCCGGTGATCCTCGCGACCAAGGTGTCGTATTTTAGCGTGCCGTCCTGGAAGCGTCTTGCCGCCCCGTCTGGGGTGCAGCAAAACAGGAGGGCTGGATGAGCATTGCCTGGCTACTCCCGCGCACACAACATCCCCGCAAAACGTTGCTGAGAAAGGGATTTGGGCTCGCACGTTTACCAATTCTTAAGTCCTGGAGGAGCACAAGAGAGGAAGGGCTTGACATCCAAGCCCTTCTTGGCCATGAGCTGAAGTGCCACTTCAGCTCAAGCGGCCACGCACACACACATGCGCGACTTTTTGTAAAGCGGGGACACTGGCTTGTCCTCGCTTTTGCTTTTTGCGGGTGTTGAGTGCGCAAGATAAGCGAAACCAAGCATCCCTTCCCCTTGAAGGGCTCGCCTTCGGAGAGTCATACTCCTGAAGCAGGCTTGCTCGCCCTCGTAAAATTCTTGGCCCACCGCGCCGCCGAAGAAGACTTCGCGAAAATCTGCCGCGACCAGGAGACAGCTCCAAAGGATAGGTAAAGAAATGAGCCTTAAACGCGCCGCCACCTATGCTCGCTACAGCTCGGATCTTCAGCAGCGTACATCGATCGAAGATCAGCTGCGTCTGTGTGAACTCCGGGCTGCCCAGGAGGGGTGGACAGTGGCTCAAATCTATACAGATGCCGCGATCTCCGGAGCCTCACTGATGCGCCCGAGCATCCAGATGTTGCTAAGTGACGCGCTTGATCGTAAGTTCGACGTTCTGCTGGCTGAAGCTTTGGACCGGCTTTCCCGCGATCAGGAAGACATCGCCGGGATCTTCAAGCGCTTGGAATTCGCTGGCGTCTCCATCATCACGCTCTCGGAAGGGCCGATCTCGACGCTGCATATCGGATTCAAGGGCACGATGAACGCGATGTTCCTCAAAGACCTTGCCGATAAGACCAGGTGGGGCCTGCGCGGGCGCGTCGAGCTTGGCAAGTCGGGCGGCGGGATTGCCTATGGCTACCGCGCGGTGAAGCAGTTTGATGCGAACGGTGAGCGCGTCCGGGGAGACCGCGAGATTGCCCCTGGAGAGGCCCTCATCATCAAGCGCATCTTCGAGGAATATGCGCGCGGCAACAAATCCCCCAAGGCAATTGCGGCCCATCTCAACGCCGAGAACATCCCTGCTCCATCGGGTAAAGCCTGGGGCCAGAGCACGATCAACGGCAACCGCAGGCGCGGCACCGGCATCCTGAACAATGAGCTTTATATGGGTGCGCTGGTGTGGAACCGGCAGCGCTTCATCAAGGACTCGGCCACCGGCAAGCGGGTGACCCGGCTCAACCCCGAAAGCGAGTGGGTGCGCAAAGACGTGCCGGAGCTGCGCATCATTGATCAGGACCTATGGGAGGCCGCCAAGGCAAGACAGAAGAAGTTGGATGCTAGGCAGCCAGGGTTTTGGGAGCGAAAACGCCCACAATACCTGCTCTCCGGTCTTCTGAAGTGCGGGGAGTGCGGCGGCGGGTTTTCCAAGATCAATGCAAGCCGCTATGGCTATTCCTCTGCCCGCAACAAGGGCGAAGCGGTCTGCACCAACAAGAGAACCATCACGCGGGACGCGCTCGAACATGCGGTGCTAGGCGCGCTCCAGACCCATCTGATGCGGGATGAGCTTGTCCAGGTGTTCTGCGAGGAATACACCCGCCACATGAATGCGCTGAAGCGCCAGATGGACGCGGCTCGAATTTCTCAGGAGAAAGAGCTGTCCCGCCTTAAAGGCGAGCGCGAGAACATCATCCGCGCCATCAAGGATGGCGTGCCTGCCGATCTGGTCAAGGACGAGCTGGAAGGCGTGGCCAGGCGCCAGGAAGAGATCGCCGCAAACCTAAAGGATCTGCCCAAGGAGCCCCGGCCCCTGCTGCTGCACCCGTCGATGGCCAGGCGTTACCGCGAAGAGGTCCGGGGTTTACGCGATGCCCTCAACGATCCTGCCCGGCGCGGGGAAGCGGGAGAACTCTTGCGCGCCCTGATTGAAAAGGTCGTGCTCACGCCCAAGGAAGATAGCGAGGATCTATCGATTGATCTTTATGGCGATCTTGCCGGAATACTGGAGATCGCCGCCCACGGCTCAGACCTGCAAGGAGATCCCATGCAAATAGCTAGAGCAAAGAAAAACCGGCGCGGATACGTGGCTAACGATAACCACCATCCGGGCCGGTCTGTTCAGTTGGTAGCGGGGGCAAGCCCCGCACCTACGCGTTCAGGAAGATTTATACGCGCTCGCCCTGCTTGTCCACCCAGGGAGGCAGAGCGCGCAGAGTATTTTCGATGAGCGCGCTGGAGTGGGATTGTAGGTCGATCCGGAGTTCCCGTTGCATGCTGATCGCAGAACCGTGCTGTTATCGCGTCCTCTGCGTCTCTGCGGTTGAGTGCCGAGACGATGGTTGAGCAGTGAGTATTATTCGGGAGCCCTGTTTGTCCACCGGGGTAACAAATAATAATCGCTGTCTCGAAAAACTCGATGCCATCGTCTACGTGATGAGCGACAATCAGGAAATGGGTTTGCGTTTTACTAAAATGCACGGACTGGGCAACGACTTCGTCGTCTTCGATGCCCTTCGCCAGAGGATCACGCCGACGCCTGAGCTTTGTCGTCGGCTGGCGGATCGGCGCTTTGGTGTCGGCTGCGACCAGATCCTGCTGGTAGAGCAGCCCCGCAGCCCGGCCATGGACTTCTATTACCGGATCTTCAACGCTGACGGTTCGGAGGTGGAGCAGTGCGGCAACGGCGCCCGCTGCTTCGCTCGCTTCGTCACCGACCAGGGCCTCACTGCCAAGCGCACGCTCTCCATAGGCACGGCGGCCGGCAATATCAAGCTCTATCTGGAAGAAGACGACATGGTACGGGTGGACATGGGCACGCCCGGATTCGAGCCCGAACAAATCCCCTTGATCGCGGACGCAGCCGCCGCACGTTACCCACTGAAGGTCGAGGATCGAACGCTGAATATCGGTGCGGTCTCTATGGGCAACCCCCATGCGGTGCTTCTGGTCGAGGACCTCGCAGCCGCCCCGGTCCCGGCGCTCGGTCCCCGGATAGAAAGCCATCCGCGTTTTCCGCGGCGGGTGAATGCCGGGTTCATGCAGATCCTGGATGCAGGTAATATCCGGCTGCGCGTCTACGAACGGGGTGTGGGCGAGACTTTGGCCTGCGGCACGGGTGCCTGCGCCGCGGTCGCAGTGGGACGCCGCTGGGGACTGCTTGCCGAGCGCGTGCGGGTGAACCTACCCGGCGGAGAATTGGTGATAGAGTGGCCGGATGAATCCGGGTCCATCCGGATGACGGGACCGGCCGTGAGCGTCTTTGAGGGGGAGTTCGAGCTATGACCACCCAACGGGCAGAGGAGGGCCAGGGTCCGGCGGAGATCATCGCCGAGGACGCGGTGGCCGAGTATCTTGTGGCACACCCGGAGTTCTTCGAGCGCCATCCGGATCTGGTGGCCGAGCTGCGGGTGCCCCATGCGACCGGGCAGGCCGTATCCCTGATCGAACACCAGGTGGGGGTGTTGCGCGGTCAGCTCCAGACCGAGCGGCGATGGCTCGCCCAGCTGATTGCACGGGCCCGGGATTTCGAGGCCCTGTCCGCACGCCTTCACGATTTGTCCCTACAGCTTATCGCCGCGCAAGACCTGGAGCAGATGGAAACCCTGCTGCGCGAGGCCCTGTGTCGGCAGTTCGATGCCGAGGCAGCGACCCTGAAGCTGTTTCCCCTGGAATCTGACGCTACCACCGACTCGGACCCGAAAGTCGCCGCGTTCGTTCAATTCCTCGGCCGGAAACGCTCGCTATGCGGTCCGCTGGACCCCGAGCACAACGGCATTCTCTTCGGCGAACAGAGCGAGGCCATCGGCTCGGCCGCCCTCATCCCGATCCGCACGGACGACCGCTCCGGCGTCTTGGCCATCGGCAGCCGTGATCGGGGGCGTTTCGACGTGGACATGGGTACCGACCTCCTCGACCGTCTGGGAGAAATCGTCAGCCAAAAATTACGCACCTTGCACTAGAGTACTCCATTTCACCTTATTTTTTGGTTCTCAGCGCGGCGAGAGGCGGTCAGATGCGAGGCGCGCGAGCGCAGGAATAGCCAGTCCTCTTTCAAGCTCGCGCAACACCGCAGCTGGTCGCCTCTTGCCGCGCCCGAAGGGAGCCTCCCAAAACGCGCCAAGGCGGCGTTACAGCGCTTGGCAAGAGCGTGAGCTATTCCCTGCGCGCGGTGTCTTGCCGTGACGCGTTTGGGAGGCTCTGAGAGCGGAAAATAAGGTGAAATGGGGTACTAGATCGATGGCTGAACCGACCGCTGAGCCGGGGCTTGAAGACCTGCTTGCGGTCTTCCTGCATCATCTGGCTCACGAGCGTCGCCTATCCGACCATACTCTGAGCAGCTACCGGCGCGACCTCACGCGCTTTCGTGATTGGCTCCGGGGTGGGAGAGCAGGCTCCTGGGAATGGCTCGACCAACAGACGGTCCGCGGCTATATCGCCTGGCGCCACCGCGGCGGTGTCTCCGGAAAAACGCTGCAGAGGGAGTTGGCCGCCCTCCGTAGCTTCTATCGCTATCTGTTGCGGGAAAGGATAGCGGACCGGAACCCGGCCCAGGGGGTGCGCGCCCCCAAAGTGGCCCGCAAGCTACCTGCTACCCTGGACGCGGATCAGCTCTGTAGCCTGCTCGACCAATCGGACGCCGACCCCTTGATGCTGCGGGACACGGCCATGATCGAGCTCTTCTATTCCTCCGGGCTACGGCTGGCAGAGCTGGTCGCTATCGACATCGGGGATATCGACGGGAACGATGCTACCCTGGAGGTCACGGGTAAGGGGGCAAAGACCAGGCGCGTACCCGTGGGCGGCCAGGCCCTCAAAGCCATCGGCCACTGGTTGGAGGTGCGAGGCAACTATGCGGCGAGGGACCAGAAGGCCCTGTTCGTCAGCCGGCGCGGCAACCGCATCCATCCGCGCACGGTGCAACAGCGGTTACAGCGCTGGGCCCTGGCGCGGGGGGCTACCCGCAATCTCCACCCCCACCTGTTGCGTCACTCGTTCGCAAGCCATCTGCTGGAGTCCTCCGGAGACCTGCGCGCGGTCCAGGAGCTCCTGGGCCATTCGGATATAGGCACCACCCAGATCTACACCCACCTGGATTTCCAACACCTGGCCCAAGTCTATGACCAGGCCCACCCGCGGGCGAGAAAAAAGGATTCCCATTAATCGAAAAGCAAGCCATAGATGCTCCCCCGGTAGCGAAAGGACAGCGTTCCCCATCGTGGTGAATCGCAGGGTATACTTGCTCGTATATCCACTGCATCTGCCGATACCATGAATCTTGTTGCAGAAGACATCGAATTCATCAAGGACCACCTGGGCGAATGGCTCGCTGAGCAATCTCTGAGCAAACCGCCGGCCGTCTACGAGATCGAGCTGCGCGAACGAATGCTGCGCGTGGAGGAAGAGCTCAAACACCAGCGCGAACTGCTCAAGACCATCCTGGAACAGATGGATAAGCGCTTCGAGGCCGTCGACAAGCGCTTCGAGACCCTGCAGAGCGAGATGAACAAGCGTTTCGAGGGACTGACGAGGCGTATCGACCGTTTCATGATGCGGTCGTACGCTACCACCCTGACCGTGGGCGGTCTCATCGTGACCACACTCAAGCTATGGCCCTGAGTTGAGAATCAGCAGTCGAAAAAATGGAAAGATTTCACGGCACAACCATCCTCTCCGTCCGGCGCAGCGGGCAGGTAGTCATCGGCGGCGACGGCCAGGTGTCCATGGGACAGACAGTAATTAAAGGCAATGCGCGCAAGGTACGCCGACTCTACAAGGAGCGGGTACTGGCCGGATTTGCCGGGGCCACGGCGGATGCTTTTACCCTGTTCGAGCGTTTCGAGGGCAAGCTGGAGAAGCACCAGGGCCACCTCACCCGCTCGGCGGTGGAGCTGGCGAAGGATTGGCGTACCGATCGCATGCTGTGGCGCCTCGAGGCCCTGTTGTGCGTAGCGGATACCAAAACCTCGCTGATCATCTCCGGTACCGGGGATGTAATCGAGCCGGAACAGGATCTGATGGCCATCGGCTCCGGCGGGTCTTTTGCCCAGGCAGCGGCAAGGGCACTGCTTGAGAGCACCGAGCTCGGCGCCCGCGAGATCGTCGAGCGGGCGCTCGCCATTGCCGCCGACATCTGCGTCTACACCAACCATCGATTAGTGTTGGAAGAGCTGTCCGTGGCATCGGGATAAGCCGCATACCCCGTGCCTACCCAGGCGCTGGGAGTGGATAAATTTTAAGTGGTTACGCATCGTTTCATGGCGCTGACGCGCCCCCACATTTCTGAGTACTCATGTCGGACATCACCCCCAAACGCATCGTAGCCGAGCTCGACAAGCACATCATCGGCCAGGAAGAAGCCAAACGTGCGGTCGCCGTGGCCCTGCGCAACCGTTGGCGGCGGGCGCAGATAGAAGAGCCCCTGCGCACCGAGATCACGCCTAAGAACATCCTCATGATCGGTCCCACAGGCGTGGGTAAGACAGAAATCGCACGCCGTCTAGCCAAGCTCGCCGACGCCCCCTTCATCAAGGTGGAGGCGACCAAGTTCACAGAGGTTGGCTACGTGGGCCGGGACGTGGAATCCATCATCCGGGAGCTGGTGGACGCAGCCGTAAAGATGGCCCGGGAGCAGGAGCTGGATAAGGTGGTAACCCAGGCTGAGGCCGCCGCCGAAGAGCGGGTCCTGGACGCCCTGCTGCCCCCACCCACCAACTTCGAGGAAGACAGCCGTTCCGGCGGCCCCTCCCCGGCGACCCGGGAAAAGTTTCGCGACAAGCTGCGCCGCGGCGATCTGGACGAAAAAGAGGTCGAGATTCAGGTCAGCGCCACGCCCATCGGGGTAGAGATCATGGCCCCACCCGGCATGGAAGAGATGACCAGCCAACTCCAGGGACTATTCCAGAACCTGGGCCAGGGCCGTACCAAGCGGCGCAAGCTGAAAATCCGCGACGCCCTCAAGCTGCTCACCGACGAGGAAGCGGCCAAACGCATCAACGACGAGGACCTCAAGCTGCACGCGGTAGAGAGTGTGGAACAGAACGGCATCGTCTTCCTGGACGAGCTCGACAAGGTCACCAAGCGTTCCGAGCATACCAGCGGCGTGGATATCTCGCGCGAGGGCGTGCAGCGGGACCTGCTCCCGCTGGTCGAAGGCTGCACCGTCTCCTCCAAGTACGGCTCCGTGCGCACGGATCACATCCTGTTCATCGCCTCCGGGGCCTTCCACTTGGCCAAGCCCTCGGACCTGATCCCTGAGCTCCAGGGCAGACTCCCGATCCGAGTGGAGCTCAAGGCCTTGACCACGGAAGACTTCGTCCGCATCCTGACTGAGCCGGACGCCTCCCTTACCGACCAGTACAAGGCCCTGATGGGGACCGAGGGCGTCAGCCTGGACTTTACCGAAGACGGCATTCGGCGGATTGCCGAGACCGCCTGGCAGGTCAATGAACGCACCGAGAACATCGGGGCGCGGCGCCTGCACACGGTCCTCGAGCGCCTGTTGGAAGACGTCTCCTTCAGTGCCCCCGACCTCGACCAAGCCACGGTCACCGTGGACGCGGCCTATGTGGACCAGCATCTCTCGGAGCTGGCGGCAGACGAAGACCTGTCGCGGTATATTCTTTGAAAGTTAGAACCGCAAACTGGAGACGAACATGCCCGTACCCACCGAGCTCAATCTGCACCGCCAATCCCGGGTGTTGGAGATCACCTTCGACGACGGCACCCACTTCAACCTGCCCTGCGAGTACCTGCGCGTCTACTCCCCCTCGGCGGAGGTCCAAGGCCACGGACCGGGCCAGCGGGTGCTCCAGCTCGACAAAGAAGAGGTCGCCATCGAGAGAATCGAGCCGGTAGGCAACTACGCCGTCTGCCTACACTTCGACGACACCCACAACACCGGGATCTACTCCTGGGACTACCTGTACCAACTTGGCATCAACCAGAAAGCCTGGTGGCAAGAATACCTGGACGAACTGGAGAAGGCGGGGCACCAGCGCAAGAAGCCCTCATGAGATCCCTCTGGCACCTTGCTACACGACGGAAGGCCGTTTTCGACCTGCCCCCCGTTGATTAGAGGTAGTCGCCAATGGTACAGGATTAACAGGGTTATTTTCGTTAAAACAAGAAGTTATAAAGAAATCCTGTGAATCTTATCCTATTAGCGGTTGGCACCATGATCATGTCAACAGCCTGGATGGTGGGCACAGCCCACCCTGCGGGGCATATGCAAAATTCGATGAAATGGGGTGCTCGTCTTACGCCTGCTCGCTGGGGAGGGAGATAAAATATGGGTCATGTGGTTGCACAAATCGAGCTTAGTAATCCCAGAGAACCGGATCTGGTCCCCATCAAAACCGAGGCACTGGCCGGCACGGGTTCACTGATGCTCTGTATACCCGAGCATTTGGCCTTACAGCTGAAACTTGAAACGGAGTCGGAGCGGGAAGTCTCGGTCGCCGATGGCCGGAACAAGAAGGTCCCCTATGTCGGGCCGGTCCGTGTGGATTTTGGAAACAGGTTTTGTTATGTCGGCGCCCTGGTACTCGGAGACGAGGTATTACTGGGTGCAGTTCTTATGGAAGATATGGATTTGGTCATATCCCCGAGCCGGAGAGAGATTACACCCGATCCGGCAAGCCCGAACATTCCACATGTCCGAGTAAAAGCCCAATGCCATTAAGTTAGCCGTTGGCCGCTTGTCGTGGGAGGTCAAGGATGGTAAATCATCCTCCCCACCGACCCGGAGTATCCCAATCGACTGCGCCCCATCGTCGATGCCGCGGAGACTACCCTGGAAGCCATGCGTGCCCAACAGGCCACTGCCACTCCTGCGCCGGCGATCCCCGGCAGCTCCGCCGAGGACCCGTTGCCCCGCATCTTCCTCGCCACCGTGGCCGACGATCAGGATGACCTGCACGAGCGTCTGTTCAACGAGATCGGCCACCGCGCCCAGGTCCTGGAGGAAATCCCACCTACCCTCGCATATGAGGCGCACACCCAGGCCGTCGCAACCGCCCTCGGGTCGGCGGATCTGAGTGTCCATGCGCTCGGGGCCTCGCCCGGCCGCAAGATCAAGGACTGCCGGGAGACCGGCTACCCGCGGGAGCAGGCAGAGATCGCCTTGACCCAGCCTGTCCATCAGATTTTGTGGCTGCCGGAGGACCTCTCGCTGGGAGACGTCCAAGATCCAACCTACCGGGACTGGCTCCAGGCGCTCGAAACCGGCGAGCGGGAACAGGCGGAGCTCGAGCTGGTCCGCTGCGGCACCCCCGACCTCATCGCCCTGACCTTGGATCGAATCGAGGAGATCCGAAAGGGTTCGGGTCCCGACGGAGAGCTCTCCTTTCTGATCGACACCCATCAGAAGGACCAGCGTTACGCCTTCCGGTTGGGCGACCTGCTCGCCGCACAGGGTGCCGACGTGGACTTCAACCAGGAGTCCTGCGACCCGGTCCGGAGCCTGGCCTACTTCGAGCACTCGGTGCGCCAGGTCCAAAACCTGGTCATCCTGTTCGGTCGGGTGGTTGGCCCCTGGTTGCAGGATCGCGTCCGGACCGCCGTCAAGGTGCTCGGGGAGCAGTTCACCGCCGGCGAGCACGAGACCTTCCGGCACTTGTGGATCCCGCTCCTGCCCGGTAGTGGGGGAGTGTGCCCGGAGTTGAAGCTGCCGCGCATCATCGAGGGCAGGGTCAAGATTCTGGACAACAGCCAGTCCGAGACCATCGACCCCCAGGCTATTGCTGAGCTCCTAGCCCTGATCGATACGGGGGCAGTATCACGAACTACCAAGCATCCTCGAAAAACCCCTTCGTGGGCTTGCGCCCCTTCAAGCGCGAGGACAGCCTCTATTTCTTCGGCCGCGAGGAGCAGACCCATGATCTGCTCCGGCAGCTCCACCGCAGCCACTTCGTCGCTGTGGTTGGCAGCTCGGGCGCGGGCAAATCCTCCCTGGTGCGGGCTGGGCTGATACCCCACCTGGAGGGGGGCTTCCTGGTCCAGGACCGGGACACTTGGCTCCTGGCCGGGATGAAACCCGGCGAGGCCCCCTCGACAACCTTGCAAAGGCCCTGCTCCGGGCGGAGGGAGGGGCCGCCGGCAGGGAACAGGTCGCGGAGCTGGTCCGCGGAATACGCAGACGCGGCGTCCAGGCGGTACTCGCTCGCCTGGTCCCTGTCCTTCAGGCCCGGGATGCCAATCTCTTCCTGCTGGTGGACCAGTTCGAGGAGTTCTTCCGCCTCCAGGCCGAGCAGCAGGACCGATCCCACCGGGAGGATGCCGCCAAGCTGGTGTCCCTCATGCGCCGGCTCGCCGAGCAGCGCGAGCTGCCGGTCTTCGTCTGCCTGACCATGCGCTCGGACTTCGTGGGGGATTGTGACCGGTTTCAAGGTCTGCCTGAGGCCATGAACTGCGGCCAACACTTGGTGCCCCGCCTTACCCGGGACCAGCGCCGGGAGGCCATTGACGGCCCGGTACGGCTGGCCGGAGCCACTATCTCGCTGCGGCTGCTGGACTACCTGCTCAACGAAAACCTGGGCACCCGTGACGACCTCCCCATTCTGCAACACGCCCTGATGCGCACCTGGGATACCTGGGCCGAGCGGCCCCAGGGGCCCATCGACTTGGAACACTATGAGCGCATCGGCACCGCCCACCGGACACTCAACGCCCATGCGGACGAGGTCCTGTGCGAGCTCGGTGGCGGTAAGCTCGACGACAAGCGCCTCACGCCCGATCAGTTGGCGGCTAAGCGCCTGTTCCAGACCCTGACCCAGGTGGACTCGGACAACCGCCGGCTCCACCGTCCCACGCGCCTGAATCGGGCTACCGCCATCGCGGGCGTCACGCCGGACCAGTTGCGGTCCATCATCCGGACCTTCCGGGACAACGGCAGGAATTTTCTGGTGCTCTCCGACACCGCCGAGGGCGGCGACCCCATAATCGACATCTCCCACGAGAGCCTGATCCGCCAGTGGACCCGGCTCGACCACTGGGTCGAGGAAGAGGCCGGCTCTGCCACTATCTACCTGCGGCTCGTGGACGTCGCCGAACGGTGGGAGGAGGGTCGGGCCGAGCCCTACCGGGGTGTGGAGCTCGCAGAGGCCCTGGACTGGGAATCGCAGCAGCGACCCACGTTGGAGTGGGCCGCCCGCTACCACCCCGGCCTGGCGCCCGGAGCGGTCGAGTCCCGCCTCCAACAGGTCGGCGCCTTCCTGCGGGAGAGCGAGCACCAGGAACAGGAGGCAAGGCTTCAGGAACGGCGGGCAAGGCGCAGAGAACAGATAGGAACCGTGCTCCTGACGCTGTTGCTCGCCATAAGCGTCATCGCCGCTCTGATCGCAGGATGGAAGGGCCAGGAAGCCGAGCAAGCTCTTGACGAAGCGAACTTCAATCTCACCAAGGTCTATGAACAGAAGGCACTCCTCGCCCTCGACAAGCCTACCTGGGACGGCAACCGGAAATCTTCCCGCCATGCCTGGCTCTATGCGACCTCGGCTCTGGCCCAGGACCTGGCGCCCGGAGAACAGGCCCTGGACCCCCAGGCAGTGGCGACCCTGGCTGGTCTCGACAATCCGTTCCATCAACGACGCTGGCAAAGTCCGGTGCCCTATCCGATACACCTGCGCGGCGCGAGGGCCCTCGCCATCAGTCCAGACGGACAGATACTCGCCTCTGGCGGGATGGACGGCCGGATACGCCTGTGGGACCCCGCCACCGGTGAACCCATGGGCGAACCTCTGTCCGGCCACAAAAAGGGGGTTTTTGGCCTGGAATTCGCTCCCGATGGGGGTATGCTTGCCTCCGCCGGGTGGGACGGCACCGTGCGCCGGTGGGACCCAGCCACCGGCCGGCCCATCGGCGAATCCCTGTCCGCACACGAGGGGACAGCTAACGATCTGGCCTTCTCTCCGGATGGGAATCTGCTGGCCTCCGCCGGGTACGACGGCACGATACGCTGGTGGGACCCGGCCACCGGCAAGCCTGTCGGCAATCCCCTGTCCGGCCACCAGGGGTGGATTCGGGGCTTGGTGGCCTTCGTTTCCCCCGATGGGCGCCGCCTGCTCGCCTCCACCGGAAACGACGGTATCCTGCGCCTGTGGGACCTGACTACCGGCCGACCCCTGTCCGGTCATTTTGGGCGGGTTTTGGGCCTGGCCTTCGCTCCGGATGGGCAGAGGCTCACCTCCGCCGGATCGGATGGCACCATACTCCTTTGGGACCCAGCCACCGGCCGACCCATCAAGCCCCTATCCGTCCACGCGGGGTGGGTTTCGGTCCTGGCCTTCGATCCGGCTGGACAGAGGCTCGCCTCCAGCGGAGAAGACGGCACGATTCGCCTGTGGGACCCGGCTACCGGCAAACCCATGGGCAAGCCCTTGTCCGGCCACGAGGGGGCGGTTCGGGGCCTGGAATTCGATCCCTCTGGGCACCTGCTCGCCTCTGCCGGGGAGGATGGCATCCTGCGCCGGTGGGACCCGGCCACCGGCCAGCTCATTGGTAAGCCCCTGACCGGCCACCAGGGGACGGTTCAGGGCTTGGCCTTCGCACCCGATGGGCGTCTGCTCGCCTCCGCCGGGTGGGACGGCACCGTGCGTCTGTGGAACCCTGCCACCGGCAAGCCCGTCGGCGCGCCCCTGTCCGGCCACACGGGGGCAGTTTTGGACCTGAAATTCGGCCCCGATGGGGACTTGCTCGTCTCCGCTGGATCGGACGGTACCTTGCGCCTGTGGGACCCGGACACTGGTCAGCCCATGGGCGAGCCTCTGTCCGGCCACGAAGGGGCAGTCAACGACTTGGCCTTTGCTCCGAATGGGGACCTACTAGTCTCAGCCGGGCAGGACGGTACTCTGCGCCCGTGGCACTTCCCACAGGCCCTACTCTTTGTCGAACAAGAAAAATACCGTTCCCTGGCGCAGGCGATCTACAAGGCCCTGGGTTTCCTCTGGGAGCTGGAGGTGGATGGCCCGGAGATCAGATCCAAGTCCCGCTCATCGTCCTCCGAATTCGCCGAGTTCCTAAAACCCCCGCGAGCCGGTGAGACCAAGTTCGAGCAGGTAATCCGCTGGGCGGAAGAGGACTCCGAAACCAAGCTGGGACCCTGAGGTGAAGCCTGCTGGCCCTACCGCGTCATTCCGGCAGGGAGTGCCGGAATCCAGTGCCAGGGATGGCAAATAGTTACTCGTTACGGCACAATCCGGGCTTTTGAATTTTTCCCTCTCCCCAAGCCCCCTCGCTGTGCTCGGGGCAGGCTTTCTCCTGGAGAGGGTGTTGTAAAAGGCTTTCCTCCCGATCAGATAAGATGGTTCGGAACCATGGGGGGCAGCCAGGGAGCGGAGTTACCTGAGCGCAGTATCGGATCAAGACCGGTTAGATGAGCCTGCAACCAGCGGAAACTCCCTTGAAGCCAGTGCCATAGGGCCAAAACAGACGCCCGCAAGGGTCTGAGGGCCAAGGTCCGCCCCAGGTTGTAGGCCATGACATGCAAGGCAAACTCAGCGTGCCCTCCGCGTCATCCGCGCCGCCGAAATCGGTTCAACCCCTGCTGGAGTCGAAGGAGGCTGAAAACGGGTTCGACCAACGCTTGGCGTTGGCGGTAGCGCTTGTTGAGTGTCCGGGTCGGCCATGGCCTGACGTAAGGCGGCGTTGGCGTCATCGCTAGGGTAGCGTTTCAGGGTGCGGCCGTGCGTGCGAGTGGTGCAGCGTGGGCGTTGCTCACCGGCCGTACCGGCACGGGTGCGGTAGCGCACATAACCCAGGTGGGGTGTTTTGCCGGGGTAACGCTCGCCGGCCGTGAGCGACGCGCCAGCCGGACAGCGGTAGGCATCACTGGCCGCTTGGTAAATAAATTGTGCTTTCGAGTACGGCTTGTCATCGGGGCGTGTTGCGTCCCCGTCGGGAAGCGTCCGTCCCGCTGGGCACCGCCGTTCGATGCGGCGTTCGGTGGTCGCGGTGATGACGCCCTCGGCGTGGTCGCCGGCATCGAACCGGGTGCTCTCAACCGTCCCCAATTCGCCCGCTTGATCGAGCCGGTCCGGGACCAGAGCCGCCTCCTGGGAGGGATCGATGTCCCAACAGACGATCATGCGTGCTGCGTTGGCAAGCACGCTCGGCTTGTAAGAGGGGGCAAAGGTCTTGTGAGCATCCCATACCGGACTAAACCCAACACGGCATCCGGCGCATACGGGGATCGTCCTCCCGCTTGATACCGGGCCTCAAACGGCGCCCAGTCCTGCGCTTGCAGCAACTCCCGGACCGTCAGCGCATCGTCCGGGCCCATCCGGGTCAGGTCATCATCGACACGATCCCCGCACACCGACAGCCCCCGAGGATCCGGACGCTTGAAGACCACATCACCCGTTGGCTTGGGCCTGGCCACCTCCGCTCAGAGAGACGCTCCACCCGCAAACTGGTCGAGTTGATTGCTGGTGTTGACCGCAATCACTGGGCGATGCATCGGCATCACTTTGAGAACGACAGGAATAATTGATCAACCTCTTACAAGAAATACCGGACGAACTCTGCAAGCTCGGCCCGTGGAGTACGGTATTGGTTGATGGGCGCGCTCGTATCCTCATACCCCAGGGCAACCCCACACAAGAGGATGCAGTCATCCCCGATGCCGAGCCTGCGCTTGACGATTTGGGGATACTCGGCCAGGGCCTGCTGGGGACAGGTCGCCAGTCCCTCTTCGAGGGCGGCCAGCATCAGGGATTGCAGAAAGAGGCCAAGATCCACATAGGCACCAGTCGCCAGGTGGGATTCCAAATAGAGATAGAGCACGACCGGCGCGCCGAAGGAGCGATAATTTTCGATCCACTGCTCGCGCCGGCGGTCTTTGTCTTCGCGTTCGATCCCCAGCGCGGAGTAGAGCTGCATACCGCAGGCGAAGCGTCTGGACGTATAGGGTTCGGTCCAGTGCTCCGGGTAGTACCGATAGTCGGGCTCGCCCCGGACACCGGCACGGAATCGGGTCTCCAGTGCTTCTGCGATCGCCTGCTTGGTTTGGCCGCTGACGACGGCGACCTGCCAGGGCTGGAGGTTGCCCCCGGAAGGGGCCCGCGCGGCAAGCCGCAGGATGCGTTCGATCTTATCGTGCTCGACCTCGCGGGCCAGAAAGGCCCGGCAGGAGTGTCTGTTACGCAGTGCGTCCGCCAGCTTCATCTTGTGATTCGCCTCGAGATATCGAAACTAAAGCCATTGGTTCCCCCTCTCCCCAACTCCTCTCCCGGCGAGAGTGTTGTAAAAAGCCGCGCCTCGAACGGATGGCCGGTGCATCGCGTTGGCCCATGCCGGTGAGGTAAGCGTCGAGACGAACCCCACACACGAACAGCTGAAGATCACATCATTTAAACCTTAATCACTACCGAAAACCGAAGTACCACCGACCGCCTCGCTGAGACAGCTGGGTCCGGCACCGGGTGAGGCCCCGGTCGTGCGCCAGAGGCCGAATGCACTCAGGCATCCGGGCGGAATTGATGGAAGGCGCCGTAGATCCGTTGTGCCAGGGCGTGGCTGATGCCTTCGATCCGGGCGATGTCTTCCACTGCGGCCCGGGCCAGACCTTGGAGACCGCCGAGCTGACGCAGCAGGCGCTGACGGCGCTTGGGCCCCAGGCCGGGAATCTCTTCCAGAACGGATCTAGTACGGGCCTTGGCGCGCCGCCGGCGATGTCCGGTAACGGCGAACCGATGTGCTTCGTCCCGGATCTGCTGTACCAGGTGCATCGCCGGTGAATCCGCCGGGAGGATAAGGGCCGTGCTCCGGCCGGCCAGCCAGAGCTGTTCGGTGCCGGGCCTGCGGTCCGGGCCCTTGGCGACGCCGATCAGGATGACGCCCGCGACCGCCAATTCCTGCAGGGCCTCCTGGACGGCGCCCAGTTGACCGCACCCGCCATCGATGAACAAGAGGTCCGGAGGCGGATATTCCCCCTGTTTGATCCTGGTGTAGCGACGGATCAGGGCCTGATGCATGGCGGCATAGTCGTCGCCCGGTGTAACCCCCTCGATATTGAAGCGCCGGTAGTGCGACTTGCACGGCCCCTCCCGGTCGAACACCACGCAGGAGGTCACGGTGCGCTCGCCTCCGGTATGGCTAACGTCGAAGCACTCCATGCGCCCCGGCAGCTCTGCGAGGGCCAGGGCTTCGCGCAAGGCCTCGAGGCGTTGCGTGTAGCTGGCCTGGCTGCCGAGCCGGGACCGCAGCGCCAATATCGCGTTGCCGCGTGCCATCTCCAGCCACCGCGCCCGCTCCGAGCGCACCCGCGCCCTGAGCACTACCCGCCGCCCGGATTGCTCGCTGAAGGCGCTCTCCAGCAGGTCCTTATCCTCCGGGTCCGGGCTCACCAGAATCCGGAGCGGGATCTCCTTGTCGGCATAGAACTGGGCGAGGAAGGCCGCGATCACGCCGGAGCCGTCCACCCCTTCCGGGGTCTTGGGAAAGAAGGTCTTGTTGCCCAGGTTGCGACCGGAGCGGATAAAGAAGACCTGGACGCAGGAGAGCCCCCCTTCCTGCACGCAGGCAACCAGATCCAGGTCCCCGCCCTCCCCGCTCACGAACTGGCGCTGCTGAATGCGGCGCAGGGTCGCGATCTGATCGCGCAGCACCGCCGCCCGTTCGAATGCCAGGGATTTGGACGCCTGCTCCATGCGCTCCGCGAGTTCCTCTACCACTTCATCGGTGCGTCCTTCCAGAAATTTGATGGTATGGTTCACGTCATCCGCATAGTCCTCCGCGGTCACCAAGCCGACGCAAGGGCCGCTGCAGCGCTTGATCTGGTATTGCAGACAGGGCCGGGAGCGGTTGCGGAAGAAGCCGTCCTCGCATTGGCGGACGGGAAACAGCTTCTGCAGCAGCTGCAGGGTCTCGCGTACCGCCCAGGCGCTCGGATAGGGTCCGAAAAAGCAGTCGCCGCCTTTGCGCGAGCCGCGGTAGAAGGCCAACCTCGGGAACTGGTCGCGGACCGTCAGTCGAATATAGGGATAGCTCTTGTCGTCCCTCAGCAGGACGTTGTAACGCGGCTGGAAGGACTTGATGAGGTTGCTTTCGAGCAGCAGGGCCTCGCCTTCGGTGCGGGTAACGGTGAGCGCGATGTCCGCGACCTGCGCGACCATCGCCTGGAGGCGCCGGTTCAGGGCGCGGGAAAAGTAGCTCGCTACCCGGCGCTTGAGGTCCTTGGCCTTGCCGACATACAGGACAGTACCCGACTCGTCCAGCATCCGGTAGACGCCCGGATGTGATGGAATCCGGTTCAGGAGCCGGCGCGGATCGGATATCGCCATCGGTCATCCACTGACATGAGGACATGGACCGATCAGGAATCCTCCTCAGATCAAATCGTAGCGAAAGACCAGGCGCGTCAGCTCCGCATCCGTTTTCACCCGCAGCTTCTCATAAATGCGCCGGCAGTAGGTGCTGACCGTCTTCGGGCTCAAGGAAAGACTGTTGGGGATCTCCATGGTCCGCTGGCCATCGATGATCAGCATGGCGATCTGCATCTCGCGGGAAGACAACTCCTCGAACGGGGTCGACGCGACGCCTTGCCAGCTCGCCAGCATGTGCTTGCGGGCAACGCTCGCGGACACATACGGAGAACCCCGACTGACCGTGCGCACCGCCTCGATCATCTCTTTGGCGGGACAACCCTTGGTGAGGTAACCCATCGCGCCGGCCTCGTTGAGACGCGCCGGAAAGGGGTCATCGTCGAACATCGTGAGCGCAATAACCCTGGTACTCGGAAGCAGGCGGACCATACGCCGAGTCGCTTCGATACCCCCCATCCCCGGCATCTTGACGTCCATTAGAACCACGTCCGGCGCGATTTTACTCGCCACCTTTAGGGCCGAATCTCCGTCCGCCGCTTCGCCCACGACATCCATATCCCCAACTTCCTTTAAGATGTGGCGAATACCCGTTCGCACCAACTCGTGATCGTCGACCAGCAGGATCCTGATCATATGCGGTCTCCACCCGCTGCAACTGTTCCTTTTCCGCGACTACTTTCAGATAGTTAGCTGGATTTAATTGGCGGAGGGAGACATTCAACGGGGTTTGGATATGTTCATGTTCATTCGTTTAGCCTTTTTGTTTCCAACAGCTCACTGACTAATCCGGTCCTGGACAATGCGCCGAAATCCGTTATGTCCGTGTCTGAAAGGCGGACCGAAAGGTGGGCCACCTGAACAGGCAGGTCCCGCAGCAGCAGCAACCGTATCGAGACCTTAATCATATCCCCACCTGAGAGGGAGGTTAGGCTCGGCTGACTCCGATTCTTAGGTAAGGATCTTTATCATTCAGGATCGCTGTGCCGGGATCGAACCCGGCGCTGAGGATCAGACATTCGCCAGGATGGCGTCCACGCTGGCCTTGGCGTCGCCGAAGAGCATCCGGGTGTTGTCTTCGAAGAACAGCGGGTTCTGCACCCCGGCATAGCCGGTCGCCATGCTCCGTTTCATCACCACCACCGTCTTCGCCTTCCAGACCTCCAGCACCGGCATGCCCGCGATGGGGCTGCTCGGATCGGTCTGGGCCGAGGGGTTAACGATATCGTTGGCGCCGATGACTAGTACCGCATCCGTGTCCGGGAAGTCCTCGTTGATCTCGTCCATCTCCATGACGATGTCGTAGGGGACCTTGGCCTCGGCCAGGAGCACATTCATGTGGCCGGGCATGCGTCCCGCCACGGGGTGGATGGCGAAGCGCACCTCGATGCCCTGGTCGCGCAGCTTGCGGGTGATGTCGTTGATGACGTGCTGCGCCTGGGCCACCGCCATCCCGTAACCGGGGACGATGATCACCTGCTTGGCGTCCTTGAGCAGGGCCGCTGTCTCTTCGGCGGAGACGGCAACGACCTCGCCCTGATCGCCGCCCGCAGCGACCGTACCCCCCGCAGTGCCGAAGCCGCCGGCGATCACTGCCAGGAACTTACGGTTCATGGCACGGCACATGATGTAGGAGAGGATGGCGCCGCTGCTGCCTACCAGGGCGCCGGTGACGATCAAGAGGTCGTTGGAGAGCATGAAGCCGGTGGCCGCCGCGGCCCAGCCGGAGTAGCTGTTGAGCATCGAGATCACCACCGGCATGTCGGCGCCGCCGATAGCCATCACCATGTGGACGCCGAAGGCAAAGGCGATGATGGTCATGACCAACAGCGGGATCAGGCCGGAGCCCGGGTCCTCGGCCCCTACGAACACGACGCCGAGCCACACACACACCAGTCCTAACCCCAGATTCAGCCAGTGGCGGGCCGGCAGGGCCAGGGGCTTGCTGGAAATACGGGCGCTCAGCTTGCCGAAGGCGATGACCGAGCCGGTGAAGGTGACCGCGCCGATCAGGACGCCGAGATAGATCTCTATCTCGTGGATGGTCTTGGCTACTTGGGCGTCAGGGCCCTCGAAGTGGGCCGTCGGGTCCAGATAGCTGGCAAAGCCGATCAGTACGGCGGCCAGGCCCACGAAGCTGTGCAGGATGGCTACCAGCTCCGGCATCTGGGTCATCTGCACGCGCCTTGCGACATAGATGCCGATAATGGCAGCGACCGCTATGCACACCGCCAGGACGGCGTAATTGGTGACGAGTTCGCTGGCGATGACGGCGATCAGGGCAATGCTCATGCCGATGATGCCGTAGACGTTGCCGCGGCGGGCCGTCTCCTGGTGGCTCAATCCACCCAGCGCCAGGATGAAGAGGATGCTGGCCGCAGTGTATGCGGTCGTCAGAATGCCTTCAGTCATGATCCCCTACCCCCGTTATTTCCGGAACATGTGCAGCATGCGCTGAGTGACGTAGAAGCCGCCGAAGACGTTGACGGTGGCGATCAGGATGGAAATCGCGGCCAATACGACGACCAGCAAGGATTGCTCGTTGGAGACCTGGAGTAGGGCGCCGATGACGATAATGCCGCTGATGGCGTTGGTAACACTCATAAGGGGGGTATGCAAGGCCGGGGTCACATTCCAGATCACCATGTAGCCCACGAAGCAGGCCAGCACGAACACGGTGAAGTGGGCCAGAAAGTCCGCCGGGGCCACACTACCTAGGCCGAGCAAGGCCAGGAGGCCAACGCCCATCATGGCCGCGGTGACCAGGCCTTTGGGCCTTTTCTCCGCAGTCGCTTCCGACGTTGCCGATTGGGGAGTAGCCGCCGTTGGCGTCGCCTTGGCGGGCGGTGGGGTCGCCTGCAACTTAGGGGGCGGTGGCGGCCAGGTGATCTCACCCTCCTTGATGACGGTGGTGCCCCGAATCACCTCGTCCTCCATATTCACCTCGATCCGGCCGTCCTTATTCGGCGTCAGATCGGTCAGCAGGTGGCGCAGGTTGGTGCCGTAGAGCTGGCTGGACTGGGTGGGCAGCCGACTCGGGAGCTCCAGCTCCCCGACGATAGTCACCCCATGGCGTACCACTACCTCACCGGGCTCGCATAGGGCGCAGTTGCCGCCTTGGCGGGCGGCCAGGTCGACGATGACACTGCCGTCCCGCATGGATTCCACCATGGCCTCGGTGATCAGCTTGGGCGCCGGCTTGCCGGGGATCAGGGCGGTGGTGATGATGATATCCACTTCCTTGGCTTGCTGAGCGAACAGTTCCATTTCGGCCTTGATGAACTCCTCGCTCATCACCTTGGCGTAGCCGCCCTCACCGCTGCCTTCCTCCTCGAAATCGAGCATCAGGAACTCGGCCCCCATACTCTCGACCTGTTCCCTGACCTCCGGGCGGGTGTCGAAGGCGCGGACCACGGCGCCCATGGAGCCGGCGGCACCGATCGCGGCCAACCCGGCGACCCCGGCGCCGATGATCAATACCTTGGCCGGAGGGATCTTTCCCGCGGCCGTCACCTGGCCGGTAAAGAAGCGGCCGAAATAGTTGGAGGCCTCCACCACGGCCCGGTAGCCGGCCACATTGGCCATGGAGCTCAGGGCATCCAGCTTCTGGGCGCGCGAGATGCGGGGCACGCTGTCCATGGCCAAGACGGTCGCCTTACGGGCGGCCAACTGCTCCATCAGCTCCGGGTTCTGGGCCGGCCAGATGAAGCTGATCAGGGTACCGCCCTTACGCAGCAGCTCGATCTCGTCGAGCGCCTCGTGCGGATGGGTCTCGGGGGGGTTGAGCTTGAGCAGAATATCGGACTGGGCCCACAAGTCCTTCACGTTCTCGATAATCTCGACTCCCGCCGCGCGATAAGCGTCGTCCGAGAAGTGAGCCTTCTCGCCGGCCCCGGCCTCGATCGCAACCGAGAAGCCGAGCTTGTGCAATTGCTCCGCCGTATCCGGCGTGACGGCAACCCGGTTTTCGCCCGGATGGACCTCCCGTGGGGCCCCGATCTTCATGGACATACACTCCTCCTCCAACAGATTTTTTGTTGTACGCTCGTTGTAATTCTACGCGCAAGTGAGCAAGCACACCCTCCCGATGGGCACAACCCACCTTACAAACGCGGTTTCGATGCGAGCGGGTAGGTGCTCAGACAATTGACTAAATCAGCCCTCCAATACAATACCACGAAGAACGAGCAAGAATTCAGGCCAAAAAATATTTCCTCACAGGGCGAGCGCGTATCTTTATAAATCAGCAAGTTATAATTCACCTTTATCATCAGGTCTGCTCCGCAACCAACTGAAGTTATTGATTTTTAAAGATTTTACACGCGCTCACCCTGATATTTCCTCTTTCCCCTACCCCAGTCATCTGCTAATTATCCTTATACGGCCTTTAGGCTAACACACTATCCTCAACATACGGATGGTGCCGAACCCAAGGGCCTTTTTTATGAGCTTACTTATTAAGGATATTTTATGAGAACAGCAATCTTGGTGGATGGCACCTTTTATCTGCGGCGCCACCAAACCTACTTTGGCACAGATCGCGCTGCCGACCCGGAACGGGTCACAAAAGACCTTTGGACCCATTGTATGAAGCATGTGGACCAAAAGGAGGGCGAGAAGCTTTACAGAATCTTTTTCTACGATTGTCCACCACTGGAAAAAAAGCTCCTTCATCCAAAGATCAATCAACTGAGTAGACTTGGCAAAATCCCGTACTGCCGTATTCCGCCGGGACCTTCATAACCACCTTATCCGGATGCGAAACCTTGCACTACGCCTCGGTTATCTTGACGCGAAGAATGGGCGGTGGAAAATCAAAGACCCCAAGACAGAGCGCAAGCTTATTTCGGGAAGCATCATGGTCGATGAACTCACGGAAGCAGACTATGTTTACCATGCCGTGCAGAAAGGAGTCGATATGAAGATCGGTTTAGATATTGCGTCACTCGCCTATAAGAAACTGGTATCCAAAATTATTTTGATTGCCGGCGACAGTGATTTCGTACCCGCATCCAAGTTTGCCCACCGAGAAGGTATTGAATTCATCCTCGATCCCATGCGCAAAGATGTACGCGACGACCTCCTCGAACATATTGACGGCTTGTATACAACGCTCCCACCCCGAAAATTGCGTTGAGCGGGAACTCCTCACCGCGTGAGGGAGTAACTGTAATGCAATGCCGTTACGACTGAATATGATGAGGGTAGTGGCTAAATTTTAAGTGGTGAATCCACCAACCCCACCGCGTCATTCCGGCATAGATAGCCGGAATCCAGACGCCATGGATGGCAAAAAAAGGGAACTATATACTTGACTTCCTTTAATAATGTAGCCATTGCTAGTCACCCATAGGTAGTGTCCTCGTTAGGATCATTCAGTGAGAGATTCAGTGTGGAGCCAAGTTTTGGGAACGCATTCTGTAAAAGACGCATGAATTGTTCCCAATTATTTGATGCTC